>Ga0194044_10001731_pt1 | contig 11047 bp, 7 predicted proteins | sample JunL4417m_MetaG_FD_155460 | JGI IMG/M metagenome (GOLD analysis project Ga0194044, IMG submission 155460) | Anoxic zone freshwater microbial communities from boreal shield lake in IISD Experimental Lakes Area, Ontario, Canada - Jun2016-L442-17m | ecosystem: Environmental > Aquatic > Freshwater >...
AGAATAACGTCACCTGTGAAAAAGCTCACCGCGTCTCGGGTCATGTTTGAGGCTACGGTTACTGACAAGGCAGACGGACGTTCCATGTTGTCAATCCCCTGACGCAAAAATCCGGGGATCTGCAACAGTATGCTTGCGAGCAATTGGCGCAACTCGTCGGGTGATTCGAAGTCTCTTGAAAGGACCTCATCGACAGCGAAAAGCGCAATCTTAACGTAGAGAGTGGGATCCCTACGCCAAGAGCGTGCACTATCAAAGTACCAGATAAACCGTTCGATACTTTTCCTCAGTGTCGACCGGTCTATCTCGTCCTCTAGGTCTATCGGCGCCACTCCTTTGAGTTCTTTCCCTAGGCTTCTCACGTGCTCGATCAAGCCCTTAACGCTAGCGGGATCGAGGGCGTCCAAAGAACCCAGACCATCGAGGGCTCTTGCTGAACGGGGAAGGAAATAGAACTCGTCACTTGCGCATTGGTACGGCAAGCAGTAGCCGATTGAATCGAAGTAATCCGAAGCAATCTCACTAGCGGAGCGACTGATCGATGCGCCCAAGTTTTCCTCCCGGTTGACTTGCTCCATGTATTTATAGGGTTTTCTTAGTTACACTTCATGAGCCGAATACTTTTGTTACTGGCGCCATCTTACTATAGTTTTGCCTTTTTGAGAGAGTAGCTGTGGCGAGTGAACCACGTTGTGAGGATTTTTGTGGTGCTGCGATGTTCGCTTGGATCGCGCGAAATTCCTGGGGTGAAATGACTGCGTCGTGCCGCGGGGAGCACTTTAGAGACATCAATCAGCCAAGTTTTTATAGGGGACAGAAACGCTGAGTTCAATCCTCTCACGTTATCGTGAACAGAGTCAATCGATTGAAGACGGATGTATTACATTTCTTTATTTTTTTTGAGGTCCAAAATGTGCCGGCTTTCTCGAAAAACTCGATGTGATGGAATCAGGGGATATGTAATGGAGTCAACAATACAAACATTCCGAAAAAGGGGGAATGCGCAGTTGCGCAAATCAATGGGCATAGTCGCTTTAGTCGGGTATCGGACCCTGAACGTAGTGGCGGTTTCAGATATTTTTTCCCTTGTACTAATTATGGAGGATTCAGTAGAAACTCGTCATTTGTTCATCCTGAGCTTTCTAAAATGATTGGACTGAGAGGATCATTCAGGGATTTAACCAGTATCAAAGCAGACTTTCTTGATTTGTTAACCCATTTGAGGCATACGGGGTTATCTCCTAATGTGGGTGTATAAGAATTCGTGGCTATTGGAAAGCTTGTGTGAGAGCCTTGACAGAAGACCTCTTTATAAAGTCTACTAGGATTATGACCGAACAGAGGGCCATAAGATGAACAAGGGGCTTGATTTTAATACAGGCCTTTCGGTGTCCCGAACCATTGGACCGTTGCTGTTGCCGCCATGTTTCCGGAAACGTTCAATGAATAATGGCCTACATCGATTGCTGTAACTCTCACACCTGAGGAGGTTAATGATGCTGCTAAATCCCAAGAAATATGTCAGCTGTTGCTCCGATGAGCAATCGAAAGAGATAATGCGAAAGACCATCAATTTCTTCGAAACCAAGGGTAAGACAAATCTCAAACGAGACGATCACGAACGAGTGTGGTACGCTGATTTCCTCGAGTTTGTGAAAAACGAGAACATATTTGCCGCTCTCCTAACTCCGTCTGCCTATGGCCAAGGTGATCCGAACTACCGCTGGGATACCTGGCGCAACTGTGAGTTCAACGAAATCCTAGCCTTCTATGCGCTTCATTATTGGTACGCTTGGCAGGTGTCTATTCTTGGGCTAGGCCCTATCTGGATGAGCAAGAACGAGGAAGTGAAGAAGAAAACGGCCGAACTTCTCCGGGAAGGAGGCATTTTCGCCTTCGGGTTGTCTGAGAAAGAGCATGGAGCGGACATCTATTCTACGGAGATGGCTTTGGCTCGTCAGGGTGAGGGGACGTATCTTGCTACCGGCCGGAAATATTACATAGGAAACGCCAACAAGGCTGCCCTCGTATCAACATTGGGAAAAATGGTTGATTCTGGGGATTTTGTGTTTTTCGTGGTGGGTTCAACCCACGGGAAGTATGAATGTGTAAGGAACTTGGTCAATGTGCAGTCCTATGTGGCGGAGTACGCCCTGAACGACTATCCCATTTCGGACGCCGACATCCTTTCCGTCGGCCAAGACGCCTGGGATGCGGCTCTCAACACAATAAACATCGGCAAATTCAACCTGGGCTGGGCCTCCATAGGGATTTGTACCCACGCCTTGTACGAAGCGCTTGACCATGCCGCCAACCGCGTACTCTATGGCAAACACGTCACGGACTTTCCCCATATAAAACAACTTCTTACGGATGCCTATTGCAGGCTGGTGGCCATGAAGGGGTTCGCTCTAAGAGCTTCCGACTACATGCGGTCGGCGTCTTCAGAGGACAGGCGTTACCTTCTCTATAACCCTATGGTAAAGATGAAAGTCACCACTCAGGGTGAGGAAGTGATCAACCTACTCTGGGACGTAATTGCAGCCAAAGGATTTGAGAGGGATACCTACTTTGAGATGGCCACACGTGACATCCGCGCCCTTCCCAAACTCGAGGGAACGGTGCACGTGAACATGGCCCTCATCATTAAATTCATGCGAAACTATTTTTTCGGGCCTGTGGAATTTCCGGAAATACCTCCCGTTAATGAGCCTCGAAATGACGATTTCCTCTTCAATCAGGGGCAGACGAAGGGGTTGGGTAAGATCAAATTTCATGATTACAATCTGGCGTATAAAACCGCAGACTTGCCCAATGTAAACCTCTTCCGCCAGCAAATAGAAATTTTCAAGGAATTCCTCATCGCCTCAGCAAGCGATGCGACAGCCGTCGAGGCTCAGGCCAAGGACATCGACTTCCTCCTAACCATGGGCGAACTGTTTACTCTCGTAGCGTACGGGCAGCTTATTATCGAATATCGGAACTTGAATCGCCATCAGATCTCCGACGACCTGCTAGATCAGATCTTTGACGTCATGGTTCGAGATTTTTCGAAATATGCGCTTCAGCTTCATTCCAAACCTAACAGCACTGAAAAACAAATGGAAATCTGCATGAGGATGATTCAAAGACCGTTGCCGAATCCCTCGAGGTTTTCAGCTATATGGAATGATCATGTCTACGCCCTAAAGGGCTCTTACACAATGACCGACTGAGAAATTCGCCTGACCAGGGTAATTCTGGCTTCAGACGGCAAGGAGGCCCTCCAGATTTACCAGTCAAGACACAATGAAATAGAGTTGGTAGTGCTGGATCTGATGATGCCTGTGATGGGCGGTCAGGAATGCCTACAAGGACTCCTGAAAATCAATCAATTCGCCAAGGTCGTGGTTGCAAGCGGATACACGGCCGATCGGTCCGTAGCTGACACTGTGGCTGCCGGGGCAAGGGGGTCGATCAACAAGCCCTGCACTAGAACAGAGGCTCTAGAAGAGATCCGAAAGGTTCTGGACGCTTAATGAATTCAAAGGATCTGATTAGACACGGTTTGTAGGCATAAGAGTTTTCCTCGAATTTTGGCCCCGTCTATGGGAGACCAATAGGAACGAAAATCATTTGGATTCTCTGGCATATAATTCATTAATAAGGGCGGATAGCCCTGCCACGTCGGATGTCCAGCGTAGTTTCTTGGCTCCCGACACCATTGCTTCGAATCTTAGGATGTTATAATTCGGCCGTCAGCGTTCGACACTAACTACTCAATTCTTGCTTTGCTTTGTCGGAGCTTTATGAATCCCCCAAGACGAGTTCTAATAAATCGCTTAATTTTCCTAACGGAGTCTTCGATTGTGGCCTTCCAATGAACAAAGCTCCTCAAGCGCAATTTCGCCTTTCCCCCGCTTTCCCCCGTTTTGTCTGGATGTTGAGGATTATTGAGTTATCTCGAAGGACGTTGAGGGCCCTAGATTTCGGGAAATGCGGTTAAGTAGTTGATTATTATTATCAGGCCCGCCCTCTCACGGCGGAGACACCGGTTCGAAACCGGTTGGGACTGCCAAAGATTTCAAAGGGTTACGATCTTAGCTAATTTTATTTTTTGAACTGCGACCCGGTTTTTTGGAAAACCTCAAAAGTTTTTACCCGCCCAAATTTTCGCAAAAGCGTCAAGTTTCTAGATTCCTCATCTATTTTGGGATTGATCCCTGTTCCTTGTGTGCGGCTAGATAAAGCCAACCCTCATCAGTAGGAATATAAGTAATATCGGTCACCCATACCTGACCGGGGGCCATGGCCTCGAACTTTTGTCCCAGGAGATTGTCGGCTACTGCAAGACCATGTTTGGAGTCGGTAGTCACTCTAAACCGGCGATTCTGTATACAGCGCAGGACCAGTTTCCTACGAATACCCTTTATCCGATGCAACCCGACCTTTACCCCGTTATCGGATAGGTCCTCTTGCAAACATTCAGGACCGTATGTCTTTCTGATACGCCGGTCCGCCCTTTGCAAAAGGTATGGGAATTATCGGAATGAAGGTCTATTTTAGGGGCATGGCAACCCAATTGCCCTGGTATGAATCTGTGAAGCCGTTTCTTTACTATGCGCTTTCGCAATCTATCAGCACTGTGGTGATTGGTTGCGACAACTTGAGCCAGCTCGAAGAAAGCGTTGCGCTCGCCGCAAGATTTCGACCAATGGCTGCGGATGAGTTAAATAGCCTAACGAAAAAGGTTAGTCCTTTCGCTCGTTCGCTCATGCATTACAAGCCATAACGGACGGCAAATTGCTGTGTCTCCTCCTTGATGACCATAACTTAATGGAAGGACGAGATAATTAATTACTTTATATTCAGAATTTTATAATTTTAGAAATGGACGATCGGCGGGTATTTATTATGAAAACTACGGGTCTGATTCGCGACGAAATCTATCTGAAACATCATATGGGCATGGATCATCCGGAGAGTCCTGAGAGACTCAAAGTTCTATACCGGATGCTCGATGAGTTAGGAACTACCCTGAACGTCGCTTATATTAGGGCCAGAAAGGCAACTGTGAAAGAACTCTGCGCCAACCATGATCCTCTATATGTTGACCGTATCATGGGAACCGCTGGAATTGAGAATGTTTTGGTAGATCCGGGAATGACGGCTTGTCGCAATTCGTGGGACGCTGCGATTTATGCCGTCGGTGGTACGCTGCAGCTCGTCGACGAAGTGCTCAACGGAAACATCAGAAATGGTTTTGCGCTTGTACGGCCCCCTGGACACCATGCAGAAAGTCGTCAAGCTATGGGTTTTTGTTTTTTCAACAATGTGGCGTTAGCTGCCCACTATGCTTTGGAAAAATACCATCTCGAAAGAATCGCGATAGTTGATTGGGACCTTCATCACGGTAACGGAACTCAGAACGCCTTTTATGAAGATCCGCGTGTTCTGTTCATTTCTACCCATCAATATCCCCACTATCCTGGGACGGGTGGAACACGCGAAGTGGGACACGGATTGGGAGAAGGCTACACGATTAATGTTCCCTTAGTGTCTGGGGCGGGTGACGCGGAATATGTGACTGTTTTCAATTACCTCATCTGTCCTCTGTTGGAAGCCTATCAGCCTCAGTTGATCCTCGTGTCAGCCGGATTTGACGCTCACCAAAAAGACCCTTTAGGCGGAATGAATCTAACCGAAGACGGATATGAATCTATGTTGAAGATTCTTATGCATTCAGCCGGGCAAACATGCGCAGATCGTTTAATCCTGGTACTCGAAGGTGGTTATCATCTTGACGCTCTAAGAAATTCCATAAAACGTATCCTCTATTGCTTATCGTCATACGATCCATCTCATGAACCACGCGTCGAGTCACCGGAGCTTAGGACACTCACGTACCCTTTCAGAGCACGTTTAAGAGATGTTCTGGCCTTCGCAGTGCGATACTGGTCAACTCTTCCGCAATTGTGATACGGAATCACATGGTTAAGAAGTGAAAAGAGAGGTGCCACATCAAATGTCCCGCAAGACTCTCGCCAAGACCGCTATTAGCAAACTTGCCCAAAACCCTGGAGAAGATAGACCCGGAAAGGATGTGTGAAACCTTCTCAAAACCAGAGATCTTACGCAAACTCAGCATAGGCCTAAGCGCCTCTATCAATGCGCTTGTGAACGGATATCCGTAAACAGACACCACGACAAAAGACGGAGACACCGGTTCGAAACCGGTTGGGACTGCCAAAGATTTCAGTGGGTTAAGATTTTAGCTAATTTTATTTTATGGACTGCGACCCGGTTTTTTGAAAAACCTCAAAATTTTTTACCCGCCTAAATTTTCGCAAAAGCGTCACAGTTCAGAATGCTACCGTAAATGCCATGACAAAGGAAAAGATCATGGATCTCTAACTTAACAAATGGTACATGTTATGGTGGCAGGCCACAACCCGCAACAAATTGGGTACCATACGATGATGGCAGTTGTACCTTTGCTTCGGGCCATTGACAGGCTGCTCTTCTCAGTGAAGATTTGTGTCCTACAGGATTCTGTCATGATCCATTGTTTCTGTGGAATTCTCATTATTCGTTGTGCCCCACGGGGTGCTGTGGTTTGCGTGGATAAGAAAACTCAAGAACCAATACCATGCGAAATTATAGCTGATTACAATTTCTCAGAGGAAGGAGTTCCAGTTATGGTATTTAGGGGAGCGTCAATGACAGGACTGGCAATCTTCATGCTGTTTCTGGTAGTTATTTTTTCGGGGATGGCTTTTGGCTCGAACAATGATAAAAATCAGGCCTTGAGAGAAGCCTGCGAGAATGGAAATTTAGAACAAGTCAGACGTTTGTTGAGTCAGGGGGCAGATCCCAATACGAAGACACCTGACTGGACACCCCTGATGCTTGCTTCTGGAGAGGGTCACGCTGAAATAGTCAAAGTTCTTCTTACCGAGGGCGCAGATATTAATGCAAAGACTAACGACAACGAAACTGCATTGATTAGGGCTGCTAAGTGGGGGCACGCTGAAATTGTGACATTGCTTCTCGATAAGGGAGCGGATGTCAATGCGAGGCTAAAAAATGGGTGGACAGCACTATTCTGGCCTTCTTTGGACGGACGTGCCGATATCGTAAAAAGGCTTTTTGATGAGGGAGCGGATGTTGACGCTAAGACCGAAGATGGTGGAACGGCACTGATGTTGGCTTCTGGTTTTGGGCAGGGGGAAATTGTGAAACTGCTTCTTGATAAAGGCGCTGACATCAATGCAAAGAACAGAGAAGGCCGGACAGCGCTGACTTGGGCTTCCATGAAAGGTAAGACTGAAGTCGTGGATCTTCTGAAAGCTCGCGGAGCGAAGGAATAATTGAAACCTAGAAGCTCACGGTAAAGCTATTCAGAAAAGTTCAACCATTTACACCGCGATTAACGGAATTGTTGGGGCGAGAATGGCGTTTGCACCACCATCTACGTCCGAAATGTCTAATATCCCAGGTGAGCCTACAGGACTCGGTTCGATATGAAGGCTTTGTCAGGCCAGGTTAGACCCGAAAATGTTAGGTATGCACTCGCTCGAGAAGACTCTCTTCTCGCTCCAGGGCTGTTTGCTGACCCGCACTGACGCAGAAGGTGACCCCCAAATCGGTCATGCCAGAATTGGGAAAGCTCCTCGGTCTGATCCTCAAACTGGGGGGCGTCTGTCCGCTCCTACCTCAGGCAAGTGTAGCGGGCTCCAAAGCAAACAATAACGTTACCAGCAGGAACATTACGGATTTCACTGTTTGTCCTTTCCATCAAAAAGCTAGAAAATCACATTTGAAAGGCCATTGGACCCGAACACGTAGAGGAATCACTGTAGAAAGTCTATAACTTTGAAAAAAGGCTCTGCGAGGACAATGACGCCCCGTCCAACTGTGGCGTTTTACCATAATTGGAGGGGCTTCCTTTCATGAGATGGCGCTCGGTTCGGAAATGCGTGACAAGCTATTGTCGAGGGATCATTGGTTTCTCGGGGCACATCTGCTGGCAGCAAGGGCACGTGATACGTTGGTCCACATTCACGTGCGAAAGGTCTTTTATCGTCGTAGATGCCGTCGTCGGGCGCTGTTTAGCCCAAGAACCACAACTTGTACGGGGTTTGGGATGGGATCTGCCTTTGGCCTCAACAAGGTTTTCCCCTTGAAAAATGCCTGAACATTCCCATTTTTCAGAATCTCTGCGCGGCCAACGGCGGAAGATTGAAAACAGGAACTTTCAATTCGCCGATATTGTCGACCACTTGAAAATCATAGTCACCAAAGCTCACTTTCTTGACCTTCTGTATGAAACTTCCTAGGCTCGTATCCCCTCATGGTGGCGATAAGCGCATCTAATTCCAAGACGTTGTTGGCGCTAATATCAAGCGGCCCTGCACCTCAGGGGACGCAGGAGGATTGCCTTCCATCCCTACAGCAGCGTCCACGATGAACAGGTCAGGCACTCGAAGTGAAAGACATCGACAATTACCTTGTGAAAACGCTATAAAAAGCCAACGGTCTCATGCCACATCGGTTGATGGATAATCCAGTAGGTTGACTGTACGGGAGGTATTAAACCAGACAAAAGTGAGAACATTACAAAAATGTAAGCGATTCTCTTCGGTTATGACGATTGACTTACGCTGTTCCATGTGATATCCGGAAAAAACTCTCTTTCAGTTTAGACGAAGGCTTCAGTTTGCGCTCCTGAAAAAAGGAGGTCAGCTGGTTGGGGTGGTGGCGCGTCGGCGCCGGACACCAAATTTGAGAGTAATTGAACAGTTCTTAATCTCGGACCTCATCCGCAATGACGTTGATAGGCCAAAGGAATGTTTGGAATTCCGGGAAGGAGAATCCATGAGTACAGAGAAAATGGGGAGGCGCGAGTTTATACAAGATGCTTCGACGGCCGTTCTTGGACTGGCCGCAGCTCCACTTTTGAACGCGAATGTTTCATTTGCCGATGCAGAAAAGACAGCAGAAGTTCAATACCGAACTTTGGGAAAGACCGGATTAAGGGTCACAGCAGTGGGAATGGGGGTTATGAATTGTAGCGATCCTGCTGTCGTGGCTCGTGCCTATGATTTGGGCGTGAATTTTTTTGATACAGCTCGTCGCTACATGGGTGGGAGAAATGAGGAAATGCTTGGAAAGGTCCTTCGGGGCAAGCGTGAAAAAGTTCTTATACAGACAAAGGTTGTTTTGGCACAGAACGAAAAGGAGAATCGAGATGCTGTCCAGACAAGTCTGAGAAGTCTAGGGACTGACTACGTGGACATACTTCTCGTACACAATCTCAAGACTGCCAAGGAAGTCTGTTCTCCGGCAGTCACCGAGTTTTTGCAGGCCATGAAAAAGGAGGGCAAGGCTCGCTTCACAGGCTTCTCCTCTCACACTGACATGGCGTCTCTCCTAAAGGCGGCAGCTCAAACCAGTTGCCACGACGTAGCCCTCGTGTCCTACAACTTCACTCATTCGAATGACCTCAAGGATGCTGTCGCCTTAGCTGCCAAGTCGGGGATCGGCATTGTGGCGATGAAGACTCAGGCCGGAGGCTATAAGGCCGCTGACATGGGTGGTCTAAGTCCTCATCAAGCAGCCCTGAAATACGTATTGACTGACCAGAATGTTTCGGCAGCGATTCCGGGCGTGACGACCATCGAACAGATCGAAGAATGTGCCGCCGTAATGGGAACGGACTTCTCCAGAAAGGATTCTCATGTCCTGCAGCAGTATGATTCCTATCTTCAAGGGCGAATTTGCACTATGTGTGGAGGCTGTATCGGCACGTGTCCCCACGGGGTTGCCCATTGCGATTTGTTGAGAGCGTTCATGTACCACGATGGGTACAAGAATGACCAACTCGCCCATGAAGTGCTTCGTACGGGAGATGCCATGCAAAAAATTGGGCAGTGTGCCTCATGTTCATCTTGTGTCGTGACGTGCAGACGAGCGCTCAATATTCATGCTCAGTTGAAAACTGTGCATAGCGTTTTTGCTTAAGAATGAATCTCTGGGAAGGAATGAGCGGGTGAACAGGCCTAAGGAATTAATTATTATCGCTGTGCTTATCTCGTTGTGTGCTACTCAAATTGTCTTCGCCGACACAGATCCTATAGAATCGTTCATTCCGAAAGTTGCTCCCGAGGGATGGGATCTGAGGGAAGCGCCAGAAACGTTTACGCGAGAGACTCTGTTTGAGCATATTGATGGACAAGCGGACCTTTTTGTCCGGTATGGATTTGACAAGTCCGTATTCGCAATTTATCGCAAACTAGATACGTCAGCCGACAAAATAGACGTAGACATCTATGATATGGGGAATTCTCTCCAAGCCTTTGGAGTCTTCTCAAGGTTTAGGCAGGACGAAAGCCCGGCGAATATAGGACTGGATTCCTATATGAGTGATCGGTATGCTCTTTTCTACAAAGGGAAGTATTTTGTGATACTTCAAGCCACAGAGTCAAATCCTTCCGCCCTGAAGCGGCTAGCTCTGGATATAGAATCGCTAATTTTGGACAGTTCTGCTCCGCCTCAAGAGATAGGCTATTTCCCCAAAAGCGGACTCAAGCCAGGTTCTATTGAGTATTTTCCAGACGGGCTCCTCGGCCACCAATTTCTAAAGAGAGGATTCAAAGCATCCTATGTAGAGAATGGCGAGCAGAAGATCGAGCCACAGGAAACATCACGAATCAAAGATTTTCGTCTTTTCTTAGCGATGTTTAAAAGCCCTCAAGAAGCCATAGGCGCTCTGAAACTCTTCAAAGAGAATTTGCTCAAAAAGGGCAAGCTCGCGAAAACGGCTTCAGCTCGCTTTGGACCGGAAATTGTGATTGGAACAGACCCCTATCAGGGCAAAACCATCGTTGCACAAAAAGGTCCTTGTCTTTTAGGCGCTGTCGGTTTTGCACAGGATGAGGCAGGAGAGCGGCTGCTTGCTGCGTTGATGAGAGAAGTGAAATGAATACAACGGCACTGGCAGGATCGGTAAATACTTCGGTCCTGTGATGATCCTGTGGTTCCTTGTAATCGCCTTGCTTGGGGTCTC
>Ga0194044_10001732_pt1 | contig 11047 bp, 11 predicted proteins | sample JunL4417m_MetaG_FD_155460 | JGI IMG/M metagenome (GOLD analysis project Ga0194044, IMG submission 155460) | Anoxic zone freshwater microbial communities from boreal shield lake in IISD Experimental Lakes Area, Ontario, Canada - Jun2016-L442-17m | ecosystem: Environmental > Aquatic > Freshwater...
GAACAGCTATTTGGCTATTTATTCCCATTCCATCGTTGCAGGTGGTTTATTTGTGATGTCATAGACAACTCGGTTTACCTCTTTAATTTCGTTGGTAATACGAGTGGAGATCCGAGTCAAGATTGAGTGTGGAATGTGCGAATAGGTCGCGGTCATCGCATCTCTTGACTCAATGATTCTAAGAACAATTGGGTTTTTGTAGCTTCGTTCATCACCCTGAATACCGACGGATTTTACGGGTAAAAGGACCGCGAAGCTCATCCAAATTTTCTTCCAATATTTCGTGTTGCGAAGTTCTTCTTCAATAATTCGTCCTGCTTGACGCACTGTCTCGGCTTTTTCTCGTGTGACCTCGCCAACGATTCGAACCGCGAGGCCAGGACCAGGAAAGACTTGCTGGGTAGTAATCTCTGGCGGTAGGGTGATGGATTTTGCCAGCTTGCGCACTTCATCCTTGTAGAGGTCGCGTAGTGGTTCATACAGTGATAGTTTCAGGTCTTTAGGTAAGCCACCAACATTATGGTGTGATTTGATAGTCGAAGAATTCTTGGTGATTCCACTTTCGATTCGATCAGAGTAAATCGTGCCTTGAATAAGAAAATCGGCTTTTTCTGCACGAGCTATTTTTTCAAATATATCTACAAACAATTTCCCAATAATTTTTCGTTTCTGCTCAGGCTCCGAAACGCCTTTTAGAGCTGTAAAAAACTCTTTATGCGCCTCGACTATCCGCAGGTCGACCTTAATGTCCTTGAATATGCGGCGAATCGTGGCCGTTTCGCCATATCTCATCAAGCCGGTATCGACGTAAACCGCTATCAAGTTGTTATGTATTGCCGTACCTGTAAGTATCGCCGCCACTGAGGAGTCGATACCACCAGATAGTCCGATAATGGCTTTTTTATCGCCTATAGTAGCTCTGGTCTCGGCGATGATGTTCTTCTCGAGCGACTGAAGTGTCCATGACCGACGGCAGCGACAAACACCAATCACAAATTGACGTAGCATCTTTTGACCCTTTTTCGTGTGAGTGACCTCCGGGTGAAACTGAACACCGAAGATTTTCTTATCAATATTTTCATAAGCGGCGACGGCAGAATGCTCCGTCGTGGCAACAGTCAGAAATCCTGTAGGCAATTTTGTTACAACATCGCGGTGATTCATCCAGACCTGCTGCTCTGGCTTTAGGTTACAAAAAAGCACTCCGTTTTTACATGTGAGTGCTGCTGGTCCGTATTCTCCGTTTTTGCTAGTCGTGACCTTTCCCTTAAGTGCGTGTACTATCAGCTGGTGGCCGTAGCATATTCCGAGCAGGGGAATGCCCAGGCTTAGTATCTTATGGTCAAATTGTGGCGCATTATCCTCATAAACGGAGTTGGCCCCGCCTGAAATGATAATCCCTTTTATGTTCGCATCTTTTCTTATCTCTTCTGCGCTGATGGAATGAGGTAACACTTCTGTGAACACACCGAGTTCGCGTACGCGGCGCGAGATCATGTGACAGTATTGTCCTCCGAAATCCAAAATAGCAATCTTGTCCATTTTTCCTCCTTGGAAAGTTGGTTAGTATTAGTTCTGTTGGGATCAGTGCCGATTTACCTGCACTTTTTATTTACATTATACACTACTGTAAAATAGTGGCAATAGCCTTTGACAAGTTTTTAGTATTACAAAAATTAGTGACAGAAGCGGATAGGTACTAGCAAGCCGGTTGTCATTTCGACCCCGTGAGCCTTGTTTACCGTGAGCCCGTCGAATGGTCGAGCGGTTGGAGAAATCTATCAAATCGAGTGCTAGCTATCTAGAGATCTCTCCACCTACGCAACTATTCGATAAACTCACCATTCGATCCCGAGCGCTCATGGTCGAGGGATGGTAAACAAAAGTGCGTAGAGTCGAGATGACAAAAGAGAATAGTAGATACCATATTGGAGGAATAAAAAAAATGATGAATTACTTCATCATTTTTTCTGTTTCATCCCATTTTTCTAGTGCATTCTGCGCTGCGGAGGTCTGAGCTCTTTGTTTTGACGGTCCGACACCTTCGCCGACTTTTTTGTCTCTGAGAAACGCTGCTACGATAAAGTTTTTTGCGTGATCTGGTCCAGATTCGCTAGCAACTTCATATGTAGGAGTGATGCCATAGTGCTCCTGTGACATTTCTTGAAATTTGCTCTTGGCGTCGTAGTGGAGGCCCTTAGAAAGAATATCTTCAAGCTTGTATGCAATATTGTTTATGATGAAGTTTGTGGCAACATCGAGTCCTTGATCTAGGTACATCGCGCCGATGAGTGCCTCGAAGGCGTTTGCGAGCAGGATATCTCGAGCTTTTCCAATATTCTTGGCCTCTCCACGAGAAGTCTTCAAGAATTGGTCCATGCCGATGCGTTTTGCCTCGACTGAGAGAGATTCGCCTTTTACCAGGGCGCTTCGCCAGTTTGTGAGTTCACCTTCTGGTTTGTTGTAATTGTCGAAAAGATAACGAGTCACAGCAAGCTCGAGTACGGCATCACCCAAAAATTCTAAGCGCTCGTTGTGCTCTAGCTCTAGTCCTTTATGTTCGTTGAGATACGATCTGTGAATAAATACGTTTTCGAGTAGTAATTTATCCTTAAACTGGATCCCAAGTGATTCTTCAAATTCTTTCAGTGTTGTCATAATTCCTTTGTTTTTGTTCGCTTATAGTCAAATAGCTAGTCTAGGACTAGCTATTTTCTCTGAGCGCTAATATTTGTTTTTCATACTTCGTATACACTGTACCAAGTACACCGTTTACGAATTTGGATGAGTTTTCACCGCCAAATTCCTTGGACAGCTCGACTGCTTCGTTTATCGCAACCTTCGGTGGTACGTCTTTCACGTTCATCATCTCGTAGATTGCAATGCGGAGAATCGCTTTGTCGATGAGTGAAATCTGCTCGACTGGCCACTCTGGAGCGGCAACTCTGACGATTCCATCAAGTTCATCCTTATTTGTGGAGACGTTTTTTACGAGTTCGCGAATGAAATCTGCTTCGCATTTGTCCTCGTACTCTGCAATGTTGCGGTCCTCGATCTCGTTGAGATCAGATCCTTCTCGGAATTCCCACTCGTACAATGTTTGCATTGTAATCATTCTCGATAAGTGCCGATTCATTTTCTCCTAATTCGTTATTTTTATTTTTTTAGATCTAGCACTTGAACGTTGTTAAAAGTTCCACAAGCATAGCAAACCTTGTGAGACTCTTTTGGTTCGTGGCATTTTTCGCAAGATACGATCGCACTGCTGTTCACATGGTCATGCATTCTGCGCATACCTTGCTTCGAGTTATTCGTGCGTTTCTTTGGTTCAGCCATATCACTTCCTTAGTCAATTAATATAAATTTATTTTTCTGGTATTATTATTGCACAAATTGCTCATAAATTCAAGCCGTCTGGCAGCATTTGGGCAAATATTATTGCGCGATTACGATGCTGACAAGTTTCTTCGGTACGACAATAGTTTTTATAATCTTATTTTCGCCGATGAATTCTATGATTTTTGGATTCTCTAGGGCTATTTTCTTTAGTTCATCATCGCTGATTGAGGACGAAACCTGAATTTTCTCCCTAACTTTGCCATTTATCTGAACAACTATCTCAAGCTCATCGCTCTGAAGATAACTTTCGTCAAATTCTGGCCACAAGTCTCCAATATTACCCTTAATCTTGAGCGTTTCCCATATCTCTGAAGCGATGAACGGTGCGGTAACAAAGAGCAGACGTAAGTATTTGGCAAATGATTCAAGAGTGACGTGACCTGTGTGTTCAAGCATATTATTCATCTCCATCAGCTTGGAAATGATCGTGTTGATCTGAAACTTCTCGATGTCCTCGCCGACACCCTTGATCGTCTGATTAAGCTTAATTAGCAGCTCTTTTGCATCGGCTTGATCTGAAATAAGATCGGTGTTTTTCCAAATTCGTTTCATGAAGCGATGAACACCCTGGATGCTGGCGTTGCTCCAAGAAGAATCTTGGTCATAAGGACCGATAAACATCATGTAAGTTCTAAGCGTATCTGCGCCATATTGTTTGACCATGTCGTCAGGGTTGATTACATTACCCTTGGACTTGCTCATTTTCTGACCATCAGGCCCCAAAATCATGCCGTGATTGATCCGCTTCGCATAAGGTTCGGAAAAAGGCACAACGCCGAGGTCATGTAGAAAAATATTCCAAAATCTAGAATAGAGAAGATGAAGAGTAATGTGCTCGTTTCCGCCGTTGTAGAGATCGACTTGTTTCCAATAATCCATCTTTTTTGGATCTGCCAAGGCTTTACCGTTCTTCGGATCCATATAGCGAAGGTAATACCAAGATGAGCCAGCCCAGTTTGGCATCGTATCTGTCTCTCTCGTGGCTTTGCCGCCACACTTTGGACAGGTGACGTTTACCCATTCTGAGATTGCTGCAAGGGGAGATTGACCATCATCAGTTGGCTCGTATTTTTCGACATCTGGGAGAGTGAGAGGGAGCTGATCTTCGCTGATTGGCAAAGTTCCACATTTATCACAATGAATGATCGGAATTGGCTCGCCCCAATAGTGCTGACGAGAAAATATCCAGTCCCTGAGCTTGAAATTGACTGTAAAGTCGCCTTTGCCCTCTTTCTTCAACTTCTCTGTAATTGCTTTTTTACCCTCTTCTGAAGTCATACTAGTAAATTCGGCAGAGTTAACAAGAACACCGTAGGAGGTAAAGGCCTTTTCTAACGATTCCGCCTTGATTCCTGCCTTCGCAGGAATGACAGAAGATGAGGCCGAAATGACAGAAACGGGAGCTGGTGCAATAGATTGGATGATTTCAATGTCATATTTCTTTGCAAATTCAAAGTCACGCTCATCGTGAGCAGGAACAGCCATGACAGAGCCCGTACCGTAGGTGGCGAGGACATAATCAGCGATAAATATATCGACTTCGCGACCGTTGATTGGATTTATTGCAGTCACGCCTTCAAGTTTCACGCCGGTTTTGTCTTTCTGGAGCTCTGTACGCTCAAGATCGGACTTTTTCTTTGCAGATGTAACGTATTTGGAAACGTCCTCCCAATTAGAAATATCGGCTCTGAGAGCCTCTACGAGGGGGTTTTCCGGCGCAATCACGACGTAAGTGCATCCGAATAGGGTATCGGCACGAGTGGTGAAAACTTCAACACTAGTTTTTAGTGGGTAGTTTTTAGTTTTTAGGTCAAATTTGATGTTTGAACCGATCGATTTTCCGATCCAATTGATCTGCTGCGTCTTGATCTTCTCCTCGTAGTTTACCGTGCTTAAGCCATCGATCAGTTTATCAGCATAAGCAGTGATTCTGAGCATCCACTGAGTTTGCACACGTTTTTCTGATTGAGCGCCACAACGTTCACATTTACCAGCGATAACTTCCTCGTTTGCGAGAATAGTCTTACAAGAAGGACACCAGTTTACCGGCATTTTCGCTTGAAAAGCCATTCGAGGTGTTGTTTTATCATCATCCGCTATCTCTATAAGTTTCCCACCGTGTCCCGAGGATCCCTGGGACTTTTCGGGATCGACTACACCGTGTTTGTAAAATTGTAAGAAGATCCACTGAGTCCATTTGTAAAATTCTGGATCGGTAGTACTGATCTCACGATCCCAGTCAAAGCAGTAGCCCATGGATTTTTGTTGTCTCTTGAACGTCTTTATATTTACCGCAGTCGCGTCCTGAGGCTTGATTTTCATCTTGATCGCATAATTTTCCGTAGGCAGGCCAAACGCGTCCCAGCCCATTGGGAAAAGAACATTGTAGCCTTTCATGCGCATCATGCGGGCATGAGTATCAGCGGCGGAGTACATAAGGCAGTGACCGACATGAAGCCCTGCTCCTGATGGATAAGGAAATTCAAGTAGCGAATAGTACTTTGGTTTATCAGAAAAATCCTCGGATTTGCCGTATTTCTGCTCTTCCCAGATTTTTGACCATTTTTCTTCTATTTCGCCAAAATTGTAATCTTTCATTGAATTCCAATCTTTTATTAGCGTCACTTTGTAATTTCTATGCTTACATTAGCACTTTTTCGAGATGAATTCAATTTGTTTTCTTTACAATTTACACTATCTGTAGTAGCTTCTAGATGTGAGGTGAACAAAATGAGCGAAACGAAAAAGGTAGCATGTATCGTCCTTATTTTGGATGATGCACCAGAAAAGCGGATACTTCTCGTAGAAAAGTCAGGCAGCTGGTTCTTGCCAGGGGGCAAAATTGAGGCAGAAGAAGCCGAAATAGAGTGCTTGAGGCGAGAGCTGACAGAAGAATTGCCCTATGCATCATGCTTGATTGATGATTATTTCCGCGAGTATATGGGGACCACTCCAAATACAAAAACACCGGCAAATGTAAAAGTTTGGCTGGGAACATGGTTGCGTGGATCCATCGCACCTGCAAATGAGATCAGTGACTCTAGATGGGTTACAGCCGCAGAAGCGGCTTCCATGCATGTTTCACAAATAACGCGTGATATCATCTACGACCTTCAAGCAGAAGGACTACTCTGAATTTATAACTGAATCTAGGCCAGCACAGCGTGTTGGCCTTTTCTAATTACTATTGCGTAAATTATGAATTGGTGGTATAGTATATTTATCCTAATCAATCCGAGAGATTGACTAGGAAATTTGCACTGGAGGTGAAGTCAATGAGACTCACTCTACTTATCGCCGCAGTGATTGCGGCAATCTCAACGTTTACTATGTCAGGATGCGGTGGAGCAGATCCAGCAGCAGAACTTAGTAACGTAGATGGCATGAGGTCGATGGTTTACCTTTCCCCTCAAGCCGAATACCCGCGCATTTGTTTCGCTAGCCGAGTCAATGGTGAATACCAAACTAATGTTAGCAACAAATTGCCTTTTGCGCGCACCTCGACAGATGCAGTAGATGGATGGTGCTCTTGGCCGACTGCTGCAGAAGGAACTTGGTGGATTATCGTTTACAATGACAAGAATAAGGATAGTATCTACCAGGTAAACGAACTTTTAGGCATTGCGGATATTGTAATCCGAAAAGATGCTGTCAGAGGCAAATTTGAAGTGCTGACTTTCAATGACATGATTTGCACAAACTGGGACGCACAAGCAAAAAAAGGTCCGCTTATTTGGATCAGCAGCACATTTTTACCGTAAAATTAACACTGTCCCGGGGTTTCGACCCTGGGATTTTTATTTTGTCTGTAAAAAAAATCAACAAATTTGCATTGATTTATGTGAGTAATTTAGTCATAATAAACTATAAAATTTCGATATTTGAGATTAAATTTGCAACTTGATTCTACACACTGTTCTAGACTGTTGACAAACAAATATAAATAAGATATATGTATCCGTAGATGACGCAGGTAAAAGTTACCCGCCATTGCATTCAAAGCTTACGACTCAGTCGCAAGCGTCTGGTACCTTAAGGAGGGACAGAGATGAGAAAGTTGACCCAATTAGGATTACTATTAGCTTTAATAGTAATCGCCACGGCCATGTCAATCGCGGCCGCGACCTACACCAAAATTCCCGGTGTACCTCAGTCAGTAAATGACTTAGGAGCGGCAATCGCAGCAGAACAAACAGCTGTTGTAACGCCCGGTGGCACAGAATATGCCCCAAAGTTCTCTGACGCAGATGAAACAAGCTTCGAAAAATCTGGCAAATTGGCCAAGATTGTTGCGCGTGTAGCTGCCGAAAAGGTATTTGCTGATGGCGTTGTAGCTATTCAGAATTTACCCCAGAAGACTCGTGAAAAAGTATGGACAAAGTTCCTGACCCCGGTTTACCCAACTTGGGGGATGAACGGTAAGATCAGCGATGCTGGTACTACCAACGCTGGCTATTCGGTCCAAACTAAAATAGCGACTGCTCTAACTGACATGGCTAAAGCGTATGTTGCAGTTGCAGACTTTGGCTATCAGATTCGCTCGGCGCAAATGGAAGTTGTCACCCCTGGTGGAACAGAATATGCTCCGAAATTCTCAGACGAAGACAAAGCAAAGTTCGATAAGTCGGATAAGCTAAGTAAAATCGTCGAGAAATTTACAGGTGCAGAAACTTTCCCTGGTAATGTAGCTGCTTTCAAGTCCCTAACAGACAAGAGCCAAGCTACCGCATTTGAAAAGTTCAGTGTCCCAGTTTATCCAACTTGGGCAATGATCGGAAAGATCAGCGATGCTGGCACAACCGGTGCTGGCTATGAAGTTCAGAAAACGATCATCGCCGAAATGGTGAAAGCTCTCAAGGCTGCACTGAAGTAACCCTAATCATATCATTTGTAGCTGCTCGAAAGAGCAGCTACTCTTATATCTAGATACCAACCGTAAAGTTTGGTATCTTTTTTATAAAAAAATACCCTTCGCAAGTTCATGCGAAGGGTAAATGTAGTTTGTTATTCTTTTGGTTTTACTACTTCTGGTTTTGTTACTTCTGGCGTGGTCACTTTTGGTTTGGCCACTTCTGGTTTGGTTACTTTTGGTTTCACTATTGTCCATTTGAATAAAATTTCTTTTACTCCCGGCTTCATCACACCGTCGTGGTCCCAAAGACCCCAATGTGAAGCAAAATCACCCTCATTTTTTTCTTTCCAGTCCTCGTCTACGGCCACAAACCAATAAACAATAACATTGTTCTTGATCCGCCACTCGTTTATTGCTTTCAAATGCTTTAGTGCATTTGGAAGATTTGGAACTGCATCGCCCTTGGGGCTACCGGCAGTAGGCCAGCCAACTTCTCCAACGATGAAGATTTTGTCTGGGTACTTAGCTTTTAGCGAATTGTAGATTTCCAGAAATTTCTTGAAACCATCCTTTGCATCGGCTCGAGCCCAAAATGCGTATGGATTCACCATGACGTATTTGTCGAGCTCGGCTACCAACTCTGGATTTGCCAAGAGTGCGTCTGGAGTGTCGTCGATCGATACGGGGATTTTTCCGGCCACAGCCTTGATTTCCTTGATGTACTCTATCAATTTATCTGCTTTGATGCCTTTCCAGTAGATCGCTTCTGAGCTAACGATGATCAGGTTTGTTTGATCTTTTTTTATGACATCTTTCAGCCATCCTAGCTCTTTCTTGTTGTTTTCTAGATTTCCGTCGATCCAACAGCCGGCCGCTACTTTGAATCCAATTTTCTTCGCGATACTTGCGATTGTTTCTTTGGAATTTTTTAGCGGTTTGCAAGTGTAAATCCTTATTTCAGTCACGCCGTCCTTCCACAAAATGTTTAAGTATTTTGTGACTGTTTCAACAGTAGCAACTGCACCTGAGTCTGGTCCGGGCCCTTTTGGAAAGGCACCGAAACACATTCGAACGTCTTTTCTCGTGTTAGTAAATTCATCGGCAGTGTAGCCAAAAGTTACTAATACTGTGATGAGGAGGAGCAGCCAAAGGCTGCGCTTTAAAGCAAGTCTCATGTAGGGACTCCTTTTTCTTGTATCCAGCTCTATATGTCTCGAATATAGGCTATTCGGAACAAGTTTGCTGGTACAAGAAAACATAGTCGATAAGTTGTCAATTTGCTAATGCGAAAATAGTATCACTTTTGTGAATAATGTCAAGAGTGGCTGACGAACAAAGGCTATTTCTTCGTCTGATTGTGGCTAATGGCTGTACGAATGAGAGCCTTTAGTGCGTTGGCATTAGCCTTGTCACCTTCGAATACGTCGATTGCACGTCTCTGATTACCTGTGAGATCGGCGTTAAACACTTTGTCAGGGTCTGAGAGTACCGCACCATTTGCGAAGACGAGCTTCACCTTGTCCTTAAATATATTTCCAACACAAACAATTCCATTTTTTGACCAGACGGGAGAGCCCATCCATTTCCACTCCTCGATAATTTCAGGATCAGCTTCGAGAATAACCTTGCGTAGCTTCGAAAGCATTTCGCCGCGCCAGTCAGGGTTTCGCGCGATTAAGTTGTCAATTTCCTCTCTTGGATTCATATTAGCTCCTTCGCTTAATTGATTTAAGCCTAGCTAAATATCAGCAAATAAACAAGGAAAAATGAAATTCTCTATAAATCGTTCTTATCGTTATAAAGACTAGGTCTTACCATAAAAGTAAATATGTGCTAAGAAGAGTGTATCGATCTTGTGAGAGAAGGAGATACGGTCATGAAAAATATATTGACCAAAAATATTGTCCCGAAACATTTGTTCTCGGGAATGATGAACCCTGTTGCAGTCGCCTATTTGATCATCAATCATTTGAAACAGCTGTATCGCAAAGGGTTTCTGATCGAGCCACGAAATATCGAGCCAGAAAAATGTGAATCAGTCGCTGACCATTGTTTTGGTCTACTGGCACTGATCTCCTTCATTATGACTGGATATAAGATCGAGCTTGATTGGCAAAAAGTGATGCTTATGGCGATCATTCATGAATTTGGCGAAGTTTACGCTGGAGACATGACTCCGCAAGATGGAGTTTCCAAAGAGGACAAATCCGCTTTGGAGCGCGCCAGCGTTCATAAAATTTTGGATGGATTCCCTGGAGGTGATGAGCTGATTGAAATCTGGGAGGAATATGAAGCGCAGCTTACTCCCGAGTCTCGATTTGTGAGGCAACTCGATAAGCTGGAGATGGGCTTGCAGTCTTGCATATATCACCGCCAGTATGGCATGCCGAATGAAGACTTCGTCAAAGACGTCGAAGCAAGTTTATCCGATCCTATTCTTGTGAACATTTTCGGTTCAATACTTCATCCAGCTTAGTCGCCTTGACTGGAAATATTCTCACAGACTGTTATTCGTTTAGCAGTCTGTTTTTTGTAATATTCTCAATATTTATATGGCCTTCGACCATTCGATAAACTCAGGGTAAACAAGCTCTCTTCGAGTCTGAGCGATGAGGTCGCTCACCTCACGGTTCGACCGTCCTGAGCTCACCGTCGAAGGAGAGTCGATGACAGGGTCAATAAAAACACATTAAGAAATTGATGTGTTTTTATAGGTCGACTGGGACTTAAAATTTTGGAACACCTTCTTTAGTATTATTCTCGAATGGTCACCAATTTTAAGAGAAATTTATAGAC
>Ga0194044_10001734_pt1 | contig 11037 bp, 8 predicted proteins | sample JunL4417m_MetaG_FD_155460 | JGI IMG/M metagenome (GOLD analysis project Ga0194044, IMG submission 155460) | Anoxic zone freshwater microbial communities from boreal shield lake in IISD Experimental Lakes Area, Ontario, Canada - Jun2016-L442-17m | ecosystem: Environmental > Aquatic > Freshwater >...
GCGTGTGGCATCGTCTAATTCTTTGCCATTTGGCATCTGGCCTTTTTTTAAATTACGCCGAATCAATTTAAGCGATGCGTCACGAGCCTTAATTACCAATTCAAATATTTCCAAAATTCGAGCGCTTGGGTTTTTGCCGTAATAGGCCATCCAGGTTATATCCGCAAACGGCGCGTCCACTTCATCTAATCGCGCCCAGAGGTCGAGCATAATCAACGATTCAGGCTCAAGTTGCTTTGCATCATCAACAGTTGGGTAATAATGGACAAAGCCGGTGTTTTCCCGAAAAGCAACAATGGCATTATCACGATCCGTTACCAAATTATTATTCTCAAATTGTTCAGCAATATATTGCTGAACATCAAATTCCGTAATTGTTGAATTTTTTTTCAGTAGCACTAGTACATTATTTTTAATCGCAACCAATAACCTTGCCGCTTGTTCGTGTTGTTTAATTTGTTCATCATTCCAAGACATAATCCACTTAAAATGAGAGGAGCAAGACTGCGGCTACGCCAAAAACGATACCAATTATTTGCCTTACATTCAACGGCTCTTTAAAAATAAGTAAACCAATAACTAAAAAGCCAATAATATAGACCACACTCCATATAACCGAAGAAATTACTAATCCTTTTTTTAATAAAGCTGGGAGATAAAAAAAGCCGGACCACAAATAACCAAATATTGCCAAAAGAAAAAATGAATTCTTGTGATTTACTGACCACAACTTACCCATATAATCTCCAGCTATAGCGCCGCAAGACGCCAAAAATACTGAGACGTACCACGGCATCATTGCTATTACTGAAATTATTTTTCCCATGATTTTATTTTTTATTTATGCCTCGTAAAGTTGCAACTCGTTCTTCAACCGGCGAATTGGTCATAAAGAGTTTGGTGAACCAATTAATTCAGCCATCTTCATCATCTTTAAATGGTGAGGTAATAAGTTGTTAAACTTCAAACTGTTAATATATAATTTTTATTCAAACAAACCTATAATGCTATCTTTAATATTGCTATACAGATCAACCGCAAGACGATGCACCTCAAATTGCCTTTGATTCCACATACTTAATTAATCTATGTCTATATGATCGACGTGCAACCACTCATAAAAAAGCTCTGAATTCTTAATATAATATCTACCTATATATCCACTTGAACCAGAATAGCTAACACTATAGTTAGCGTCGGGATAATTTTTATACACCTTGCAATATCCATAATATTGTCTACTCCCATCAACTAATTGATCTTTAATGTCCGTGCTGCACGATTCTGATGTAGGACATTTCTTCACTTTTTGTCTATGAACTTGAAATTTTTCTGGTATTGATTTCAAGGGGAACATACATTGTCCACTTACGCACTCTGACTCATTTGAACATTTTTTCCCTGCATCGATATATGGAACAATGCATGTAATTTTATCAGTGCTGATACTAATTAGCTTAAACACTGAAACATGGTAATTACGCAATCTTGTACACCCCAATATTGCCGGACAAAAACTATAATCCATTGGTAATAAAACCCCATTGTTTGCACGGCATTGTGAACGATTAGCAACTTCACCATCCTGACGTTTAATTGGTGGCATTACTATCTGAGAAACCCTATAATCAGTAATTAGCTCGATAAATAAAAAAATGAAAAATATAAACAATAAAACCCATGACAATTTTTTTTGCTTAATTTTAGTTTCACCAATACTTTTGATGCCCAAATTATATCCTCTAGTCCATCTAAATAAATTTATTAGCTTAATAAACAAAGCAACAAAAACTACTACTATCAAAATAAATAAATAGCTATCCGCTTCGCCGAACAGCAAAAAGCTCAAATTATTAATTGAAAGAGAGGCATAGCCATCAAACAGTGTCTTTATCAACATTAGAATAAAGTATGTCACCATTAAAATAAAAAATAGTTTCAATGGTTTTTTTGTCCAATTCGCTGTTGTTTCTGGTTGCATTTGTGCTGACAGAGCCGGAATTTGTTGTGTTGGCATATCTGTTATTAAACTTTTAACCCTCGTAAGGCGGCTACCCGTTCTTCGATCGGCGGATGAGTCATAAACAGTTTCGTGAACCAACCTATCTTGCCATTTTCATCTTCTTTAAAAGGTGAAGTAATATATAAATGAGCCGTGGCACGATTCGCCACCTCGAGCGGTTCACGATCAGCGCTTATTTTTTCCAATGCACGAGCCAAGCCTTCGGGATATCGCGTTAATAAAGCACCGCTGGCATCAGCTAAAAATTCCCGCTTGCGAGAAATAGCAAACTGCATCATGTAGGCAAAAAATGGTGCTAAAATTGAAAGGATAATCGCCACTACCGTAATAACTACTGCCAACTGGCCACCACCTTCGCGTTCACTTTTACGACCACCACCAAAAAATGACCAGCGACGAAACCAATCCGCTAATAAAACTACCACACCAACTAAAACGGTAACCACCGTGGCAAGCAAGATATCACGGTTACCAATATGACAAAGTTCATGAGCAATTACCCCCTCTAATTCTGCCTTATCTAATTTTTGTAAGATGCCTGTAGTTAAAGCAATGACCGCATGTTCAGGATCTCGGCCAGTGGCAAAGGCGTTTGGGGCGGTGTCATCGATAATATAAATTTTTGGTAAAGGCAAGCCGGCAGTAATGCACAAATTTTCCACCAAATGATACAACTCCCGATTGCTTTCATGATCAATCTCGTGGGCGCTGCTCATCGCCAACACAATTTTGTCACTCCACCAGTAGCTGACAAACGAAGAAATAATACTGAAAGCGACCACAAAATACAAAATCGCCGAATCGTTCATGGCCGTGCTAAAAATATAACCAACCACCATTAAAAACACAAAAAAACCAGATAATAAATACCACGTTTTGCGCTGATTGGAATCAGCATTATTGTACAGTGTAGACATATTGATTTTATTTATTACTCGGTTATTTAAAGACAAAATAAGTAAAAAAGCAAATGAATCAATTTTATTAACTACCAACTACCTCCTCCACCGCCACCCATACCACCGCCACTCGAACCGCCGGAAAAACCACTACTCCCACCCGCGCCATGACTGGAGGGTGGTTGAAGAGCATTACTAAATGAATTTAATTCGCTAGCAAAGGCAACGGCTGAAAAATTTGCCATATGCCCATTGTACCAAGTCGGATTATTCATTGGGATTTCGGCAAATTGCTTCACCCAAAGATCAACCACATCCAAGGCAATAGCGTATGGCAACAATTTTTCAAAAAGTTGTGGATTTTTTTCTGGCGCGTTATGAAATTCCAAGCGGTCTTTTTCGGCCACGGTTAAATACATTTTTAATCCAAGCAAATGATCTTTAATTGCAACGCCTTTTTGCGTTTTTGCGGGCATAATATAAGCAAATACGACAATAATAATTATCGAAATAACACTACCAATCATAACTCCCAAAAAGGCCAATATTATAAACGGAATAGTGTATTTTGCGTATTTCATAATTACCTGACTGGGGTTAGCGGAATACAAGCCAGATTCTGCTGCTTGCTTACTCACCTGCTGATTAAAATTTTGCACTTGAGTACTAAAGCGACTTTGCACGGCCGAAAATATTACCTCGGACTCCATACTGAATAATGCAGACATTAAATCCCGCTGATGTTGAAATGGCAAATCGGTCCAATCTTTAACCTTTATCATTTTATAATCAATTTTTTTTCCAAAAAATTGCTTTTCCATAACTTGCTCAATTCTTAAATAACCATTTACCGCAAAATTAATAATTTCACCGGTAACATCCTTTTGATTTGTAGCCTGATTCATGATAATTCCCACCATGCCAGGCGCGACGCCATCAGGCGGAGCATACTGCGGCACGACTGCATTATGATTATCAGGATCTTTACCATATAATCGCCACAATCGAACCATCCAAATAAAAACAATGATCGGTAAAATAAAATTTAGCAAAAACAACACGATTCCCAAAATGCCAAATGTCAAAAAACTACCCGTTAACAAGATATTTTTTGATTTTAAAGACAATGGTTCACCCATCAACTCATCAAAGGTTGCGTTAACTGGTCGACCAGCAAAGTTGTTACCGGCTTTAATAAATGGTAAAACCTGAGCAACGAGACCTTTAGGAAAACCTAAAACCGCTGTCATACCCTGTTCTTTTGCTAAATCTTCAGCCAAAAAAACTACCGGCAACTTATTATCATATGGGTTAGTTGTTTCCAATGACATAACCTGTGACTGACAAGAATTCTTTTCTCCAACCAACCCTCTAAAACAGGCGAATTGTAGACTTTTTTCGGAAGTTAGCCCGTTAATTGAAATTATAGCAGTAGCGGATTTTATAGCCACTGGCCAGCCATTACCTGTCACATTCCAATACAACTCATCATGATCTAAAAAATAATTTAATGCTCCTTCAACACGATATGTGATGTTGAATGTTTTTTGTCCAGTTACTGTTCGATTGGGATCACCGATTTTGATTCGATAATAATTACCTATTTGACTTTCAGTAAACGAATAAACGGTGCCAGCTTGATCAAGTATGGTAACCCCAGAAATTTTTAAAACGCGCGTGCTAGTTCCTAGTGGATATTCGATGGGGATATCACGAAATATTCCATGTTTCGCGTCGGTGCCAAAATTATATAAAATTGTTTCCTGAACAGATAAGCTGGCGTCTTGATTAATCTCAATTTTAGCATTAAAGGAATCTATTTGTTCACTGGCAAGACAAGAGCTGGCCAAAAGCCAGCTCGTTGTTAAAACTATAGAAAAAAGAAAATAATTACGAAATAATCGTGACATAAATACCCAGGTAGTTATTAAAACCTAACCTGAACGTTTTCCTTTTCTTCCTCGGCGGCAGCAAAAAATTCTCGCTCAGAAAAGCCAAGCTGTTTCGCAAACATGTTGGTTGGAAACACTTGTAACTTGGTATTGAAGTCACGCACATTGCCATTATAAAAGCGGCGAGCAGCCTGAATCTTATCTTCAGTGTCGGTTAATTCACGTTGTAGCTCTAAAAAATTCTGATTAGCTTTTAGGTCTGGATAGGCCTCGGATAAGGCAAACAAACTTTTTAATGTGCCAGACAAAGCGTTTTCAGCATCAGCTAATTTTTGCGAATCACCACCCGACATAGCACTCATAGCAACATTGCGTGCTTGAATGACGCGATCTAAGGTTTCTTTTTCATGACTCGCATACCCCTTAACTGTTTCGATTAAGTTAGGGATTAGGTCATGACGGCGTTTCAGTTGGACGTCAATATCGCTCCATGCCTCGTCTACGCGATTTTTTAATCGAATCAAACCATTATACACAGCGATTAGGGCAATGGCAGCCACTGCGATAATTGCGATTAATACCCAAAGTGCGTTCATATGATTGTCTTTAATGTTTAATCTCCTTCTCTATAGTATACCTTTTTTATCTTAAATCGTTAAGTAACGAGATAATGCTATAAAGTGTCTATTTTTAGCACTTTTTTATGCCAAGCCAAACTACTTCGCCGTTAATTTTAACTTCTTTTTCTAAATCAACCGCCATAGTGTGTTCGGCAATAATCTCGTCGGCAAGCACATCTCGTTTAATTGTCTCGCCCATCTGTTCAAAAACACCCTTAACTTGAGGTTGGGGAAAATCAGCATCAGCAATGTTCCAATACACCACTACCCTATCCTGAATAGTAAGGCCGGCATTTTTGCGCATGGCATTGATAAAACGAACCAACTCTCGCTTAGCACCCTCCATTTTTAATTCTTCGGTCATTTCTGTGCCCAGCTCATTAACTCCAAAACGCAATTCCAAAATATTTAACTCATCTTTAATTATTTCTTTATACGCATCAGGCAAGGCTTTGCCTGTGTCGGTCGAATAATACGGCAATGGCTGGCGAATTTTAATTCCAGCCTCGTCGCGCTTAGCCAATCCGGCTTCGACGACTTTTTTAGCCAACTCCATTTGCGCTACCACCGTTGTTTCAACTGGAGAAAATGTAGGCCACGGTTCAAGGTGTACTGACTTAGTCTCAGTATTAAAATTATTGCCGGTCACTTTTTGCCACAGCTGCTCACTCACAAATGGCATAAAAGGCGCCATCACCTTAGCAAGCTCCACTAGTACCTTTTTAGTTGTTAATAAAGCGGCTTGTTTATCTACCTCATCGTCACCCTTAAAACGATCGCGTGAACGACGAACATACCAGGTTGATAAATCATTGATAAAATCTGTAATTGGACGAACCGACCGAGGCAAGTCGTACCCGTTCATCTGCTTTATTACCTCTTCAATTAATTGATTTAGCCGCGCCATAATCCACTTGTCCAATACATTTTCACTTTCCACGGATTGATTTACGTTCTGAATTTGATCAGCGTACATCTCATAAAATTTATATACATTCCACAAAATCATGATATTTTTTCGCAATGCCTCTTCAACACCTTTTTCAGAAAAATTTAAATTCTCAGCCGCAACTACTGCAGAGCTAGCCAAGTAGCAGCGCATGGCATCAGCACCATGACGTTCTAATACCTCCATTGGGTCAGGATAGTTGCGATCACGCTTCGCCATCTTCTTGCCATCTTCGGCTAACACAATCCCATTAACAACCACGTTTTTAAACGAAGGCTTACTCTTGATTGCTGTAGCTAAGATATGCAGATAATAAAACCAAGCCCTGGTTTGATCAATGCCTTCGGCAATAAACTCGGCCGGAAAATTGGCTTCAAATTTTTCTTTATTTTCAAAAGGATAATGCATCTGAGCGTATGGCATCGAACCGGAATCAAACCAGGTATCAATTACATCCGGAATCCGGTGCATCGTGCCGTTACACTTCTTACACGGTACCGTGATTTTATCCACCACGTGCTTATGCAAATCAGTTACGGTAACGCCACTTGCATCTTTAAGCTCCTGAACCGAGCCGAATACCTGTCGTTCGCCACACTCACATTGCCAAATCGGCATGACCGAAGCCCAAAATCGTTGCCGACTAATAGACCAGTCACGTGCCCCAGCCAACCAATTGCCAAACCGACCTTCTTTAATATGCGCTGGCGACCAATTAATTTCTTTGGCGTTTTCCAGTGCAACATCTTTGACTTTTGTCACATTCACAAACCAAGAAGTGGTAACATAATTGATCAATGGCGTTTCACAGCGCCAACAATGCGGATAACTATGCTCGTATTTTTCCTTGTGAAACAACAATCCATTGTGCGCCAAATATTTAATAATCTCGATGTCAGTTTTGGTGTGATCATCAATCGCCTTAACCTGCATGCCCGCAAACTCACCAGCTTCGGACTTAATGACGCCATCCATGCCGACATGTTGTACAAAGGGCAAGTTGTACTCTTTACCTAAATTCAAATCGTCCTCACCAAATGCCGGAGCGATATGTACCACACCAACGCCATCCTCTGTGGTTACAAAATCACCAGCATAAATCTGCCAGCCGTTTTCTTTTTTTTCTAAATTATCTTGCTTGGCATAATAATCAAATAGTGGTTGATATTTTTTACCAACCAATTCTTTGCCTTTGAATTCAGCGATTATTTTATATTCCTTTTCTTTTAAAACATCTTGCACTCTTGCTTTAGCCAATATATATTTAATATTTTCGACTTCGATTTTAACATAATCAATATCGACACCAACTGCCAAGGCCACATTGCCAATCAAGGTCCAAGGCGTGGTAGTCCAAGCCAACACGAACGTACCTGGCTCGTCGAGTAATTCAAATTTCGCAATGGCCGATAAATCCTTAATATCCTTATACCCCTCGCTTACCTCCATTTGAGATAACGTAGTTTCACATCGCGGACAAACCAAGATCGAACGATAGCCTTCATAAATTAAATCCTTGTCCCAGAGTTGCTTAAATACCCACCAAATAGATTCCATATAATCCAAATCCATGGTGCGGTAGCTGTTTTTCATATCTGCCCAACGACCAAAGCGATGAATCACTTTTTCCCACTCCTCCACATAGCCTAACACTTTAGAGCGGCAAAGCTCGTTGAATTTATCAACGCCATATTCAAGAATATCTTTTTTCTGTTTGAAACCTAATTCTTTTTCGGCAATATTTTCAATGGGTAGACCATGACAATCCCAACCCCATTTGCGTTCTACGCGATAGCCTTGCATGGTCCAGTAGCGCGGCACCACATCTTTCATTAAACTGCCAACGATGTGACCATAATGAGGTGTACCCGTAGCAAACGGTGGGCCATCATAAAAAACATAGTCCCCTTTAGGCGCTTCCCGCTCAACTGATTGTTCAAATACTTTAGCCTTATCCCAAAAAGCCAAGACCTCGTGTTCCATTTCAACAAATTGATTGGTTGGTCGATTTGAATTATGTTCTGCCATATAATTAAAAATTTATTTAATGATAGCAATAATTTACCCTAATTTAAGCGATTTGTCAAAAATATATTGACCAAATTGACTGGCTGTTGTATAACATAGTCAACCATAAATTTGGCGAACATTCAACAATCAACGAGCTATATAACTGTCAACATTAACCAGAAAAGGAGAGTGGCGATGAATAAAAAAACCTTTGTGTTACTGATTGGGTCTGGACAACTTGCTATTGAAACCATCAAATCGATAAGAAACTTAGATGGATTTACCTTAATTCCACAAATATTCACCTACAACCTTACCGTGGACGAACCAGTTGAATGCAACTGGCATAAAGACATTGAACTGACAAAATGGCTAAAGATTGCTACAGAGTCGATACTCGAAAGAAACCCCAACGTTATTATTATCGATCTCTCCGAGCCTGAAGCCGCTTTAACCCATTTGCCAATTCTACTTGAGGCAAAAATACCTATTCTCACAAACACCAACACAGCCACCCACATATCAGCAAAAAATCTTGCACGTAGGGCAACCCAGCCAATCTTTCTTTGGCAAAACCGTGCTACCCTGCCAGAGATTTGGCTCAACAACTTGCTAACACTAAGCGCTACCTGTATTGGCGATTGCTTTGCAGATTGGAGCGTTGAAATTTTCACCGCCTACCAAGACAATCCGTTGATCAGCACCATTGAACAAGCTGTTTGCGAAATGTTACGAGTAGCTCCAGGCAGTGATCGAGTCATGATCAGGGGTTCGTCAAAGAATACCACTGACAGTGTAGATGGAAATTATTATTCAATCCACCTTAAATCACCTCAAGGAGCTCTAATTGAGCTCAAACTGACATTTGATGATATCGAGACACTTTGTCACACCTTAACTCGAGCACTCAATTTCATTAACATCGTTGAGTATCCTGGCGCTTATTCCCTAGATGACCTCTTGGGTCATACCCTTTCGAATGACGAGCTAGACGAGAACGAAAACTCTAACCGGTGACACCCACCATACAAAAGGAGAACGACATGAACATCGTACTGAGTGGATTTGACCCAAACAACACTAATCATCAAGACTTGGTATTAACCCTCCAACTCGAAACCGGTTTCAATTTGGTACCAATTGCCCTCAACACAAAGGAAACATCACTTCGGCCGTGTAAAAATCAGTTGCGATTGTATCCAGCCGACAAAATCATCAAAGGCCTCGAAGCTATTGCTGCTGAACTTCACGGGCGGGCACAACCCTTTTCCGTAATCGAACTGGGTGAAACGCCGCTCAGTCACTGGTCCAAAAACCACATCCCCACCGTCTACGTGGTGCCGTTCGAAAAAGCTGTCTCAATTATCGAAAAAACTACTCCGATAGTTATTGTCGACACTCCCTCCGACAAATATTTTACCGAGGATGTAATGCTTGGCCTCAGCACCTTGGAAACAATGATAAACAACCACCAGGGTGGCATCCATGATTACAGAGGCGGCTTGTAATCTCAAAATAAAGAACCGTCAATACCCTTTGCCCGGACCACCATCCGGGCATTCTTTTTTTATATTTTCCCTCTTGGCAGTATGATATAATTCTGTTAGAGTAAAATACTATGTCATTCCAATTTCACTCCCCTTTTCAGCCGGCTGGTGACCAACCTAAAGCCATTGCTAAACTGGTTGAAGGGTTACAAAAAAACTTTCGTGACCAAACCTTGCTTGGCGTTACCGGTTCGGGCAAGACGTTTACCATGGCCAAAATTATCGAAGCTGTCCAACGGCCAACATTGATTATTTCGCACAACAAAACCTTGGCCGCCCAGCTCTATGGCGAATTCCGTCAGTTTTTTCCTAATAACGCAGTTCACTATTTTGTTTCCTATTACGACTACTACCAACCGGAGGCTTACATTCCCCACACTGATACTTATATTGAAAAGGAAGCGACAATTAATGAAGAAATCGACCGGCTACGCCACGCCGCCACCCAATCGCTTATGAATCGGAGCGATGTGATTGTGGTCGCCTCCGTTTCCTGTATCTATGGTTTGGGTGAAAAAGCCGATTATGAAGCCTTGAGTTTGCACTTGTCGGCTGACCAGATTATTAAACGTAACGATTTGCTTTTACAGCTCATCCGCTTGCAATACGAACGCAACGATGCCGAATTTAAGCGAGGCCAGTTCCGCGTCCAAGGCGATTCGATCGATATCCACCTCGCTACTGGCGAGGGCATGGTGCGTGTACTAATGTATGGCGACACCATTGAAAAAATTATTTTGTTTACGATTCACCCGGGCAAAAACCTGCCTTGGCTTGAAGCCTTCTCAGATAAGCTTGGTCAGACGTTACCAACTATTAAAATCCTACCGGCCAAACATTTTATGACGCCGGAAGAACGCTTGACTGCTGCTCAAGAAACCATCCGCGCCGAACTAAAGGACCGTTTAGATTATTTAGTAAAGCATGGCAAGGATGTGGAGGCTTATCGCTTGGAGCGCAAAACCAATTACGACTTAGAAATGATCGAACAAGTCGGCTATTGCAATGGCATTGAAAATTACTCCCGTCATCTCTCCGGCCGTGCTGCGGGTGAACCGCCAGAAACGCTGATCGACTTTTTTCCCAAGGATTTTTTA
>Ga0194044_10001736_pt1 | contig 11034 bp, 5 predicted proteins | sample JunL4417m_MetaG_FD_155460 | JGI IMG/M metagenome (GOLD analysis project Ga0194044, IMG submission 155460) | Anoxic zone freshwater microbial communities from boreal shield lake in IISD Experimental Lakes Area, Ontario, Canada - Jun2016-L442-17m | ecosystem: Environmental > Aquatic > Freshwater >...
TTTTGGCTTGCAGCGATTGGTAATAGTTATCATATCTGTTCACCTATTTTAATCATCGCTTATCATCATCATAGCACACTACATTTATATACAATGTTAGACAAAAGATTGTTTCGCCCACATTCCGCCCGGAGTTCCGGGTATTTCGACGGCACGCCCCCGGTATGCGCCGGGGTGTGCCCCAACACAGCACGGGGTGCGGGGCAGGGTACATTGTGGCCCTGCATCCTTGCTCCATTAAGCGGGAGAATGAGGGAAATCCAGTAAATGCATGAGGGAAAAAAGAGGTTTTGAAAAATGAGTTTCATTGATGATATGAAGATCGGGAAGAAACTGATCGGATCAAGGAACCCGCAGGAGGTATAAAATTTGACTGACGTTTGTTTTGGATTTGAGGTACACCAGCCGTATCGGCTCACCCGTACATTCCTCCGGGAGCCCTTTTTGAAACCAGATGGTACATACCCGTTCGCAGGAGAGCATATGAGCACCATAACCAGACGAGTGCAAGGAGATTAGACTATGGCGAGATCCGACGAGAACCAAGAGACTAAAAGATCAAGGTCTGGAACAGACCGGAACAAAAAAGAGGACAAGAGTGCTATGAAAACAAAAGATATGGACCTCCTGCTGCAGAAGGCATTTGGAGGGGATTCAGAAGCGCAGGATGAAATCAGGAATCAGTTTATCAATATGAATGAGTTCCTCGATGAGGCAGTCCCGGTCCTTACCCGGATGGCAGTAAATGACCACACCCAAAAAATTGAGGGGGAGTACGAGGGGCTTGCAGGTGAAGCTGCAGATGGTGTAAACAAGGTCCGGGAACGAGTGCTCCATGTTACAGGCAGTATTATAAAAATCGGTGCGGGGGATATCAGCGAATATGAAGAGTATAAAAAGATTGGACAACGTTCAGAGAACGACAGGATTGTTCCTGCATTTGTCCAATGCCTGGGTGCAATCCGGGGGCTGACCGCAGACGCCGGCATGCTCCGGACCGCAGCGGTTGAGGGCAAGCTGGCTACTCGTGCCGATATGACGAAGCATCAGGGCGACTATCAGACGATCGTAAGAGGTGTCAATGAATGCCTTGACGCGGTGATCGGTCCCCTGAATGTGGCAGCAGATTACGTAGACAAGATCAGTAAGGGTGCAATCCCGGCCAAGATCACCGACAAGTACAACGGTGACTTCAACGTCTTAAAAGACAACTTAAACAACTGTATCGACAACATCAACGCACTCGTCGTTGATGCAGGTCTGCTCGAAAAAGCTGCAGTTGAAGGCAAGCTTGCAACCCGGGCTGATGCCGGCAAACACCTGGGCGACTACAAGAAGATCGTTGTCGGTGTGAACAACTGCCTTGACGCAGTGATCGGGCCGCTGAATGTGGCAGCTGACTACGTTGACAAGATCAGCAAGGGAGCAATCCCGGCCAAGATCTCTGACAAGTACAACGGTGACTTCAACGTCCTAAAGGACAACTTAAACAACTGTATCGACAACATCAACGCGCTCGTCGTTGAAGCCGGAATGCTCCGGACAGCAGCAGTTGAAGGCAAACTCGACACGCGTGCCGATGCAACAAAACACCAGGGCGATTATCAGAAGATCGTCAAAGGTGTCAATGAATGCCTTGACGCGGTGATCGGTCCCCTGAATGTAGCAGCGGAATACGTGGACCGAATCTCCAAAGGCGATATCCCGGCCAAGATCACCGACAAGTACAATGGTGACTTCAACGAGATCAAGAACAACTTAAACAACTGTATCGACGCGGTTAATTCACTTGTTGTTGATGCAGGAATGCTCGAAAAAGCCGCAGTTGAAGGCAAGCTCGCAACCCGGGCAGATGTAGCCAAACACCATGGCGACTACAAGAAGATTGTTGTTGGTGTGAATAACTGCCTTGACTCGGTAATCGGACCGCTCAACGTTGCAGCAGATTACGTAGACAAGATCAGCAAGGGTGCAATCCCAGCAAAGATCACTGACCCGTACAATGGCGACTTTAACATCATCAAGAACAACTTAAACAACTGTATCGACAACATCAACGCGCTCGTTGCTGATGCAGGCCTTCTCGCAAAGGCTGCGGTTGAAGGTAAGCTGGCAACACGGGCAGATGCAACCAAGCACCAGGGAGATTACCAGAAGATCGTAGTTGGTGTGAATAACTGCCTTGACTCGGTAATCGGACCGCTCAACGTTGCAGCAGATTACGTAGACAAGATCAGCAAGGGTGCAATTCCGGCAAAGATCACTGACCCGTATAATGGTGACTTTAACATCCTCAAGAACAACTTAAACAACTGTATAGGCAACATCAACGCGCTCGTAGCTGATGCAAACTTACTCGAAAAAGCCGCAGTTGAAGGCAAACTCGACACGCGTGCCGATGCAACAAAACACCAGGGCGATTACCAGAAGATCGTTATCGGTGTGAATAACTGCCTTGACTCGGTAATCGGACCTCTTAATGTGGCAGCCGAATATGTAGACCGGATCTCCAAAGGTGATATCCCGGCCAAGATCACCGACAAGTACAATGGTGATTTCAACGAGATCAAGAACAACTTAAACAACTGTATCGAAGCTGTCAACGCACTCGTCGTTGATGCAGGCCTGCTCGAAAAAGCCGCAGTTGAAGGCAAACTTGCAACCCGGGCGGATGCAGCCAAACACAATGGCGACTACAAGAAGATCGTTGTCGGTGTGAATAACTGCCTTGACGCGGTGATAGGACCGCTCAATGTGGCAGCTGACTATGTCGATAAGATCAGCAAGGGAGCAATCCCGGCCAAGATCTCTGACAAGTACAACGGTGACTTCAACATCCTCAAAGGCAACTTAAACAACTGTATCGACAACATCAACGCGCTTGTCGTTGAAGCTGGAATGCTCCGGACAGCAGCGGTCGAAGGCAAACTTGACACACGTGCCGATGCAACAAAACACCAGGGCGATTACCAGAAGATCGTCAAAGGTGTCAATGAATGCCTTGACGCGGTGATCGGTCCTCTGAATGTGGCAGCGGAATATGTTGACCGTATCTCAAAAGGGGACATCCCGGCCAAGATCACCGACAAGTACAACGGTGATTTCAACGAGATCAAGAACAACTTAAACAATTGTATCGAAGCGGTCAACGCGCTCGTTGCTGATGCAAACATACTCGAAAAAGCCGCGGTTGATGGCAAGCTAGCAACCCGGGCTGATGCTGCCAAACACCAAGGCGACTACAAGAAGATTGTTGTCGGTGTGAATAACTGCCTTGACGCAGTGATAGGACCGCTCAATGTGGCAGCTGACTATGTCGATAAGATCAGCAAGGGTGCAATCCCGGCAAAAATCTCCGACAAGTACAACGGTGATTTTAATGTCATTAAGAATAACTTAAATAATTGTATCGATGCGGTCAACGCACTCGTTGCCGATGCAGGAATGCTCCGGACAGCTGCGGTTGAAGGCAAACTCGACACGCGTGCCGATGCAAGCAAGCACACGGGAGACTACCAGAAGATCGTCAAAGGTGTCAATGAATGCCTTGACGCGGTGATCGGTCCCCTGAATGTGGCAGCCGAATATGTAGACAGGATCTCCAAAGGCGACATACCAAAGAGGATCACCGACAATTACAACGGCGATTTCAACGAGATCAAGAACAACTTAAACAATTGTATCGACGCGGTCAATGCACTCGTTGTTGATGCAGGCCTGCTCGAAAAAGCCGCAGTTGAAGGTAAACTTGCAACCAGGGCGGATGCCAGCAAGCACAACGGCGACTACCAGAAGATCGTTATCGGTGTGAATAACTGCCTTAACGCAGTGATCGGACCGCTCAATGTTGCGGCTGATTACGTGGACAAGATCAGCAAGGGTGCAATCCCGAAAAAGATCACTGACCCGTACAACGGCGACTTCAATGTGATCAAGAATAATCTGAACAACTGTATCGATGCTGTAAACGCCCTTGTTGCCGATGCCGGTCTGCTTGCAAAAGCCGCAGTTGAAGGCAAACTCGACACGCGTGCGGATGCAAGCAAGCACACCGGTGACTACCAGAAGATCGTCAAGGGTGTCAACGATTGTCTCGACTCCGTTATCGGACCGCTCAACGTGGCAGCCGAATATGTTGACCGGATCTCCAAAGGCGATATACCAAAGAGGATCACCGACAACTACAACGGTGATTTCAACGAGATCAAGAACAATCTTAACAACTGTATCGACGCAGTCAACCTGCTCGTTGGCGATGCGGCCATGCTCGCAAAGGCAGCTGACGAAGGTAAGTTAAAGACCCGTGCCGATGCCAGCAAGCACACCGGGGATTACAAGAAGATTGTCGATGGTGTCAACCAGACGCTCGATTCCGTTATCGAGCCGGTCAATGAAGCCCTCCGCGTATCGAAAGGTTATGCAACACAGGACTTCACCATCCGCGTGGATCCAAAACTCAAGGTCCCCGGTGACTGGTTGGCGTTTAAAGAGGCATTGAACAACATCGGTATCGCAGTCTCGGGTGCAATAACTAACATCAATTCACAGGTGACGGACCTTGCTGCAGGCGCCGAAGAGGCCAATGCCAGTGTCGAAGAAGTGACTGCCGGTGCAGGACAGGTCGCAAGAAACACGAGTGCAGTCAGCACCAATGTCGAGAAATCGATGGCGGGTATCGAACAGGTACAGAAAGCCATGGAAGATCTCTCGCGCACCATCCAGGAAGTTGCAACCCGTGCAGATGTGACTGCTAAACTCGTGCAGGACACAACAACTTACAGCAAGGAAGGAATGGACCTTGCGAGAAAGACCGAAAACGGTATGCAGGGCATTACCAAGTCTTCAAACGAAGTCAATGTCATCATCCTTGAGATCAAGGGACAGATGGACAAGATCAGCGAGATCGTCAACCTTATCACCGACCTTGCAAACCAGACAAACCTGTTAGCCCTCAATGCAGCGATTGAAGCAGCTCGTGCGGGTGACGCAGGACGCGGATTTGCCGTAGTTGCAACTGAAGTCAAGTCGCTCGCAGTAGAATCACGGGCATCGGCTCAGAAGATTGCAGAGATGATTAACAACCTCCAGTCCAAGACCAACAGTGCCGTAGATGCAGTCGCATCAGCAAACAGCGGGGTCAAAGTGGGCAGCGAAGCCCTGCATGACACCCTGAGCAGCTTCACCAAGATTGTCGAGTCGATCGACCAGGTGAGCAAGAACGTCAGCGACGTTGCAGCTGCAGCTGAAGAACAGGCAGCTTCGGTTGAAGAAGTGACGGCCAGTGTGAATGAAGTCGGCGGGCTGATGCAGAGTACAGCCAAGGAGTCCACGGACGCTGCGGCTGCAAGCGAGGAATCGGCTGCCGCAATTGACCAGATCTCAAAGGTCATCGGCAATGTGAACAATATCGTTGACAAAGTGACCAAAGAAGTCTCGAAGTTCAAATGCTAAGGGGAGGATAAGGCCATGGCAAAAGTAACCAAGCCGACAGAGGAAAAAATCTCCTCTTCTCCCGTCGCCTCTGGCACAGAGTCGATCGAAAAAACCCAGTCCATAAAAGAGACAAAGGCGGGAAAGCACGAGAAGGGAATGTTGCAGGTCGTTGAGTTCCTGCTCGGAAACGAGCACTACGCAGTCGACCTCTTCGATGTCAAGGAGGTGGTGGAGTATACGACCATCACAAAACTCCCTAACAGTGCCTCCTACATGAAAGGCATCATCGATCTCCGGGGCGAGATCACCACGATTGTGGACTTAAAAGAACGCCTGCACATCGCAGCGAGTGCTGAGATAAAAGATGAAAACAGCAGGATCATCGTGCTGGACGAGAAGATCACCCGGGCAAAAACCGGGATTATGGTCGACGATGTCACGTCGGTTTCAACCTTCGATCTGAGCGATATCGACAAGACATCAGCCGGCGAGTCGAATGATGACACGGCTATCCTTGGTATCATAAAAAAGAAGGTCAAAGACAAGGACCACGAGAAGAACGAACTGATCATCTGGATCGATATCAAGTACCTGCTCAAGGATATCGGTGAAGGAATGTCACTCACATAATCATAAAAAAAGAGGACCAGACAAGTATGACCATGACAGCTACAGAAGGAACCGTTGAAACTCCCGGCCAGCCCGGCCAAACCAATGGCCCTGCCTATGGCAAGACGGTTGCACAGGCAGCGGGCCCGACAGGAAAAGCTATCCATGTGGTGGAATTCCTGCTCGGAAAGGAACATTATGCAGTCAACTTAACCGACATCCGGGAAGTTGTTGAATATACTTCCATCACCCCGCTTCCCAATGCGCCTGCGGCTGTACAGGGTATCATCGATTTACGAGGAGAGATCACCACCATCCTTGATCTGCGGCAGCGGTTGAACATCCCGCTCCAGGAAAACATCTCAAAAGAAACTTCCCGCATCATGGTACTTGATGAGAAATTCACACGGGTCAAGACCGGTGTGCTTGTCGACGATGTTCTTGCGGTATCCATGTTTGAATATAGCGACATTGACACAAACAAGGATGGCAGCAACTGGGGAGATGCAGCAATCCTCGGCACAATCCGAAGAAAGACCAAAGAGCAGGAAAAAGAAAAGACCGACCTCATCATCTGGATTGACATCCGGCAACTTACCCAAAGCCTGGATGAAAAAAAGAAAGTGGCGTAGAGATAATGATGAATTCATTTTTTACGCCGAATATGCCAGAAAAAATTGGTCTGTTCCAAAAATAACCGGTTAAAAGGAATACCATGCAAGAAACTGTAACCCTGCATCCGGATAGTGTGAGAATGGACAAAAAAATACCCCGGTTCCAGATAGCATTACTAAAAAAATTGCTCCATTGCACGGGAGCAAAGGGACTCTCTTATGAATAAAATATCCGTCCTCCTCATCGATGACGATAAGGATTTTCTTAATATCGGAAAAGAGTTTCTCGAAGACAACGGGAGCATTAAAGTGGAACCATCACTTTCCGCAGAAGATGCTCTCAAAAAGATCACCGTGCAGCCATTCGATGTAATCGTCTGCGATTACCGGATGCCACCGGGCATGGACAGCACCGGTCTACTCAAAGCCATGAAGGTTAAGGGTATCGATATTCCGCTCATCGTCTTCTCAGGATTTGCACGAGAAGAGCATGCAGCTGAATCCATAAAAAGCGGAGCCGCTTTCTATTGTCAGAAATCAGCCCAGCCGGATGTTCAGTATGCAGAGTTGAAGAACCTGATCCAGCACTTGTACAGACTCAGGCACGCAGAGAATGAAGCTGCAGTTGCAAAAAAAGAACTCGAATCATTTTCCTATTGCGTATCCCATGATCTCAGGGCCCCTTTAAGAATTATCGACGGCTATTGCAAGATTCTCTCAGATAAATATACTGCCAACCTGCCGGCAGATGCTCAGCAGCACATTAGTAGGCTACGGGCTTCAACCGCCCGGATGGATGCATATTTTGAGGATCTGCTCCAGCTCTCCCGGGCCGGACGCCTCCCCATGAAAAACGAGCAGGTGAACCTGTCCACACTTGCAAACTCCATACTCCAGGGACTCCCGCATCCAATGCAGTCTTCGCAATTCGTACAAGAGATAGAAAAAGATGTGATCGTGCAAGGTGACCGGACTCTTATGGAGCGGGCAATGCAGCAGATCCTTGATAATTCCTGCAAATATTCTAAGAACCGGCCACAGATGCGCATAGAATTCGGCAGGAAACACGTTGATGGCAGACCCGTCTGTTTCGTCCGGGACAATGGTGAGGGGTTCGATGCAGCAAATGCAAAAGACCTGTTCAAACCGTTCCACCGTTTCCATCCGGAATCGCAGTTCCCCGGCACCGGTATCGGGCTTGCAATCGTAGAGAAAATTATCAGCCGGCATGAGGGAAGTGTCTGGCTTGAGAGCACAATCGATGGCGGAACAACCATTTTTTTCACGCTGAATGACGGGGGCCTTGGACCTCCCCGGAGGCCTGGATGACAAGACATGCCACAAACCGAATAATGGACAGGTGCAGAATTAAAAAAAATGAAAAGTATCAAAATTCACAGGAAATGAGGAGGAGAGAAACAAAATGAAAGACGAAATACGAGTATTATTGGTTGAAGACTCTGCAGATGATGCAATCTTTGTAATAGACGATCTCGAAAAGGGCGGTCTCAAAATACAGCATAGAAGAGTGGATACGGCCCGCGATATGAGAGACGCGTTAACGAAGGATCCATGGGATATCATCCTGTGCGATTACTCCATTCCCGGGTTCGGTGCTATGCCCGCCCTTGCCATCTTAAAAGAGATAAAATGTGACTTTCCGGTTATCATCATCTCAGGAGTCATTGGCGAAGATACTGCGGTGGACGCGATGCGGGCAGGAGCCCATGACTTCATTGTCAAAGGCAAGTATGCCCGGCTCGTTCCTGCGATAAGGCGGGAGATTGAAGAATATACACAAAGAAAGGCTCGTGAGGCAGAGACCGCAAAGCAGAAAGCTGAGGCAGAAAAACAACGCCAGTTAGCCTTTACGATGATCATGCAAAATCCCCAACCGCTCCTAATCATAGATAAAAAATTTAATATCAAACTGGCAAACGACTCGTTCCTCACTTTAAGCGGGTATACAGAAGATCAGCTGCAGAAGATGAATATCCGGGAGTTCAAGGTCCTTGCAAAAAGCGGGCACAATCTCAAGGAAGCATTAGATACGAAAAAAGGAGTGACCGGACAAGTCACAGTGGAGTTCCCCAAAGCCACTCACTCGCTGGAACAGCATACAATACCTCTCCTCGACAAAGCAGGCGAGATCGTAAGCATCATGGCGGTGTACAATGATCTCACCGACAAGCTGGCCGAAGAAGCAAAACGCGAGGAACTGGCCAACTACATCACTGCCTATCTCGCATCGATGGCAGACAACTTAACCAAACTCTCCAAAGGAGACCTTGAATTCAACTTAGAGATCGCTACGGCTTCTAAAACAACTCAAGATGCACGGGAATGGTTCCTTGGCATAAACAAAAATCTTGCGGAAGTAAAAGAGGCGTTCAGTCTTTTAGTTTCTGATGCAAATACGCTTTCAACGGCAGCAGTTGAAGGCAAACTCGACACGCGTGCGGATGCAAGCAAACATCATGGGGACTTTAAGAAGATTGTAGATGGTGTAAACAATTGTCTCGACTCCGTCATCGGTCCGCTCAACGTGGCTGCGGAATATGTTGACCGCATTTCCAAAGGCGATATCCCGGCCAAGATTACCGACAAATACAACGGTGACTTCAACGAGATCAAGAATAATTTAAACAACTGTATTGACGCTGTCAACATGCTCGTCGCTGATGCCGGCCTGCTGGCAAAGGCGGCAGTTGAAGGCAAACTCGACACGCGTGCCGACGCAAGCAAACATCAGGGAGACTACCGGAAGATCGTACAGGGAGTTGACGACTGTCTTGACGCTGTTATCGGACCACTCAACGTGGCTGCGGAATATGTTGACCGTATCTCAAAAGGTGACATCCCCGCCAAGATCACCGACAAGTACAACGGTGACTTCAACGAGATCAAGAATAATCTTAACAACTGTATCGACAACATCAACGCTCTCGTAATAGACGCCGCAATGCTCGAAAAAGCAGCAGTTGACGGCAAGCTTGCAACCCGGGCAGATGCCGCAAAGCACCAGGGAGACTACAAGAAGATCGTCACGGGCGTCAATAATTGTCTCGACTCTGTTATCGGTCCGCTCAATGTTGCGGCAGATTACGTGGACAAGATAAGCAAGGGTGCTATTCCCTTAAAGATCACTGACCCGTATAACGGTGACTTCAATATCATCAAGAACAACCTCAACAACTGTATCGACAACATAAACGCACTCGTCGCCGACGCGAACCTGCTCGCAAAGGCCGCAGTCGAAGGGAAACTCGACACGCGTGCTGACGCAAGCAAGCACCAGGGTGATTACCAGAAGATCGTCACAGGTGTCAACAATTGCCTCGACTCCGTTATCGGGCCGCTCAATGTTGCTGCCGAATACGTTGACCGGATCAGCAAAGGCGACATTCCGGCCAAGATCAGTGACAAGTACAACGGTGACTTCAACGAGATCAAGAATAATCTTAACAACTGTATCGACAACATCAACGCCCTCACTGCTGATGCCAACATGCTCGCCAAGGCAGCATTAGAAGGCAAGTTAAAGACCCGCGCTGATGCAGGCAAACACCAGGGAGACTACAAGAAGATCGTCGAGGGAGTGAACTCAACGTTGGACTCGGTAATAGCACCCGTCAACGAGGCATTGCGGATCTCACTCGAATATGCTCAATGCAACTTTGCCGCACGGGTGGATGAGACTTTGGAGGTATCCGGAGATTTCCAACTGTTTAAAGATGCACTGAATAACATCGGTATTGAAGTCTCAAAAGCAGTTGTTCTGATCAACCGACAGGTAACCGATCTTGCCGAGGCAGCCAAAGAAGCGGATGCCGGGGTAAATGATATCTCTGCGGGGGCAACCCAGATCGCAAAGAATACCGGACAGGTCAGCGTAAATGCTGAGAAGAGCGATCTCAGCATAGAGCAGGTCTTAAAAGCCATGGCAGACCTTTCGTCAACGGTAGAAGAAGTTGCCTCCTCCATGGAGTCAGTTGCCGGCATGGCAAAGAACACTGACACTCTCAGTTCTGACGGGGTCAAACTCGCCAACAAGGCAAACGAGAGCATGGGAAGGATCAACGACTCGACAAAGATCGTTGATACGAACATCTTAGAGATCAACAACCAGATGAAAGAGATAGGAAAGATTGTCCAACTCATCCGCGATATCGCAAACCAGACCAATCTACTTGCCCTCAACGCAGCCATCGAGGCTGCAAGAGCTGGCGATGCAGGAAGAGGGTTTGCCGTAGTTGCTGCCGAAGTCAAATCGCTGGCACAGGAGTCCCGTAGTTCTGCCGAGAACATTGCAGCAATGATTACTGAACTCCAAAAGAGGAGCCAGAGATCAGCTGAAGCAGTAGTGCAGGCATCTCAG
>Ga0194044_10001738_pt1 | contig 11032 bp, 11 predicted proteins | sample JunL4417m_MetaG_FD_155460 | JGI IMG/M metagenome (GOLD analysis project Ga0194044, IMG submission 155460) | Anoxic zone freshwater microbial communities from boreal shield lake in IISD Experimental Lakes Area, Ontario, Canada - Jun2016-L442-17m | ecosystem: Environmental > Aquatic > Freshwater...
GTCATTATCATCAAAGAAACCCTCTTTCGGTTCGTGCGGCAGGAAGCAGCCACGGTTCAAAGTTCGGCTGTGCGCACGGATGCCTGGCATCATCGCAGCGATGCGATTACCTCGCTGGCGGCGGCAATTGGCATCAGTGTGTCGCTGCTCGGCGGAAAAGGGTGCGAGGCGGCGGATGATGTGGCGGCGATTGTGGCGGCCGGGGTCATCGCCTGGAACGGTTTGCGGCTGTTGCGACCCGCAATGGACGAGTTGATGGACACGGCTCCCAGCGGCGAGGTGGTGAGTCAAATCCGCCGGATTGCCCAGGCGGTGCCCGGGGTGGAGGCTGTCGAGAAATGCCTGGTGCGCAAGGTAGGCTATAACTATTTCGTCGATATGCATGTGGAGGTGGACCCGGCCATGACGGTGCATCGCTCGCACGAGATTGGGCATGGCGTAAAGGACAAGATACGCGGCCAGATTCCCGCGGTGCGCGATGTGCTGGTTCATATCGAGCCGGCGCGGAAGGTCGAGCGAAAGCCGGAGGGATGAAAGTAGCGGCACGATCTGCAGGCGTTGCGGAGATGAACTTTCGCGAACCATTGGACGCCCTGCTTGGCAGTTCGAGACCGATACTTGCCCTGGCGCCGATGCAAGACGTGACCGATCTGCCATTTTGGAAGCTGATGGCGGCTTATGGCGGGGCGGATGTCTATTTCACGGAGTATTTTCGCGTCTATGCGACGTCGCGGCTGGAGAAGAACATTCTCAAATCCATCACCCAGAATCCGACTGGCAGGCCAGTGATCGCGCAGATGATCGGGAACGACATCCCATCGCTGACGCGAACGGCGCGTGAGCTGCAGCAGTATCCGGTGGCGGCGGTGGACCTGAATCTGGGTTGTCCAGCGCCGGTCGTTTACCGCAAATGCGCCGGCGGCGGTCTGCTGCGGGATTTGCAGCAAGTGGATGCGATTCTTGGCGCGCTGCGAAACGTTATTAGAATCAAATTCAGCGTGAAAACTCGGTTGGGGTTTGACACGGCGGATGTCTTTTCCGAACTGCTGCCGCTTTTCGCCAAGCACTCGGTGGATTTGCTGACGGTGCATGGCCGGACGGTGAAAGAGCTGTATCGCAGCGAGGTGCATTACGATTACATCGCGCGCGCGGTCGCCGAGGTCCCCTGCCCTGTGTTGGCCAACGGCAATGTTTATTCTGCGCAAAAGGCGGGCGAAGTATTGAGAGTCACCGGCGCGCGGGGATTGATGATTGGCCGCGGCGTGATTCGCAATCCGTGGCTGTTTGATCAAATCCGCCAGCATCAGCGGGGCGAAACGCTCTTCATCCCGCGCGGGCATGATGTTCTGAGCTATGTGCGCGCGCTTTATGAAGCGGCCTGTTCCACCGGCGCGCGGGAATCTGCCCAGGTGCAGAAAATGAAGAAATACATGAACTACTTTGGAGTGGGCGCCGAACCCAGCGGACAGTTCCTGCACCAGATACGGCGCATCACAACGCAGGCCGGCTTTTTTCGCGTGTGCGAGGAGTTCCTAAACCATGACCGCCCGATGCCGTTGGAGCCGTTTCCGCTCGCGCTCAAAGCGACGGATGTAATGGCGGGGAGGAATGATTAAGCCGCGGGGCCAGCATTCGATTTTCGACTCGTCATTTCACCCATATCGATAGGGTTTTTCCATTGCGAAGGTATTGGGCAAATGACGCATTTGACGCACGGCGCTGTCGTGGAGGATGACTTCCACGATGTCGAATCGGATTTTGACCGGAGGATACTTGAGCAGGCGCAGGTAATCGAGCGCGGCTCGGGTGAGGCGCTGGCGCCGCTCCTTGTCCACCGCCGCCGCCGGGCGCGCCCACTCCTCCGAGGAACGCGTCTTGACTTCAATGAAGACGAGGCAGTCGTCGTCTCGGAAGATGAGGTCGATTTCGCCGCGCGGGGAGCGAAAGTTTGCAGTGAGGAATTTCAGGCCGTGGCCCCGGAGGAACTTTTTGGCCGCACGCTCGCCAAGTTTGCCGCGTCTCAAATGCTCCGGCTCCACCTTGCCGGAGAACCACCCCTTGAGTTTTGCAAAGATATTCATCTACGCAGGAAGCAACCAGTTAACCATCTTCTCGCCATACCAGAGCGTGCCCATGTCACGCACCTTAACGGACCTGGTTGCTGGAATCAACCCCACTTTGTGGACCCGGCGCTGCCTCCATCCTCACGAACACCACCGCGACCGTTGGACCGGTGCATCTACCTGATTTCCTGACTCTTGCTGTCAACTCACAAATGCCACGCGTTCACTCCATATTTCCGAGCGTTCGCTGCAAACCACTGGTCATTTTAACGCAGCGACATTAAAAGCATTACAGACCGAGTTGCGGTAGAAACATGTGAAAACGATCAAGAAGCACCATTGCTATCGCTCTCGTTTAGCCACGCCAGGAGGCAGAACTTTGTGCCTGCATTCGATGGCGCAATAAATAACACCACCCGATTGCGGGTGAATTGATCGGACGACATCGGTTACACGGCCAGCACAAAATACGGGGTCTTCAGCGGTGGTCAGGGTGTGAGTTATGCACCCAGGGGATATAGTCCACGTTTCCTGTTTGTGAGAGAGAGTTCGATGGGGACGGACCAGGTCCAAATGACAGGTCCTCGTTCGCCGGAAAGCTTATTAGCAAGAAAGAGATGGTAACCCCACCCAGCGTATAATTCCGATCCTCCATCCCAATACCTGGCTTCGAATTTGCTGAACACAGGGTGTCCAATGACTATGGAGGTGCCCGTATCAACCAGGGCCAACAGGAGAGGAATCAGAAACGGCGCAGAGATAAGGCAGATCAGGCTGTATACGATACGCTTGCGAGGAGTCGTTTTTAGCGGTTGGTCAGCCATCTAATCGATGTTCTTGATTTCAACCTCTAATCCCCCAAGCCATTTAGCCAGACAATTGTAAATGGCTGCAAAAAGGGCAAAGAACACAAAGCCTATGATACCCATGATGACGGGCATGAAGAGGTAAACGATTCCCATTATCTTCAAAGGCCTGCCACCGAAGATGATCATGGGAATTCCAACGATAGTGTATATGAAGCCCATCAAGATATAGAGAACCGTTAATATCTTGCTGGATTGCAGAATAGAGATGCGGATTAATTGCTTTTTCATGGTTCGTGGGGTTTAACGGTGTTATGCATTTCTGGTCGTAGCTCGGGATTAATTGCTCATCGCTTGGACGTGTGGAAATTGCTCGTCATATTCGGCACCAACATAATCCACCGTGCAAGTCCTGCAAGCTCTAATTGCCTGAGCGCTGGAAATGCCAGGGGTGATGTGAATGGCCAGCGACCTGAGACCTGGTCCAAGAAACGAGGCGGTGAAGCCAATTCCTTGCGTTCTGGGTGGCTTGGACACTACCCACCATCTGCAGGACAAGCGTAAACCATGCCAACCCGGTTTAAGTGACCTGGAAAATAGTTCTTGTCAGCAGCGATCAAAGAAGTATAACCAGAATCATGGAACAAGGCCGTTGGGGGGCTATCTCCTGGGAATGAAACGTTATATGGAAACACATGTTGAACATAGATCATTGCAATTACATAGAACGCGATCACATTAATATGACAGAACAACGGGTAGTCTATTCATTGAATGAGTTCCATCAGTATTTGGAGCAAGTATGCGCTGAAGATTGGAAGACTTTAGAATTTGCGACAAGTGTTCAACTTCCTCAACTGCTGAAGATCGCCAAAGAAAAGTATATTCGAGGGCTTTCACAGATCGTTTTGCACGATTCCGCTACTGTGAATGACGTTCGCGATCGGACGAACGGGAGTCAGGCTATAAACCTGTCCCATAAGGCTTTTTCTATTTTTGGGATAACGTTTATTTCGGATAAACATATACCGATGCTAAATGACCTAACGAAGGGCACTCTTGTGTATTTTGTGGCTGAGGCTCGGACATTCCAATCTTCCAGCAGCACAACTGAATTACATTTTGAGGTTTGGCCGCCGCTCTATAACATTCCCATTACGCTCGTTCTTGTCGATATAAGCACTACTCCCATACTACTAGAGAATGTTAAGTCGCCAGTTCCGCATGGACCGCCAGGCGCACGTAAAGCCTTTCGCAACTTAGACCTCATTGCACCGGTCCCTAATATAACGGTAAAGGTGAACAAGCCCCCAGAACCGCCAGCGGCGATGGCGGAACAGGATTTCTTTGATTGCGGCCCGTCCTCGTTCTATAACTGCCGGGTGCCGAAGACAAATCAAATATCGGCTGGAATATTGCGGAACTGCCCGGTTTGCGGTCATGCCGAGGCGCGGGAGCACTTCCGAAAGGGCGAACTGCGCCTCGCGCGCTGCGGCCGGTGCGGGATGATCCATGCGAATCCGGCGCCGGCGGAATTCGCGTCGGGAAAGTATTATGACCAGGCGGGCGCAGATTATTATCTGTCCCCGGCCAAGCTCGAGAGCGATTACGCGGCGGTGCGGTTTGAACGCGAGTTGCGGCTGTTTCGGAGCCACTGTTTAAGGGGAGCAGTGCTGGATGTGGGGTGTTCCTCGGGCGCGTTTTTGTTTCAGTTGAACCAGCGCTTTCCGGGCTGCTACAACATCCTCGGGACTGACGTGAGCGGCGCGCCCCTGGATTACGCGGAGTCGCGCGGCGTGCCGGTCTTGCGCGGGGATTTTCCGGGCCAGGATTTCGGGGGGAAACAATTCGCTGCGGTGACCTGTTGGGCCGTAATCGAGCATTTGCTCGAGCCGAGACAATTCCTCGATAAGGCATGGTCAATTCTCGAGCCAAACGGGCTTTGCTTTGTGCTGGTGCCAAATATGAGGTCGCTGGCGGCACGGTTGCTGGGCGCGCGCTATCGTTATGTGTACCCGCAACACCTGAATTATTTCACCAAGGCGACCCTGACGCAGTTGGTGGAAACCCGCTTTTCGGTCATCGATTTCCGCTCGACACACTTCAATCCGCTAGTCATCTGGCAGGACTGGCGCGGTGGCGGGAAGGAGGTGGCAAACCGCGAGCGCGCCGATCTGCTGAAACGCACCACGGCTTACAAAGAGAATCCCAGGCTCAGACCGGTCAAGGTGCTTTACAAGATCGTCGAGCGCACGCTGGGGAGGCTAACGCTTGCCGATAATCTGGCGGTGGTGCTGCGTGCGAAAACCGTGACGCGGAAGAGTTACGGTAACGCGGAAGATTGAGAGCGAGGGATGCCGGGGACTGGAAACGGAGGGAGCGCCGACTGTGTGGCGTGGGGATTAGGGGCGGCTGGCGGCGGCAAATAGTTCCAAGTCACTTTCTGCCGGGCGGAAGGGGGCGAAGCTGCGGCGATGGATTGGACAGGGGCCGCGCTCACGGATGGCGGCGAGGTGTTGGCGGGTGCCGTAGCCTTTGTGACGGGAAAAACCGTAGCCGGGATATAACCGATCAAATTCGCGCATCATGCGGTCCCGCGTCACTTTTGCGAGGACACTGGCGGCGGCGATGGAGTAACTGCGCGCGTCGCCTTTGACGAGGGGAGTGTTGGGGAAACGCATCGATTTGACGGGGCGGCCATCGACGAGGACGTGCTGCGGCGGCGGCTGCAATTGGTCGAGCGCAAGGTTCATTGCGCGATGGGCGGCTTGCAAGATGTTGATGCGGTCGATGGTTTCAACGTCCACAGTCGCAATGGCACTGCGAATCTCCGGATGGGAATCAAGGATGGCGAAGTAATGATCGCGCTGGACTTCGGCGAGCTGTTTGGAATCGTTGAGGTCGCGCAGGCTGGGGCAGATGCCGGTATGCAACCATGCATTCGGGAGAACCACGGCTGCCGCGACGACCGGTCCGGCCAACGGGCCGCACCCCGCCTCGTCCACGCCGGCAACGAAGGCGAGGCCCTTTTGCCATAGCTCGCGTTCGTGGGCCAACCGGTTCGAGAACTTTGCGATCAATGCATCTCGACATCGCAGGTGCCGATGCCATTGCGGTAGTAATTGAACTGAACGTTCGGATGCTCGGCGAGCAGCGACATTGGCACTGCGGCGTCGGGCAGTTTGCGGGCGATCATGAGGCAGGTCAGCCGCTGGCCAAATGGGTTGTCATGACTGCCAGCCTGCCAGATCGAGACTTTCTCCGATTTCCAGGTCTCGATTGGCCCGACCGAGATGGCTTGAGTTGGGACCATCGAGATGTTGCCACCGCCGGAGGTGCGGGCGTTTTGGGCGATGGTGAGGGGGTGCAGATCCACGACACGGGTGGCCAGTCTGCGATATTCGGCTGGCGAAGGCGGGCTATTCTTGAACTTCCCCACGCGGCGCGGCGGGTCATTGAAGGCCCAATGTTTCACGTCGCCTTGACCGCCCTGCATGACCGCACAACGGACACCTGTTTCCCAGGTCTTGCGATAGTCGGCGAGGTCGGCTTTGGGGAAATGCAAGTTGGCGTCCGGCATCACGAGGTCTTTTCGGATGCGATTGAAGCAAAGCTCGCGATCTGCTTTTTCGAACGAGAGCGGATGCGAGGGTGGGGCTTCTTTTCCGTGCAGGAACCATTCGTCCATACCCCAGAAATGACCGGACCCGATATTGAGGTTGAGATCATTGACGAGCCGGGCGACCAGGGGTAATTGCTCGGTCGGGCCGATGGGGCCGCAGATGCCGACCGGGTTGTCGGGCGTGGATTGTTTCCAGGCGGTGATGTATTCGAGCGCTTCGGCCAGGTAGAATTCTGCGAGGGTATCATACATGACCACCTTGAAGCCTGGCCGGGATAGTTTGAGCATCTGCTGCGGTGTTAACGCGGCGGCGTCGCGGATGATTTCGTCGTCGAGGGTGGTATAATCCCACCAGTCGGGGGCAATGGAACTAAGTTTTCGTGGCATAGATATTCTTGGTGGATTTATTTCACAAGCTCGAGCAATTGCTGCTATCCGTTTTTCAAACTTCGTTCGTAGGCCAGGTTGACGAGGTAATTGGCACCCAAGGCATCGCGCAGGGGGTCCGCTTCGGCTGGGCAGAAGCCGAGGTGCAAGTGTCGGCGCCAGCCTTCGGCGCATTTAAAGCGCTTGGACAGGCGGCCGACCTCCAGGCTCATGTTCTCCATCGCGAGCAGAAACGAATTGATGCCCTGGCTGACATCCAGCCAGCCTTGCTGGCTTTTATGGGCGGCCAGGGCCTGGCGCTTGGTCTTCTGGACCGAGGTTGTGTTCACGAACGCGCCCGGAATCAGGCGCCGTCGCAATTGGTCACACAGGCCGTGGGGCATGGCGTGGTAGAGGGCGACATCGTATTCCGCGGCCGGCCGCTGGGGAGCGGTTCTAAAATTCGGCATCCCGCGAGTGAAGGCGGCCGTCACAGCCAGACGGGATGTGTTGACATGGTCCTCCATGTAATCCTGCGGGGAATGGGTGAGGACGATTCCCGGTTTCACATCGCGAATCACCGCGGCCAACTCTCGGAGCAGGTCCAGGTTGTAGAGAATTTCGAGATCGTTGGTGAGGCTGGGATGAAACTGCGCGCCCAGAATCGCAGCGGCGGCCCGCGCCTCGGTATTGCGGATGGACTCTGTGGTGGCGGCGTTGTACTGGGCGCTGCCGCAGTTGCCATTGGCCAGAGTCAGGTAGTGGGTTTCGTAGCCTTGTTTCTTGAGCTTGAGCAGCGTCCCGGCCATGTAGAACTCGATGTCGTCCGGATGCGCGCCGATGGCAATGGCAACTTTACTTGGCATACCTGTTTAGTTCAGACAATTCGAGCGGCCGGCGATGCCGCCGTTATATTTGGTCCGGAGCAGAATTTGGTTATCTCGTGACAACAATCAAGATGGCACAGTCTTTCCGGGATTTTGTCAAATGAAACGTTGTGGGAATGACCTTTCTCTCGTGACCGATGACCGCGCCGAAGACCAGTTGACTCGCGCCGAACAGGACGAACTCGAATCCGTCGTCCGCGCCAACACCCTGCTCGGCATTCTGAAGACCGAGGCCCACGCATCGCTCGCCCACACCAAGACGGCGTAAATGGACGCCTCTACCAGCGGCGACACCGACGGGCACCGGCCTGCACCGTTTCCTGGCCACGCCCGACTTTGCCCTCAAGCAACGGCTTCTGAGCAAACTGATGGCACGCTGGCGGGCAGCGCGCGACGCGGGCCACTCACTTCCGCCTGCGGAACAGGCTGAGTTGGACGCCTTGGTGGACACAACAGGTTACCAATACTGTCGGGAGCGGATCTCGACCAGGTGGTGAACGAAATGGAGGCAACGTGGCCCGGCACTTCTTCAATTGTGATCGGGCCAACCCATGGTCTGACCCGTTTATGGCTGCGTTTATGGTTGTTGTTTTTGCTTGGGCGGTTCTTCGCGCAGTGAGCAGGCGGTTTCGTTTTCGCGGGGTGCGGGGGAGACGAACTTCACGCCACGCGCGGCAGCTTCGCGCTCGCGCTCTATTCGGCCCAACCATCCATTGCCGAGGCAGGACTTGCACCTGCGAGCACGTCAAAGATTGAACGCTGCACATGGGAATTTGCTTTTCGCGCGACCGCTCGTGCTGAGCGCTGCGGGGGTGAATTGACGAACGGAGCTGCCGTGCCCCGCTCCCAAACGGTAGAATCGTGAGTTGCCACCGAACTCGCTTGGCTGGAGGAATATTCCCCGGCTCTTAAAGGAAGTACCCCATCCACCCACAGAGGATGAGTTACAAGCCGATCCTTATCGGGTCCGGTTCGTGATAATCTTTGATCGGGAGGGCTTGCGCCAACACATCGCCAGGACCGACGATGCGCGAGCGTTGTTGCGCGAGATCTTCGTCACCGCGGCAGATTTTTGCCCGGATGAAACCGCCGGAACCCTAATAAACCAGCCTGCTGCCCGACAGTTCTTCCGCGCCCGACTGCTCTCGCAGCAGGTCAATCGTGGACTCGGAAGAAGACTGGTCCGTTCGTGTTGATGATGATTCCCTGGGATTCGGACACTCCCGTAAGCGTGATGGGCCAGGAGACTCGTGGTCGCCGGATTGCCGTTCACTTCGCTGCCCAGAATCCGGAAATCCACCAGCAGGCCAAGCTCGTTTTCCACGATGCGGGGCTGGGCGGAGTTGATCTTCAAAGCCCTGGCATAGCCGTAGCCGGAGTTCTTCACCCGGACGCCGAGACTGAACGGCACCGGCATCTCCTCTGCCGCGGTGTATGGATCGTCGCCATAAACCTCGGCAGGCAGAAAGTAGTCGAAAGTCAGGTCCGGCACCGGTTTCACCAGGATGGAATCCGGCGAGACGGCCACCTCGTTGGTGACGCCGGACGCCCAGTACCGTAGCGTCGCGCCGACGAAGTAGAGTTCACCGCTGGCTACCTGGCCCGGCGATCCGGGCGTCGGGATGATGAGCCACAGAATCTGGGCACTCGTGCCGCCGCTGATGCTGGACGGCAGGCCACTGCCTGTCTGATACCGGATGAAGAACTTCGCGGTGAGGTCGTTGGGATCGGAGGTGGCGTGGACGGGGTTGCCGTTCTTGTCGGCGAAGCTCACGTCCACCGAGACATTGTCCAGCGGGGCCGGAAATCCGAAATCCGAAATCCGAAACAAATCCGAATTGATGGAAATGGGCAACTGGAAAAACGGGAAGGCGTGGAATTTCTTCGCAGGCTGGGAGCAATCTCGACTATTGCAGTGCAAAGATCGGAAAACACTGCCTGCTGCTCGGTGCTTCCAGCCTGCTTGCGCGGTGATCGTGTCCGGACTTGGGATTGTTTATCGTTTTCATAGCCATTCAGGTGTTGAGAGTTGGGGAAGTCATTTTGTTGCTTTCAATCCGCCATCCCCTGGGGGACGGCTTTGCGTTGCCAGCCAGGCGCGGCCCTTATCCGTGAGGCGGTATTTCTGAAGGCGGCTCTTGGGCTTGTCGGGAACCGTCATTTCGAGCAACCCCGCCTCAAGCAAGGGTTTGACGAATTGGTCCCGAAACTTGGTGCGGTTCGATCGTCCGGCAAGCGTCATGATGTCCTTCAAGGAGCACTCTTCCAAGCACTTGCTTAGGATGGCGACTTGGTCCCGACTTAGTCCTGACTTAGTCCCGACTTCCCCGGTGACTTCCCCAATGGTCTTCCCTGCCACCGGCCGAAACCGCACCACCACCCACCCAGCCGTTTCCTCGAATTCCGGCTCCGGGTTGCCGGCCTTCACGCTCAATTCCAGAATCCGGTTCGTGCCCCGGCCCCACTGCTCGATGAGGCCGCGCCGGTAAAACGCATTTGTGATGTAGGGATTTTGGGGCCGCGATGTCGGTTGGGCGGTTGATTTCTTGAACTCAACCGTCTCCGACTCGCCCACTGCGACAAGTTTCTCAAGCTCGGCCCATTGCATAGGTTCCGGGAGTGTCTGCCAAGTTAAGAGGAAAGGGCAACATAAATTAACACATAAATTGACGCTGCCACGCCGGAGTGGCGCGGTGCTGATTCACTGTTAGTATTCTCCTCTCCTTTTTCTCTGCGCTGCAGTAGTCGAAATTGTTCGCAAGCTGCGAGGAAATTTGCTATACGGGTGAGGGCGCTCAGGAAGACACAAAGACAGAGATATGGAAGACAGAAAAATGAAGAGCAACCCCATTTTTCAGTCTTTCGATATTTCTGTCTGCCTGTCCTGTTCCGTTGCGGCTTTGCCGCGCTGTGATACATATCGATCAAATCCTAGTCCTAGTGGCATTGGACCTGAACGCTCGCAAAACGGAGGACTTCGTGGTTGGGGTTGATCGGCCATTCCATAATCTGCTCGCTTCGCACGGCATTTGGGACTAGTTTCTGACCATGGCAATTGCCCAAACCACAGCCTTGGAACGGCTCCTCAGGCCGCTCTCGCAGAGTCTTACCGCCGAACTCGCGCGCGCCTTGGTCGGCGTGCAAGCGGACACCGAGACGCAAGCCCGCTACGACGAACTCGCAGGCAAACGCACCGAAGGCCAGTTGACCCCCGCCGAACAGGACGAACTCGAATCCATCGTTCGCGCCAACACGCTCCTCGGCGTGCTGAAGACCGAAGCCCACGCC
>Ga0194044_10001739_pt1 | contig 11026 bp, 10 predicted proteins | sample JunL4417m_MetaG_FD_155460 | JGI IMG/M metagenome (GOLD analysis project Ga0194044, IMG submission 155460) | Anoxic zone freshwater microbial communities from boreal shield lake in IISD Experimental Lakes Area, Ontario, Canada - Jun2016-L442-17m | ecosystem: Environmental > Aquatic > Freshwater...
GGAAAACTGACCCATCTGTTTGACTGCTCACGAAACTGACCCATTTTGGAAGGGTTGGACAAAGAGGCATTCTTATGGTCAGCCTTGGTCTGGGGGTGTCTCCTGGGAAAGTGAACATTTATATATTATAATTAGTTTGTTATTATTGAGTGTTAAATCCTTATAAAATTGTGAATTAAATGGAGATATGCTCCCATGAAAGCTTGTACCCGCTGTGGGGCATGGCACACGGACGCGGAAAAAAATGTTGGGCATTACATGTCATGCACCGAAGTCAAACAATACTGGTCCACCGTGAAACGTCTCCACATGGAGGAATCCGGCCACCTTGCCATGATAAAATTGGACAAAGACCGCAGTGTCATGTGCTTAAAATGCGGCAAAGACCTCTCTAACCTTCTTTAAATCCTAGTAGCACCGTCCCTGTGCCCCATTCGTCCGTATCCTGATAGTATTTTTTCTTCAAAAACACATCTCCTGCGGTGGAAGGGGAACAATAAAGGTAATTGGTAAATTCTCGAAAACGAGGGGCGGACTGTCCTTGGGTAAGGGCGGGTAATTCAAAGCAGCATTTTTTCTCAACTATATCATTGGGGAAATCAACTTTATCTTTGTAAATTACAAAATTCTTGTGAAGAAACCAGACGTTTTCGTCCTTTTCCAGCTCTTGAATTCGAGTTAGGTCTCGAACTTCCTCGCCTACAATTTCTTCACCTTTCTTGAGAAGAATGTGGGCCTGGCATCCCCAATCAAAATCCATATTTGTAATCGCCACAACAACCACAGGAAGCCGAAGTACTTCCCGAATCCCACTGTTGTAGCACATTCCCAAGCCCATAAAAGCCTTTTTCTCGGCTTCAGTTTCTATCTCCAAGAGCCGGAAGCGGTCGCCTTCTTCGAGCACAAATGCCTCTTGTATTCCTTTGAGACACCGGACACGGACCAATATTTGGTCGTCTTTGCGCATATCCCATACCTCCAATGTCTCTACCTCATCAGACATCCAGCCAACGAGGCGTCTAACGCTTCTTTCGCAATTTCCTGGCCAATAATGGAAATCACGCCGAATTTACAGGCAGGGACCACATCAACGCGCACTTCTCCTGAAGCCAGTTCAAGTTTTATCCATTCTTCGGGGGTTTCAAAAATACCTTTTGCACGGACCACTCTACCATATTTCCCAGATGTCATTTTTTCAAAGAAAGATTCTAATCGCTTTCGAGAAAATGAACTCAATAGCCTTTTTCCATAAGACTCAAATTGATCCGCTAGTCCATGATCATGGTCTATCTCGTCTTCCGACTGGATTTGCAATCCATCATTGCCACGACTGGAAATCCCCAAAATTGCTTCGAGTGCTGAGTTATTTAATCGGCCGAAACTGGTTGGGTAGACCATGACATCGGGATTTATCTCCTTGATAGACTCTATAAGAAGATTCAACATAACAGGCTTTACCCGATCGATTTTGTTCAGTAATACCGAATTACTCCTTCGGATCTGGTTTTCGATGAAACTACGATGAGATTTTATGAATGACATGAACTCAGAGGCGTCCAGGAGATGAATAAGCCTCAGGTCTGAAAACAGCTCTCGTAAATCTTCACCCTCAAGAATCTGCATAATCTGGGATATAGTCGCCACACCGGTAGGCTCCACAATTATCCGATCCGGCGACAACCGCTCATGGATCTCCAGCATTTGACGTCGGAAATCTCCAGCCATAGTACAGCAGATGCAACCTGATGGTAACTCTACAACTTCGGCGGTTTGCCCTCCTATGCTGGACAAAATCAAACCGTCAACGCCTATTTCCCCGAATTCATTTACAAGGATGACCACTTTCTCCCCCTCGGGAGGGTTCTCCATTATGTAACGAATGAAGGTGGTCTTCCCAGCGCCGAGGAAACCATAGACGACATTAACTATCACAAAAGCCTCCTGTTAGATGCTCGGGGTCAATAGATCCTCCCTTCCAAGCTCAACTAAAGAAAGAACTCGTTAAGAGATCGGAATATTATAGCAGTTCTCAAAAGTTTTTACCGAATGGTGGCAGGTTTTGAGCATCCGTCCCAGCTTAACCGAAAAGACTTTTGAGAATCCCTATAATACTCGAGATTTTAGCAGACAACTTCTCTTCGTCAAGGTAACGGAAAAGCGTCTCTAACGACTGTTCTTTCAAGCAACACTCGCGCCTGCAACCGGGACAATCCGCCGAGATAGATCAGCCCGGTTAGCAGACATAGAGACGCCAAATCCGTCTATTTTTAAGAAAGAAACTGCGCAGCGATTCCCAGCATAACTAGCGCTCGACCGCGCGGTTTAAAAAACACTGACACCTTGTTGAAAACAACTGCAACTGTAAAACCTGACTGGCATGAACTGCCCATCGTTGAAAAAATTATCTGACCATTTTTAGAATGGAAAACGTCCACCGGCCATCATATAAAACGCGGGTACCCATAAACCAAAAACAACCCAGACAATTAGTGACCAGGCTAGCGCCGAGCTGGGGAACTTGCCATAAGCGTTGAGCCAGACCTCCAATGTCAGAACCGCATACCCTGCGCAAGCGAACGCAAGATAATTACTTTTGGCGACCAAGAGTTTGCCGCCCTCCAACACCGGTCCACCGGTAAAAAAGATGACCATATAGATGACAGACACAAACGCGGTGTAAAGACTTACATTGCCGACTGACCTCAGGTCCTCCAGACCTGCCAGCAAGGCGTAGGATACTGAGCAATAAAAGATCCCATGTGCGAACAATAACCCTGCCACAAACGGATCCTTGAAGACAGCGACCTGAAGTATCGCACCCAAGACCGTGATAGCGCCTACAAACCCCGTGATGGCCCCGGTTCCTTTAGGCTCGGCTTTGCCCAGAAAGAATAATGCGACAGCAAACCACATCGCGCCGATAGCGATAAGCACCGGCATTGCCATTTTTATCCCCCTAAAGAAGATGGTATGTGACCATCGGAGAAACCTTTTTCAAAAAAAGGCTGGTCAAAATCCGCGAACAATCCGTACATCATGCTAACAGCGCTACCCACATTATTCAAAACCAACGAATATCGCCTTCTTCAGTCTGCAGGTAAATGCTTGATTATCAAAGGGACAATGCTACGATCAAACAGTAGCTTTTTAGGCCGAAGCTTATTTTCTGTTACCCCACGAGAAAATACTCCCGTCGTCACTTGGCCTTGGTCTCATAATAGCAGGACCGTTCGCGTCACAGATATTTTTGTTGTTACAAAAAACTTTATGAACCGAGATGGAGTGGAACCATCTTAAGGACGGTCCCACTCTTTCGTATTGGTCTCTTACAGACCGTATGCTTTAGGTTGGAATCCCTTCACTTTGGAGTATTTCTTCAGGCACATGTCGATGAAATCCGTTTCCTTAGCAGGTAGAGCTTTCATATCTTTCATGTAACCCTCTAGTGATTCCTTTTCAAACACAGTGAGCTTTAGTTTTGGGTCGCCTAACATAAGCTCCCCGCATTTCATTGCGGCCGCCTTTCCTCTAGAGTAGAGACTCGCATTATTGTCCACGAGCGCTTTGCCAATCTGCCATGCGTTATCAGGACTTAGCATAAAGCCATGGCAGCCGCGGTATTTATCAGAGTTCACCAGACATGCCTGAAATTCTTTCTGATACCCCAAATCTATCGCGGCGTTCATCGCTGCAACGTCGTAACCGAGTATTTCCGTAAACACTGCGGTAGTGGTGCCGCCAAACATATCGTGATACTCAACCGCTTCATTAGACCAAACATCGGTCACGGCCGCAATGACGTTGCCACATAGATCTGCATGGGCGCAGGCGCTAGTCTTTCCTTCACAGGAGATCGGCACACCTGTAACAGACTTGATGATCGGGTCTTCGTATGCGCAGTCCTTGGTGGGACCGGTCGCTCCGCATTCATAGGCCACTATTGTTCGGCTGGCGCAGATGGCTCGTGACAGAGCGGCTAAAGTGTGAGGCACATCCTTAGAAAGGAAACCACCAGCCATAAACATTGCGGTATTTGCTTCAGCGCAGTTCGTGTCACCACCGGCTATACAATTGTACTTCTTGGCTATAGCCACGATCTGGTTCCACATCCATTCCATGTCTATGCCGCCCAGCACTGCCTGACCAAAAAGGAGCCCAGCGATGTCGTTTCTGATAATGGCGTGATCGAAAACTTCCTTGCCGCCCATGGACTCAATAGAGATTATGTCGGCATACTTGGCGCATTCCTCAAAGGACTCGAGGACTTCTCGTGTGTAATCGGAGTCCCTCATATTCACCATGTCGGGTTTGCGCAGGTCGGCTATGGTAGAGCGATAAGCTGCTTTAAGACCATATTTCTGTAGATAATCATCCATCTGTTTTGCTGTCTGGGCAGCGATTTCTCCCCCCCATTTGGGGTTATGCGTCATCTGAAAGATGTGCTCATTCTCTATCATAAGTTGCGGGTGTCCTACTATGACACATCTTTCTAAAGCGTCACCGTTCGCCCTTTCGTACTCGCGCAATAATGACTTCATTGTCTTTTCACTGCCGGGCCGAGGATGGGGAACGACTTCAGGGATTACATGCCCACCTCCGAATACCAGACCTCGCTTGGCTTTCACAGGCTTTTTAGCCGTTCCAAACATCATTTCGTCTGCGCTCTTATAGGCCATTTCGCTACTGAACTTCATGATTCTTCCTCCTCTTTGGGTCCAGGATCAAGTTTAGCTACAATTAGGCTATCCGGTTAGCCGTTCCACTTGCCTCTCATTGTTTGCCACGTGTCACCGGATAGAGCGTCCTCGGCCATACCGGAGGCCTGATTTGCCTCTTTGCCCCAGACACCCAGTTCGAAGCTCGTCACATATTCCTCGCTGACAGCGCCGCCCCCACAAACGAAGGGGATATTCAACCCAAGCCGCTTCAACTGAGAAGCAATTTTTGGAAACGCCGTCATAGTGGTGGTCATCAGTGCAGTTCCCGTAACCATAACAGGATTGTTTAATCGGCACGCTTCCACAACCTTGTCAACAGGGACATCCGCGCCTAGATTTATGACCTCAAAGCCGTTGGCGTTGAGGAGCGCATTAACAATGACTTGCCCGATATCGTGGATATCACCTTCGGCGGTATGGGTAACAACCTTGCCTTTCTTATCCATGGCTTTACCCATAGCTTCTTCGCATAGACAGATACCCGCATTCATAGCGTCTGAAGCCAAAATGACCTGAGGCAGGAAATAGACCCCCTCGTCCCAAAGCCGACTCACTTCGTTCATACCGAGGATGAGTCCTTCGTTGATAACATCCATCGGCGCCTTCTTCTGAAGCGCTTCTTTGGTTAGTTTTGCCGACTCTTCGTCATCGCCCTTCACCACGGCATCGGCCACTTTTTGGAGAAGCTCGTCTTTTGAGACCTTACGGGCTGCCTGACGCGCGACTTCGATGTTGAGGTCGAATCGGGTGAAGATGTTAGAATAATCCGTCAAGTACTTCATTTTTCGCTCCTTCTGCTTGTAGGGTTGAGGCTAAAAGATTAGCCGGCCCTCTTAGAACCATTCTTAGAGGTAGCTGTATTCTTTGGCTACTTCAACCATCGCTAAAAGATTAGCCGTAGGCGTGCCGGGCGCAATGGCGCAGCCGGGCGCAAGGACATCAAGACCCATTTCTGCTTGCTCACGTGAGGCGTCTTTCACATCGTCGGGACCCTTCATGAAAAGGGTCGTCGCCGCGTCTACACCTCCTATGAGTACTCCTACAGACCCTACTATTGTCCTAGCTAGTTTTGTATCCGACTTCGGCTCAAGGCTTATCCCGGCGCACCCTGTCTCGTACATGAAACCAATGATTTTATCTACGTTACCACAGATGTGCAGGATCACTGGTGCGCCCAACGCTTCAACTTGCTTCTTTTGATATGCTAGTTCAAGATCACGATAGGTGTATGGGGCAATCAAATCTGGAGACGCTTGCATATCCTCGACAACGATCAGGTCGGCTCCGGCCTCTACGAGCGCCTGCCCCAGCATGGTCCCGGCTTTCTCAGCCACATCCAAAAATGGATGCAGTTTGTCCGGAGTTTTGAAACTGGCCTTAAGAATCGGTACGGCATCGAGCATGGCGCCGGCTATAGTGAACGGTCCGATGATCCCTCCGATGACGGCCACCTTGTCGCCTACCTCACGTTTCATTATCCTAACAGCTTCAATGAGTTGAGGAATTCGGCCACGTTTTAAGAAATCATCCGGCAACACCGGATTGTCATCCAGTTTGTACAGTGTTGGATGATCAATCCCCGGGATGTTTTCCTTACCACCCAGCTTAACTTTACATCCCAGCGCTTCCGCTTCAAAGGTCTGGCAAAACGGGGCACGGATAGCGTCAAATCCCAGTACAGTGTAGGCGGCTATTGCCAGTTTTGCCATATCCTCTGCCCGTTCGTGTCCTTCGGGCCAAAATGCGCCGACCTTTTCCATTTGTTCGTAAGTTGGTGTGCTGTTTGCACAAAAACATGGCATTCGGTCGGGTTTTTCGTGATTGAAAATTTTCATCACTCGTTCTTTGCCTAACATGCTCACTCCTTACTGTTTCTTGTCCGTTTTCATTGTAGTTTGGTCTCTAGACGCCAGTCACCTCCCCTTGATTTTGTCGTTGTCAGGTTGGTTACCTTTGGTCTTCCAATCCCTCCTTTAACAGAAAAAGAGGCAGTTCGAATCCACTGACAGGCCCAACCGAGACTTGCCACCCAGTTGTTTGTTTGATCTGACCAGCAAGATGCCGGGCTAAACCTGGGATGACAAGGCTTCTGTGACTCAAAAATGATCCCACTTCCGTTTCGGTGATCACTTTCAGTATCTCGAAAGGTGAAAAACGCTTTTCGACAACCGCATTGTCCAGACTATAGCCTTTGGTATCGCTCTTAATGAGAAAGGCCGAAGTCTCGCAGGCTGTTAAAATGCTTTCCAGTAGTCGAACTGTCTCTTTGAAGTTGCCCGTCGCTAAAACGGGGCTGGAGGTGTCCGGGGCGCCTATGCGCATGAGACCGGGGCTGAAACTTTCCATCATCACATTGTAGGGAATCGACGGTAAATCAAATTCCATGAGTGTATCAATCAGCGCCGCCATTCTCGGGTCTATTTCGGGGCATTGCTCGATCTTAACTTTAGAGCCAATAAGAGCTTCGGCAAATTCCAGACAACTCGAAAAACCACATGAGCCACAATCGATGTCGGGGAGATACTCCACAAGGTTTTCTTCGTTGAGAGGATAAAGATCTGCAAACTCTTGTTCAATCATTAGCTTTCTACCTACTACAAAACCATTAAGCCGATTGGTGATTCAATTTCGGGTCGCAGGCTTCAAGTGGTTAAAAACAAACGCTTGACATAATTTCAGTATAATTATTGGCCCAAAAAAGTCATGGGATATGATTGACTGCTTTTGAATAGAGCAATTATTGTGCCACAAATCTCCATTCCTTGGGCCTACCTTAGACATTGTTTGAGGTCTGCAAGTTGTAGCCACGGCTTCAGGTAAATTTACCTCAATAATATTTGTTGGAATTACGTTTGGGTTTAGAATAATTAAATCTTCCAGACGTGAAGAAATCGGAAATTGCTTTCGGACACAGACGACACTATCGGACACCAGAGTCCGACATCTGAATCACTCTGCAACTTTTTTGAAATCAACTCTGTTCAAACCGAATTGTCTCATCTTTCTCGAAACTGTACGAGCGTCAGTTTGGGCATCAGCGGCTGTTAGCCCTACAGAGCCTTTGTTTTTTTTAAGGAGGTGAGTAAAATATTGTTTTTCTACCTTGGCCAAAGCCTGGTCCCTAATCGTTTTGAAAGGAAGGCCCGGATCAAACATTAACAATTCTTCCTTGTTTGAAACAGCCGTGTCTGCAGGAAAAGGACAAAAAGGGACCTCATCAATCAAATCTCTTTGGCACAGGATCATGGCTCGTTCGAGGGCATTTTCCAACTCACGGACATTCCCGTGCCACGAATGTTTCATCAAGCTGAGCATAGCCCCTTGGGACAACTTAGGTTTATTCCTGTTATTGGCGCCGGCCAGTTTTTCCAGGAAATGGTCGACCAATAAAGGCACGTCTTCCAGTCGTTCTCGTAAAGGAGGCAGATGTATTGGTACCACATTGATTCTATAATAGAGATCCAAACGAAATCGATTTGAGGTCAATTCCTCAGATAGGTCCTTATTGGTCGCGGCGATAATTCTAAAATCTAGAGATATTGATCTGTTACCGCCAAGCCGTTCGATCTTCTTTTCCTGAATAGTCCGGAGTAATTTACTTTGCAGGGCATAAGGCATATCGGCGATTTCATCTAGAAACAGGGTGCCGTTGTTCGCTAGTTCCAGTCTCCCGCTTTTCCGCCGCTGCGCGCCGGTGAAAGCCCCTCGCTCATAACCAAATAGTTCACTTTCAAGAAGAGTCTCGGGAATAGCAGCGCAATTCATTGCAACAAAAGGCCCGGTTTTACGGTGGCTATGAAAATGGATAGCTCTGGCTACCAGGTCCTTACCCGTACCTGTTTCACCGGTAATGAGCACTGAGGAGTCGGTAGAGGATAACGATTCGATCAGATTGTAGATTCCTTGCATCCTGGGATGTTTGCCTACAAGGTTTTCAAAGCGGTATCGTTCAAGAAGGTCGGCCCTTAAAGCGACAACTTCAAGTCTCAGGCGCCTCTCTTCGAATATTCGATTAAGTATGTGCAGTAATTTCACAGGCATTACAGGCTTTTCGAGAAAATCGATAGCTCCCAATTTCAGAGCGTTTACAGCAGTAGTTATGGATCCGTAGGCTGTTATGATTACGGCAAGTAGGTCTGGATTGGTTTCTTTGGCGCGTTTAAGAAACTCTAAACCATCCATTCCTGGAAGAATCATGTCAATCAGAAAAAGGTCGTAATCTACTTCTTTTAAAAGAGCGAGGGCTTCTTCAGCGCTCGGCGCATAATCAGGAGCGTAACCCTCGGCCTCGAGTACCCTGGCCAACGTTTTTGCGGTATTTACATCGTCATCGACGATAAGTAATCGATACTGCATATAAACCTCACCGGATAGGCAAGTAGACCCGTACTCTGACCCCACCGGTAGGCCGGTTATCTAAGCTTACGGCGCCGCCGTGCAAACGAATAATATGCTCTACCAATGAGAGTCCCAAACCCAGTCCATTCTCTTTTCTGGAATAGAACGGTCTCATAGCCTTCTCGATATCCTCTGATGTCATACCCGCCCCGTCATCTTCGAATACGATTTCAGCAAATTCGAGGCGTGGTTCGGGACCGTGCTTAATCTTCATCTTCCTCGTGGAAATCCACAGATGACCACGCTTTCCGACAGCTTCCAGGGCATTCTTGATTATGTTCTGGAATGCTTGATTTATGAGAAATATGTCTACTCTTGAAAGAGGCAAATCTGGATCAAAAGACGTCAATATTTTTGATTTGTCCAGGTCTGCCCATCCTTTGAAAAGACGAAGCGTATTTTTGAGAACATCATTGATGGATTCAACACTAAGTTTTACATCGGGAATTCGGGTGTATTGGATGAACTCGTTAATAATTCGATTCATAATTTCAACACGCTCGGTTACTGTCTGAAACAGTTCTTTTTTCTCAGATTCCGTAATGTGGTCCTGTTGGAGAAGATGGAGGCCGTACACGAGGTTGCTGAGAGGGTTCCTAATTTGGTGAGCCATGCCCGAGGCAAGCTCCGCAAGTAGGGCCATATTACGAGATCGTTCGATCTCGTCAATGAGCAGATCTGTTGTCGAGGACCTCCTGTTACTGTTTGATGTGAACGGCCTCCCAACGTGGTCAATGAGAAATTGTTGTTTTTTCTCCATATCCAGTTTTTCTTTTGAGATAAGCTTCACTTGTCGCTCGAGGTCTCCCATGAGAGAAATATGTTCCAGAAAAAGTCCAATCATGTTCAAAGTGATCATAAGCAGCCTCGCATCGGCGGGCTGATCCTGATTCTGTTGAAGTCCCAAAAAGCCTAGGCCCAACAATTCACCGTGATGATGAAGGGAAAACTCCAGAACATTTTCAACCCCTTGGGACGCCAGATGAGCCTTTAGATGGTCTGAAAAGCAAGGATTACCTTCTACGGATTGAACGCGGAAGCAATTCCATCCGGAGGATTCTCTAGATGACGGCATTTTGCTTTCGAAGTAAGGATTAAACCATGGGGCCGCGCCCTTTATCGGCTTCATTTTTGGCGATTGGATTATTACACACTGTAGCGTCTCCGGAAAATAGATCACCCCTAATTTTGCTCTAACCAACGGCAATATGGCTTTGAGAGCATCGGTGAGCACATCCTCGACGTTGTGTGATTGGACAATCGCGTTTGAAATTGTATTTAAACAGTAAAGTTCCTTACTTAGATTGGAAACAAGTCCACGTAAAACACCCGTTGCCTTTTCTTCCTGATTCAAGCAACTCTGCAAATGCCCAATACTTCGATCCATCAGCAATATAGTCACATTTTTACTAAATTCCCTTAGAGCATTTCGAATCGAGGCATCCTGCTTGTGAGATAAAAAGAACAACCCCGGGCATTCAATAGTAATCATACCTACCCAGCGATGCGGCAAATCCAGGCAATAATGAAATTGTGACCTGAGGACAAAAACCGGCTTTGAACTGCACTGAGCACAGGAGCGACCGGACAAGTCTACAGGCTCGTCCGTTTCGAAATTCCATGTCCCTTTATGTCGAGTTTGTTTAGCGTGAATTATCGAATTATTTTCATCGTCCCGAATAAAAAGTGTGAGGCTTTTAGCTCCCAACCACTCCCCTAACTGTTTTAGAATTCGATCGGCATATCTTTCCAGCCTTCTTTGAGCCTCTCCTTCCAAGTCCTGAAACATTTCGTCAGGGCTACATGAGGAGACGGTTTCGTGTTCCGACGAAGACCCTTGATGCGTAAATTGCTGTCTTTCGACTTCCTTAGAAACCAACTCTTATCCTCTGAAACGATCTATTCTGGGA
>Ga0194044_10001741_pt1 | contig 11011 bp, 4 predicted proteins | sample JunL4417m_MetaG_FD_155460 | JGI IMG/M metagenome (GOLD analysis project Ga0194044, IMG submission 155460) | Anoxic zone freshwater microbial communities from boreal shield lake in IISD Experimental Lakes Area, Ontario, Canada - Jun2016-L442-17m | ecosystem: Environmental > Aquatic > Freshwater >...
AGCTGGCGGCGGCCATGGCGCTGCGCATGGAGCTCGGCGAGGAGCGCGCCGAGGGCCTGCGCGTAGCCGGCCTGCTGCACGACGTCGGCATGGTCAACATCCCCGCCGAGATCCTCTCCCGGCCAGGGCGCCTTTCGCCGCTGGAGCGCGAGCTGGTCAAGGCGCACGCCCGGGCCGGCTACGAGATCCTCGCGGCGATCCGCTTCCCCTGGCGCGTCGCCGAGATCGCTCTGCAGCACCACGAGCGCCTGGACGGCTCGGGCTATCCCGCGGGGCTCGTGGGCGAGGACATTCTGCCGGAGGCCAGGATCCTCGCGGTCGCCGACGTCGTCGAGGCGATGGCCTCGCATCGCCCCTACCGGCCGGCGCTCGGCCTCGAGGCCGCCCTCGCCGAGGTGCGCGGCGGCGGCGGCACGCGCTACGACCCCGCCGCCGTGGCCGCCTGCGAGCAGGTGTTCTCGCAGGGCTTCGTCTTCACCGAGCCCTGACCTGCGGCGCGCCGGCGGCGGCGGCGGCGGAGGAGAGTCGTCCATGAGGGTGACTCGGCCGGGCGGCATGTCGCGAATCGGTGAGATAGGGGAGGGGCCTGCGTGACCATCCCCTGCCCCTTGGTTGCGCGTTCAGGCTCCGGATCGACGGCCGCGAGAAGGCGGACATGGCGCGCCGCACGCGCCGCGGCCGCCGCGGCCGAGGGGAGTGGGGGCCGTGGGAGCCGCCGCAGTCGTGGGATTCGTGGGAGCCGCCGCCGCCGCGCGCGCCGCGGCCGCTGGACCCGCCGCGGCGCGGTAGTACTGTGAGGGAAGATAAGGAATCCCGGCGAATCCCTATTCTTCCCGCGGCAACCGAGCCTGCGGACGGCCGCAGACGACCCGACAGTTAAGGAATCCTTATCTTCCCTCCGGCGAGCGAGCCTGCGGAGGGCCGTAAGCGACCCGACAGTTAAGGAATTCTTATCTTCCCTTCTGGTACTACCCCGCGCCGGAGCCGCCGCCGCCGCGCGCGCCGCGGCCGCTGGGCCCGCCGCGGCGCGGTAGTACTGTGAGGGAAGATAAGGAATCCCGGCGAATCCTTATCTTCCCGCGGCAACCGAGCCTGCGGAGGGCCGTAAGCGACCCGACAGTTAAGGAATTCTTATCTTCCCTTCTGGTACTACCCCGCGCCGGAGCCGCCGCCGCCGCGCGCGCGGCCGCCGGTCGCGCGGGCCGGGCGGCCGCGGAGATCCTGCCCCCAGCGCGCGGCGCTCGCTTGCGTCCGCCCGTCCGTCGCGCGGGTCGGCGGGTCGGCGGGCGCTTCACCGATCCGCCGGACGCCGGCAGCGCGTGCGCGGCGGGAACGCCACCGGCTTCGGCGGCGGCCGTCAAGCCCCGCCGGCCGTCAGGCGCCGCCGGCCGTCAGGCGCCGCCGCCCGTCAGGCGCCGCCGGCCGCGGCGTCGCCGCCGCCGCGCTTGGCGGCGTAGAGCGCCTCGTCGGCGCGCCGCAGGAGGTCGTCGGGGAGCTCGCCCGGGGTCCACTGCGCGACCCCGGCGCTGACCGTGACGCCGTGCTGCGCGAGCGCCTCGTAGGAGCGCACCGCCACCAGCAGCCGCTCGGCGAGCCCGCCCGCGCCGCCGAGCTCGATGCCCGGCAACAGCAGGCTGAACTCGTCGCCGCCGAGCCTTGCCGGCAGATCCTCGGTGCGGCACAGCGCGGCGAGCAGCGCGGCGAAGCTTGCGAGCACCTCGTCGCCGGCCTCGTGACCGGCGCCGTCGTTGACGCGCTTGAGGCCGTCGAGGTCGAAGCTCACGAGAGCCAGGGGGCTGCCGTGACGGCGCGCCAGCGAGACCGCCTTCTCGAGGGACTCGTAGAAACAGCGCCGGTTGGCGAGGCCGGTGAGATCGTCCGTGGCGGCGATGCGCGTGATCGTGGCGTTGGCCTCGGCGAGGGCGGCGGCCTCATCCACCAGCTCGTCGTTCATGCGGGCCAGCTCCTGGTTCCGCTGCCGGACCTCCTCCTCCGCGCGCTTCTCGGCGCTGATGTCCCAGTTGGTGCCGATCATGTGGGTGGCCCGCCCGGAGGCGTCGCGCTGCACGAGGGCCAGAGCGCGGATGTCGTGGATCGTCCCGTCCGGCCAGAGCACGCGGAACCCGGTGTCGAGCTCCTTTTCGCCGCGCAGCGCCGCCTGGATCTCGGCGTCGCCGCGCTCGCGGTCCTCGGGGTGCAGGCCCGCCTGCCAGGCCTCGTAGGCGCCGCCGAACTGCTCGCGCGTGATGCCGTAGAGGGCGAACATCTGCTCGTCCCAGGTGAGCGTGTCGTTGACGGTGTCGTAGTCCCATACGCCCACGCCGCCGGCGCGCGCGGCCAGCGCCAGGCGGTCGCCGGCCAGGCGCAACGCCTCCTCCGCCTGCTTGCGCGCGGTGATGTCGCGGCTCACGCCGAGCAGACCGATGATCCGCCCGTCGGCATCCCTCAACGGCGCCTTGAGCGTGTCGATGAGAATGCGGGCGCCATCGGGGTAGTCGATCCATTCCTCGTTGTGGCGAGGCTTGCCGCGAACCATCATGACGCGGTCCTGTTCGCGGAAGAAGTCGGCGACCTCTTTGCCGAACAGCTCGTGGTCTGTGGCGCCGACGACGCCGGCCACGTCCCGGCCCACGAACCGCGCGAACTCGGGATTGCAGCCCAGGTAGACGCCCTGCCCGTCCTTGAAGAAGACGATGTCGGGGATGGAGGTCAGCAGACCGGAGAGCAGCGCCGTCTTCTCGCGCAGCGCGTCCTCGGCCTGCTTGCGATCGGTGATGTCGCGATTGGTTTCGCGGCGGCCCAGCCACTGCCCGCCTTCACCGTAGACGGCGGTACACGAATGGCCGATCCAACGGGTCTCGCCGCTGGGCGTGAGGATGCGAAAACCGTATGCCAGGTCCTGTCCCTGGGCTTGGTGAGCGACCGCGTACTCATGCGCGATGACCTTTGACTGGTCGTCCGGGTGCGTGATCTGTACCAGGAGGTTCGCGTCCGCCAGGAGCTCGGCCGCCGCGTGCCCGGTGATGCGTTCACAGGAAGGGGAGACGTAGCGATACGCGCCATCGGGCGCCCGCCACGCCTCCCAGTCGTAGGCGAAGTCGGCCACCGTGCGGTACTTCTCTTCGCTCTCGCGCAACGCCTCCTCGGCGCGCTTGCGCTCCGTGTGGTCGATCATGACGGTGAGAAAGTACTGCCGCCCCTGGCTCTCGATGACCTCCCCGGAGAAGAGGCCGTCGAGGATGGCGCCGTCCTTGCGCCTGACCTTGAGCTCGCGATCGCTGATGCGACCCTGCGCCTGCAGCTGCTTCGCCAGGGCGAGCTGCTGCTCCGGGTCGACGGCGAGTCCCAGCTCCTCGCTGGTCTTGCCGAGAACCTCCGCGCGCGAGTAGCCGAGCGCGCTCAGGTAGGCTTCGTTGACCTCGGTGAACCTGCGGTCCGGCAAGCTGCTCACCGCCATCAGGGCGGGGTTGCCGCGGAACAGCCGGTCGAACTTCTGCAGCGCCTCCTGCTCTGTGGTGAGGTCCTTGGAGACGCCGAACATGCACTCGGCGCCGTCCCAGCGGCCGAACCACACGCGGGTTTCGACGGGGACCAGCGCCCCGGACCTGGCCTGCAGCGGCAGCGGGCAGCTCTCGCGTTCGCCGCGGAACATGGCGGCGAAGATCGCCTCGGCCTCGCGGCGCTTGTCGGGCGGGTGCAGGTCGAGCACCCGCAGCGCCGTGAGCTCGGCGGCGCTGTAGCCGAGCTTGGCCGAGACGGCCGGATTGGCGTAGACGAGCCGGCCGTCGGGAGTGGCCACCACGACGATGTCGTCGATGGCGTCGAAGAAGGCGCGGAAGTTGGCCACGCTCTCGCGCAGCGCCTCCTCGGCGCGCAGGCGCGCGCCGATGTCGCTGAAGGTCACCCACGAGGAGAGCGTCTCGCCGTCGGCGCCGCGCCGCGGCCGGCTCTCAAGGTGCGCCCAGAAGTGGCCGGGGGCCGCTTCGCCGCCCGCCCCGGCTCCGCCGCCCGCCCCGGCTGTGGCTTCCGCTTCGCCGCCGAAGCGCAGCAGACGCAGCTCGCAGGTCTGCGGCTCGGCGGTCTGCTTGAGCATCCGCAGGAGCCGGTAGTACACATCGCGATCGGGCGCGAGGACGAAGGCGGTGAACGGCAGCCCGACGAGCCGCTGCCGCTCCACGCCCAACAGGGAGGCGGCGGTCAGGTTGGCATCGCGCACGACGCTCGTGTCGTTCAGAGTGAGATAGCCCACCGGCGCCAGGTCGAAGAGGTCGAAGTACTTCTCGCGCTGCGCGTCCAGCTCGTGCTGGGCGCGGCGCAGCTCCTCGTTCTGCATCTCGAGCTCGATCTGGTGGACGCGCAGCTCGTGGACGGCGGCGGTGAGCTCCACGGGCACGGGCGAGGCGGCGGCGGCGGCGGCGGCGGCGGAAAGCCCGTCGAGGCGCTCCTCGGCCTGCCGGCGCAGCTTGTCGGCCTCGTCCGGCGCCGGCGCGTTCTCGGACGCTGCCGCCGGCTCGCCGTCTCTGGTCGTCATCCCGTCCTCCGATCACCGCCGATGCGCGCCTGACCGTCAGGCTAGACTACTCCCCCCAAGGGGGCAAGTGCGGGCTGCGGCGCTTCTCTATGAAGGGGGGCGAAGAGGGGCCGGTCGTCGCGCAGGGCCGCGAGCGCCGTGAGCGTCTCCTGGCCGGGGGGGAGCAGGCGCCGGCGTGAAGCCGCGATTCCCGGGGACGCGGTGGTCGAGCGGGGCAGAGATGGAGCCCGGTCGCGGACTCGAACCGCGGACCCCCTCCTTACCATGGAGGTGCTCTGCCAACTGAGCTAACCGGGCGACGCTGGTGGGGGAGCCAGGATTTGAACCTGGGTAGGCTGCGCCAACGGATTTACAGTCCGCCCCCTTTAACCACTCGGGCACTCCCCCGGGAGCGCGCCTGAGGCTACAGGAAAGCGGGGTGGCTTTCAACCAGCCGGGCGGCACCGGCAGCGGCCGGGCGGCGCGCCGGCGCAGCCGCAAGCGCGCCGCGAGCAGGCCTTTCCGCCGGATTGAGCGCCCTTCGCGCCTGTGGTACCTTAGTCATCCGCCGTGGCGGCGTAGCTCAGCTGGTCAGAGCAGCGGAATCATAATCCGCGTGTCGTAGGTTCGAGTCCTACCGCCGCTACCACTCTTCTCCCTCACAATCCCCTGTTCAGGAGCGTTTCTGAGCGTCTCGGATGGGCTCCAGCCCACAGGCTCAAGACCGCAATGGCCTGATTCTGCTGGCGCGGCAGTCCGCTGAGGACGCGGCCGATGGAATCCACCGGCTCAAGATCCTGCACGCTTCCATGCCCGAAGGGCGTCATCCTGTCCGTCGAGGACTACGCGGGCGCCCAGGTCGTCCCGCCCGATACGACCGCACAGCACATCACCACCCAGCACCGGGACTTCTCGATCGCCGACGTACGCGGCTGTTTGGAGGACCCTGTGTGCGTTCGCACGAAGCCTCAAGGACACCCGCACCCGCACCGACGCAGTTACTATGTGCAGGCCCAGCGCGGACCGAAGTACCACCGGGTGGTCGTAGGCCACTCGTCGTCGCCCGGCGACGTCAAGACGGCGTTCAGGACTGACCAGATCGGGAAGTTCGGAGTCATCGTGTATGTGGAGTCGAGGGGGAGCACGCCATGACCACGACGTTCCGCACGAGCGAGACGCGATGCTCATACGACCAGTTCGCGGATGTCTTGTACGTGAAGATCCGCGGCGCCGAGCTCACGGATGGGGTGGACGCTGAGAGAGGCTTCATTGTGCACTACACCTGGCCGGAGCGCCTCTTGGCCGGTGTGACCATCATGGACTTTCGCGAGCGGTTCGGCTCGGATGCAGAGAAGGTCGAGATAGACGCCGAGCCGCCGTTCTCCCTCATCTTCGAGGAACAGCACGGTGTGACTGCAGATCACTGAGACCCGGCTGCGCGATGTGGGCCGTCGTCACCTTGTATGTGCACTGTGACCCTTGATCCGGTTGTCGCCGTGGGAGTCCGCGCCCAGGCTGAGGCGCCTACCCTCGCAGTGCTACCCCGCCGCGGCGGCCCACGCGGGCGCGCCGGCGGCCCCGGTGCGCGCGGCGCGCCATCTCCGCCTTCTCGCGGCCGTCGATCCGGAGGCCGAACGCGCAGCCGGGCGGAAGGGGATGGTCGTGTGCCGGCAATCCCGCTACACGGGGCCTTGGACGGCGCCTGCCACCAGCCCCGCGACGAGCTCGGCCGCGGCGCGCCGCCGGCCCGGCGGGAAGCGCGTTGGCGCGGCGGGCCGCTGGGGGAGTAGACTGACGGAACTCCGCTGTAGTTGCCTCCGAGGCATCTGCTAGACGAAGTGCTAGATGCTCTAGCCCGAGCAGTCGGCGTGAACGAGAGGATGGCTTGATGAATCTGGGCGCCCGAAAGGTGCATGCGGCGGGCCGCGTCGGCGGCCGCGTCGGCGGCCGCGTCGCGGCGAGCGACGATCGCGGCGCGCCTCGACGTGCGCTCGAGGCGCATGTCGCCCGCTTGAGCAGCGCGCCGAGCACGCGGGGACGGCGATGAGGCCGCCGCGCTCACCACATCGGGCAAGGCGCGACGTGTTCGCCGCGCTGGGGCGCTTCTCCTGCCGGTTCAGATGGCTGGTGGTGGCCGTGTGGCTGGTCTTGCTTGCGGCGGGCCTTGCGGCGACGCCGCAACTCAGCCATGTCCTGCAGGGAGGCGGCTTCACCAATCCCGACTCTCCGGGGCAGAAGGCCGCCGACCTCATCCAGAAGCGCCTCAAGCAGGGTCCGGCCACCGTCGTCGTGGTCTTTGTCGGCGATTCTCTTGATGCGCGCAGTCCCGAGTTCCAGAGGTACGAGCGGCAAGCCCTGGCGGAGCTGACGGCGGCCAGGATCCCCGGTCTGCGAAGCATCGCGACCTACGCCACCAGCGGCGCCGAGCAGCTCCTCGCCAAAGACGGGAGGAGCTCGGTCGCGATTCTCACGTTCGACGCCGACAGCCAGGCGGTGCAGCAGGAGACCGGGAGGATCCGCGCCGCCCTGGGGAAGAGTCGGCTCAAGGCCTATGTCAGCGGCGAGCCGGCGGTGAACGCCGACCTCTCCAGCGCCTCTCTCAGCGACCTGCGCAGAGTGGAGCTCTACGCTCTGCCCGTGGCTCTGATCGCCCTGGTGGTGGTGTTCGGCACGCTGGTGGCCGCGGCGTTGCCCGTCATCACCGGTGGGCTGGCGGTCTCGGTCACCATGGGCGGCATCTATCTGCTGGCGCGGGTCACCAACATGTCCATCTTCTCGATGAACACCGCCACCCTGCTCGGTCTGGCGGTGGCCATCGACTACGCTCTGTTCATCGTCGCCCGCTTTCGCGAGGAGCTCCGCTCGGGAAGCTCGGTGGAAGAGGCCGTCGTGACTTCCATGTCGCGGGCGGGACGGTCGGTGTTCTACAGCGGTGTCGCCGTGATCGTGGGCATCGTCGGGCTCACCTTCTTCCCTTCCCCGATCCTGCGTTCCATCGGCATCGGGGGGGCGCTGGTGGTCTTCTTCTCCGTGGCGGCCGCCTTGACGTTCATGCCCGCCCTGCTGGCTCTGCTCGGGTCGCGGGTGAACGCCCTGGCGGTGGTACCCCAGCGGCCGCCTCACGAGAGTCGCTTCTGGACGGGCTGGACGCGGTTCCTCCTGCGCAGGCCGTGGGCGGTCATCGTGGTCAGCCTGGCTCTCGCGCTTCTCATCGCCTCTCCCGCCCTGCGCATGCGCAGCGAGATGCCCTCCGCCGCGGCGCTGCCGCCATCGTCCCAGTCTCGGCAGGGCTACGAGGTTCTCGCGCGAGGCTTTGACCAGAGCGCTCTGTCGCCGCTGTCTGTGCTGGCGACGTGGCAGGACGGCGGCGGCAGGATCGATATGTCGAGGGCGGCGTCCCTGTACGCTTTCGGCCAGCTCCTGGCCAGGACGCCGGGCGTGAGATCCGTCAGCAGCCCGTTCAATCTGCCCTTCAAGGGTGGCCCGCTGGCGCTCGCCGGCTTGTGGCCGCTGTTCGAGAAGCTGCTGAACGACCCCGGCGCCGATCCCGGCGCCGGGGTCAAGCTGCCTCCCGGAATGGCCATTTCAGGCGCGCAGCTCGCACAGATCCGGCAGTTGCTGCAGAGCTCCGTCGGCCCGGGGGCGGCGCTCTTCCGCGTGGTGACCAAGGCGCCCCCTTCTTCAGCCGAGGCGCAGAGGCTCGTCGGTACGATCGCCGGCCTCAAGGCTCCGCCGGGCCTGCGGATACACGTGGCGGGGCAGGCGGCCACCGACCGCGACTTCGCCGACGACAGAAACAGCCGCCTGCCCTGGGTCGCGGTCTGGATCGCCGTGACAAGCTACCTGGTCCTGCTTGTCCTTCTGCGCAGCGTGCTGCTGCCGCTGGTGGCCGTCCTCGTCAACATGCTCACGATCCTGATGAGCTACGGCTGCCTGGTGTTCATCTTCCAGCGCGCGACCTTCCAGGACATCCTTCACTTCACCTCCACGGGGGCGACGGACGCCACGGTCCCCATCGTCATTCTCTGCGTGCTCTTCGGCATCACCATGGACTACGCGGTGTTCCTGCTCACGCGCATGCGTGAGGCGTGGCTGACGAGCGCCGACAACCGGGAGAGCGTCGGCGCCGGTCTGGTGAGCAGTGGGCGGATCGTCCTCAGCGCCGCCATCCTCGTCGTCGTCGTGACGGGCGCCTTCGCGTTCACCGGGGTTTCGGTCACGAAGATGCTGGGCGTGGGCGTCGCTCTCGCCGTCGTCCTCGACGCGCTCCTCATCCGCATGTCGCTGCTGCCTGCATCGATGTGCTACTTCGGCGCCGCCGACTGGTGGGCGCCACGCCGGCGACGCCGTCCGGCGCCCGCTCCTGCGGAGGATCCCGGCCGGGACTGAGGCGGCAGGACCATCCCCTTCGCTCAGGCGCCGGTGAGCCGCGCATGCGGCGCCCGGCGGGCGCACAGCCGGCAGCGCTGCCGCCGGGCGCACCCGGCGGCCGCGCCGGCGGCTGCGGCGACCCGGCGGCTGCGGCGCCCACGGCTGCGGCGGCCGCGGCGGACGGGCGCGTGCCGGCCGGCGCGTGCGGCTGGTGCGACGCGCCTGTCCGCCTCCTCGCGGCCGTCCATCCGGAGGCTGAACGCGCAAGCGGACGAAAGGGGATGGTCATGTGAGGCGGTTCTGGCGGCCGCCCGCCGGGGAAGTGCGCATCGCGCGGCAGAGAGCGTCCCCCAGCGCGCCTGCCGCCACGAAGGTACGACCATCACGACACGCGTGTCGTGGAGCGCGTCCCGCCGCGGCCACCGGGCTCTTCCGGCATCCTCGCCGCGACATCCCTGCGCCTTCGTCCCTTCGCGGCCGGTCCGCGGAGTCGGCTGCCTGTGGCCGCACGGCACGCGGCGCGACGCTTGCGGACCTGCCCCGACCTGCCGACAATGGACGCAGGATGGAAACGAAGGACAGGCGGACCTCACGAGGCCGGGTCGTCGCGGCGGCGCTGGTCGTCGCCGCGCTGCTCACCGCTGCGCCGGTCGTCGGCCTGCTGCTCACGCCGGCGGCTCTCGCGGCGTCGGGCGGGCCGCCGTCGGGCGGGCCGCCACCGCCCGCCGCCCGCACGAGCACCGCCACGCACTACGTGTCTCCGTCCGGCGACGACGCCGCCGCCGGCACGCGCGTGGCGCCGTGGCGCAGCCCGGGGCTCGCCTCCAGGCGCATCGGCGGCGGCGACACGCTCGTCATCCTCGGGGGCCGCTACGCCCTGGCGGTCTTCCGGGACGACATGATCACGCCGCCCTCGGGCACGGCCGCCGCGCCCACCAGGGTGATCGGCGAGGCCGGGTCTCGCCCCGTGCTCGCCGGCCGCGACGACCTCTTCGCCGCCATCGACGTCTCCGGGACCAGCTACGTCACCCTCGAGAACCTCGAGATCACCAGCGACGGGGGCCGCCGCTTCCGCGGCGGCGTCGAGGCGGCCGGCGACCCGGTCCGGCATCTCGTGCTGCGCGACCTCTACGTGCACCACCTCGACGGCATGGGCCTCAATGTCGGCGACGTCGACCATCTCCTCGTCGAGCGCTGCCGCTTCGCCTACTGCGGCGAGGGCGGCATCGCCGGGCCGGCGGGGCAGAGCGGCGGCAACCGCGACGTGGTGGTGCGCGACTGCTACCTCGGCTACTCCGGCCACTACTACCAGGGCGGCCCCGGCCCCGGCCCCTACGACCGCCCGGACGGCTTCGGCCTCGAGCCCTCGGTGGGCCCGGTCGAGATCTCCGGCACCACTGCCGAGCACAACCGCGGCGACGGGCTCGATTCCAAGGCGGCGACGACGACGATCAGCGACTGCGTCGTCGCCGACAACTCCTGCGACGGCGTCAAGATGTGGGCCGGAGGGCGCCTCGAGAACACGCTCATCTACGGCACGGGCGACGGGGTCGGCGGCGCCTCGCCGTGGGCCGGCATCGTCATGAGCGGCGCCTCCGGGGCGCACTTCGAGATCGTCAACGTGACGGTGTACGACGACCCCTCGCGGGAGGCCTACCCCGTCTACGTGCAGTACGACGCGCCCGCCGCGATCGGCGTGCTCATGCGCAACACCGTGATCGCCAACGGGCACGGCGAGGTGTACTTCGGCGACTCCGTGACGCTGCAGGCCGACCACAACGACTTCTGGCGGCCGGGCGCCGACGTGCAGGTGCACGCCAACGGGCGGGACTACACGGCGGCGGAGCTTGCCGCCGGCGCCCTCGGCGCCGGCAACCTCTCCGCCGCCCCCGCCTTCGTGAGGCCCGCCTGGGGTGCGGCCGGCGACTTCCACCTGCTCGCCGGCAGCCCGCTCATCGACGCCGGCGCGGCCGGCGGCGCGCCGGCCCGCGACCTCGACGGCGGCGCCCGGCCGGTGGGCGCCGCCTACGACATCGGCGCCTACGAGTACGGCGCCGTGCCGTCGCCCAGCCCGTCGCCATCGCCCAGCCCGTCGCCCAGCCCGTCGCCGTCGGCCCCGCGTCTCGACTC
>Ga0194044_10001742_pt1 | contig 11008 bp, 11 predicted proteins | sample JunL4417m_MetaG_FD_155460 | JGI IMG/M metagenome (GOLD analysis project Ga0194044, IMG submission 155460) | Anoxic zone freshwater microbial communities from boreal shield lake in IISD Experimental Lakes Area, Ontario, Canada - Jun2016-L442-17m | ecosystem: Environmental > Aquatic > Freshwater...
GTATAACGCTTATAAGCTCTGTCTTCCCTTCGACCCTTGATTCCTTTTACAGTCTTTGGTTCGGGTGGTATTTCTTCAGTTCCAGTTAAGGTAATTGATTCATCATACATCATGTGCTGATTCCGCATCTCATTCATCATGTGATGAAAAACACCTCTTGCAACTTCTTCCATGCGCTGTTCAAGATTGTTGTCAATCAAATTGATGTGTTGTCTTCCAGCTTCAGGAAGTAAATCATCATGTGCATCATGTTCCTTATATTCACCAGGTTGATTAAGTTCAGCATAATCCATTTCTGGTTCATGTTCATCATATACATCTGGTGCTAGGTCATCTTTAGGTTTCCTTTTTGCAAACTCGGTAATATCTGGTTGTCCAGCTTTTACCCACTCCGTAAAATGCTTTTGAATAGCTGAGACACTAAATGCAAAAAACCCTTCATCAGGTGCTATTTTATTAAGTTCATCAGCAATTTTTTTGAAGGTCCATTTGTCGTGTAGTTTCTTATCAAAGACCCATGTCAAGGTGCTAATCTTCTGAAATTCAGTTATCGACCTTCTACCCATTATGGTTTACTCCTCTCTGGTTCTATATTTTTCAATATCCTAGCAATCTGGATAAAACTGAAGGTAGTTCCCTTCCTAGTCATCAATCCTTCTTCTGTTAACTTCGATTCAATCTTTCTGAAAGAAAGACCAAGGTCTCTCAGGGTTACTATTCGTTTTATAATATTCTGTTCCTTGTCCTCGGGTACTAGCTCCTTGTTCAGAACTTTCCATCCATAAGCTGGTTGACCACCTATTCTTTCTCCCTTTTCTTTCTTTCTTGCAAGCGCTTGTTTTGTTCGAAGAGAAATCAGTTTTCTTTCTCTTTGGTTTAATCCAGCTCGGATGTACTGCATAAACTCATCATCTACGGTTTCTGAACTCAACCGACCTTCAGTCGTCGAGAGATATGCAACTTGTTTCTCACTCATAAGTTCTTCGAGGTCCAGACTATCTCGACCATTCCTACTTAATCTATCCGATTTGAACACAACTACAGCATCAAGGGTTCTCTCTTTTACAGCTTCCTTAACCCTCATCAGACCCTGTCTGGTTGATACAGATTTACCTGATATACCTTTATCTTCTTCAATTCCCAAGAGTTGTAAATCATTAACCAAGCAATACTTCTCAATTTCTCTCCTTTGGTAATCCAAACTTACGCTATTTTTTTCGTCCTTTGAGTTTCTTATATATCCAAGAGCTGTTTTCATTAAAATACCTCTCATGATGCTGATGCATCACATAATATATCTTTTATTTTTCCTGTCAAGATGCAAATTCATCACGCGATGCATATAAAACTTGTTGGTTGTGATGCTCATGATTCACATAGTCCTGTAAATTGAACTATAGGTCTTTAACAGACAGTTATACCACGCATCTCATAACCACTGTAAACAGAAACGACCGGTTTTGTTTACAAATAATCGTAACACGACCTCGTGGACCTGGGTGTGAAGTTGTTAAGAATGATTTACGGGACAGGTACTTTGATGAGACTGAAATCGTGGTACTCGAGGATTGACTTGATAATTTGGGTCGAATTCAGTAGGTTTTGTCTTAACCCTTGGGTCAGTAAAGAGTTTATTTGTCCCTTAAATCATAAAACTACCAACTATGAGTTGTTGGGGAGATGAAAGTCATGAAAATAAAGACTGGGGATTACGTCAGAGTAAAGGAAGGTATCAGTGACCAGATTTTGATATGTTTCTCATTAACTGATATCAAGGTCGAGTATTTCATGTTGGTGAAAATCCTGACGAGACCTTAATCGGAATCACATGGGACAACAAACTTTGTTGAAGATGCCTGAAATTATGCATTATCTATGCATAAATGACTGTTTGGAGTATGAAAAAATGTTCCTTTTATCAGATGAAGTGGAGATTATTTCATCTGACGTCAGATAAAACGGGTATTCATCCAGACATTTTTAGGATAAAAGGTTCCCCATTCAAAACTGCAAATAGAGCTAAATCCTACCAGTAACTCGATGTTACCGGTAGCCGGTCGAGATAGAAGAGTTCCCTTGTTTTATGGTATTATGGTTGTATGCCGCTCAGGCTGATATTTCCCTTTTTTCCCTCTTAGTAGACTTCCGATTACTGTAATTCGTTAATCAATACCACGACTGTCAGCAATGCTCAGAAGAGACCATGCCCCATGAAAAACGAGCAACATACAAAATGAGAACCGCAATCCCGAGTAATCCAATCTCGATAGGATTATGCGTCTGATGGTTCACACAGAGAAAAAACGCCGCATTCGTGATAACTATCATTCCAGCCAAAGTTTTGTGCATCCTATCCAATGCAAGGCCAGAAAACGCAAGAATGACGGGAAAGCCTAAGCCAACCATCCGTGCGGTACCACCCGCCGCCCACACAGTCATTATGGTAGCAAGGACAGGTAGAATGAGCAAGACTCTCATCCTATTTGGGGCCACTATGAAACCTACAAGAGCTAATAGCCAAGTGACGCCAAAGGTTGCGCCAATAGACAACAATATCATGTCATACTCTCCGTTGTAGTTGTAACAATATTTAATAAACGCCCAATTTGTATACATTGAGGTATATTGTACGAGTAAGCCGCTCTTAAAAAAAACGCCAGTGCGCAGTAGCACAGAAATTACAAGAAAGGTTGCGGAGAGAGCAACCGTCCTGACGAAGGTCAACCTTAGTTTTTCACAATAGAGATTGTTGACGGCAAAAGTCGGAATGAGTAATACGCCCACGTTCTCCTTCACGAAACATGAAATAATTATTATGATATACAAGAGCCAATAGCTGTTATGGAAAATGGCCATGAATCCAAGCAACAAGAACAGGTGCTCACCAAAACCTACGTGGACTGCATTGTGTAAATTGTACACCCCTGGATAAGAAAATATGAACAGAATACTCGTCATCACTGATGTAGGCTTGGTCAGCTTCAACCCCAGAGTAGCCCACAGATACCAACTCGTTAGTACCAAGCTATACAAACCGATTTGTAATACCTCGAAAGTTCTTTCAAGATTCATGTGAAGACTTGCTGAGAGAAAGGCGGCCAAGTACGGTATTGCGATTCTATAGCCGAAGGGTGGGGCAGTTAACTCGAATGGAGATTGTGCAACGAGCAAATAAGCATATGAATCATGCAGTCCCATGGGGTTGGTTAAGATTTTCATGATCCAACCCACTAGGGCGAAGATTGTCAGTAGAGCAAGAATCTTGAAGATACCAACAACGTACCGTCTGGAAAATGATACCAATCGAGTTGAGTCAAAACTGGTTCCCATCGATTCACTCTTCTTGAGGCTGAAACCTGGGTTCTTCAAATTCCCATGTCAAATCATGAGTACCATTAGATCACTTAGATGATGATTCGCAAGGCCAAATATTTAGATTGGTTTTTTAGATAGACCTTGGGACAACATGATTTCTGTACATGTCCCAGCTAGGTTTGTCCACTAACCCCAGATTAACTCTTACTATCTCCCATAATCTATCCAAGCTCCAAAGGGGCCCCCGAGTTATTTTACGAATCGATTCATAATAGGCCCACGTTTGCTGGTCGGTGAGAAGATTAGCATTTTTCTCTACGCTCTCTCGATAGTACGTAGGCAACTGTCTACTGAAGTGGCCAATGCGCCAATAAGGAGTATATTTTGCAGGAAGACGAGAAAGTAGTGGATCTGCCAGAGCACAATAGTCAATAATATGTACACTGGGCCCTCCTCTGATGCCACTGAACCCGAGTCCTCCACACATGATAACTACCATTCTCTCATTTACATCCCATAGGGGCACATAGTAAAGCGGTTGCATTCTTTCATTTAGCAGTCCAAAGCGCTGGAAATAGAATCCTCGCTCGTCCGCGATTCCATCAGCACCAATGATTGGGTTGTTGTAGGATGATGCACTCAGCAATGTTGCATTAAGGTTCATGCCACCCAGAACCCCAAGCCCTATGGCAAGCGTTATTAACTGTCGGGGAACAAGGGCGGATCTAGCTATGATAGCAGCTGCAACAAACAATGGGGCGGTGAGCAACCGTCCAGACATGAAACACCCGCCGATTGAGACAATGTAAACGATATAAGCGAGGATGCCTGAAGCCAATATCTTGTTAAAGAAGCAAGAGCGAAATCCTATCATTAAGCCAAGAGTTATGGATGCTAGTGTTACAGGGTCACGTCTTATAGAATCAAGGAAGTATCTAATGCCTTGCCGTCCGAGTTCTACAATCGGAATTCCTGTGCCGAGCTTTGCATAGGCCGTATTAGGGAAAGGGAATCCGTAATAAAAAACTGAGAAACCAGTCCAGAGCAGTACCGGCAATCCACCTATAGCCAAGGCTCGAGCTAGCGTTGTGCGGTTGTGTAAGTTTTTTATTATCACCAATATAAAAATAGGGCCTATTAAAATTAGCAAATCTGGACGATTCAGGTAAAGTAATGATACGGTCAGAACAAAGACAATTAAATGCCAGGATTGTCTACTTTTAGTTGTACACTTTAGGCTAAGCGCCAGTAGCACAATCAATATCACATGAGAAAAAGGGTTTTCCAATCCAGATGTCGAAAAATCTACATAAGCTTTTGAAAGCAAAAGGGCGCTTGATGCTAGGATTCCGGCCCAGAAATTACTAGCATAATATGTGGTCAGAAACCAAAGAGCCGCCAATGACAGACTGCAAGACAACAATAGTGTCGTAAAGAAGACATTCTCTAACACAATCGAGAATCCTGATATCACCAGAAACCACAGGGGGTGAGTATATGCTTGGACACGCTCGTCTATATTAAAGGTTGGGCCGTACCCGTGAGTGAAATTCATCACACTTCTGATGGTTATAGCGCTATCATCAGAAATCCATGCAGTGCGGACCAATTCCAGAAAATACAAGAATAAAATCAATGCAATTATTGCGTTCCTAGGCAGTGGTCTGGTTTCTTTAGGTAGACGAAAGAGATTCATAAAAACTGATAAGTGTCTGTTCATGTTGCTACTATAATTTGGTAGATTGTACTGAGCAATGTGTAATCCGCTTGCACCAGGAATTCCTCATTTCTCCTATTTCCGCTACCCGTCGGGTTATTTGAAGACTTTCGTCCGACAGGTCCATAACTCGACCTTCATCTAGACCTTCTTTATTGTCAATCATGGTTTATAAGAGCGATAAGATTGGCACACAAGATCCTTAGTTTATTATTAGGTTTTTTCATATAGCAATCAAGGGGAAACTGTGGAACTTGTTCTATTTAGGTTTTCCTGAGTTTATACCACGGCTGTGAGAACTTGGCACACATGTTGCTTTTATCCAGCAAGGACCAAAGGAAATGTTTTGGTTGGAAGGAGAACTAATGCCAACAGAGAAATCAACTGATGAATCAGAATATAGTTTAGATGATGCAACTTCCGGCTCACCTGACCCCAATCCCCAACCCGAACTACCGGAAGATTTCATGCAGGCTACCCGTGAAGCTATCATGAAGATTATGACTGATGATGTTATTCTGTTATATCCTAAGAAACATCCAAAAAAATAACTGAGGACTTGAGTGAGTAATTAGTTGAAACTAGGTAGGTTTTATGTTTAACAATGGAATGTCTTATTATACTGTCTCAGTTCCAGATGGATAAAATTTGAGAGAGAGAGAGAGAGAGAGAGTTGTTGGTTGCCTGATAGGGTTTTAATATGAACCTTAAGAATTGGAGAGACAAGAAGAGTGCTAGACTGTCAAAGATGAGACATCAGAAGCACTACACAATCCGGCAGAAGCTGGAAGTCTTGAGAGAATTGGAGTTGCCAGGAAACAGCATAGTAGCTGTTTCAGAGAAGTATGGGGTCCTTCCCAGGACCCTACGTCGTTGGAAACAAGGACTGATGAAGGAAGGGGAGGTGTTCCTTGAAGGAAGTCTCTTCGAGCTGAGCTTGAAAGTAGAAGAACTAGGAAGAGAGAACCAGGTGCTCAAAGACACAATGACCTCAGGGGACCTATCTGAACTGAATCAGCGTGCAAATGAACTGGAAAGAGAGAATCAGATACTAAAGGACGTTGTGATTTCTCTGTCTCGAGACCTGATGCTCTTAAAAAAAAGATGAACCTGTTTTAGTAGGTAGGAGGCTAGCCAAACCTACAGTCAAGGAAATTGACAGATTTTATTACAGCGAGGAGACCTAAGTCAAGAGACCTCTAGCATCTACACCCTCGAAAGAATTACTGATTCGATGGTCCATTTTTTATTTTAGAAGTATGCCTGATACACCACCATAAACCCCCGTCTATTTCTTATGGCCCAAAATTGGCTAATACCAAAAGCTAGTCACACAAACAGTTTTCGCAAAATGGACATTTCTTATGGCCCAAAATGGGCTAATACCAAAAGCTAGTCATACAAACAGTTTTCGCAAACTGCTCATTTCCTACTGCCCAAAATGGGCTAATACACTCAACCGGAGTTATTTACTGTACAATACCAGTCTCTGTAATATTGAATAGTTACATCTGCTGGGGTTTTGGCACGCGTGTTGCATTTATTTCCGGCAAGGAACAAAGGATTCAAGGCGCTGCGGGCAGGATGCCGGCAGTAAACAAAAAATAAAAAACAACACAGAAAAGGAAGGAAAGAATCATGAAGAATCAAAAAGGTTTCACACTGGTCGAGTTGATGGTCGTAATAGCCATTATCGGTATTATCACCGCAATCGCAATTCCTTATTACAACAACTACAAAGCAACGGCTTGTGACCAGGCAGGACTTGCGGATTTGTACAACGTCAAGGCAGCGGTTCAAAAGTACCTTACTGATTTAACTTTGTCGGGAACAGTTGTTAATTTCGATACTACTTCAGCGGTGGCTGCAGTGGTGGCTGATACCACAGGTAAATATGGCTACCCAGGCTCCACGACTAAGTGCGGCTCGGTCGTGAGTGTGGGCTCCCCCGCTACTGGTGCAAAAGCTATAGTGAGCAAAGGTACAGCCGCTGGTGGTCAAAAGGGTTGGTATCTCAATATGGATGGTGCTGCGCAACCAGTGGGTCTGTAAGATGGAAAACGGGCCTTCTGTTTCTAACTACAACACCTGCTAAGACGGTGCTAACCGTGGGCCCCAGAGTACTGGGGCCCATACTAATTTGTGGACATATACCATTAGTCAGATATTCAGGAAATGGCATCTTTGGGATTCCGGATGGGTAGTATGTGGCTCGCTTGTCTGTTCGTGAGTACCTATCGGAGACAGTTTAGTCGGTGTATTTCGAGATGGGAGGAACCCATGAAAACCCGTATGGGAAACAGCAAGGGATTTACCTTAGTCGAGCTGATGGTCGTAATAGCCATTATCGGTATTATCACCGCAATTGCAATTCCTTATTACAACAACTACAAGGCGACAGCTTGTGACCAAGCAGCACTAGCTGATTTGTACAACCTAAGGTCAGCAGTTCAGAAAAAACTGACTGATGACATTCTGAGTTCCACAACCGCCACTACAGACCCCGAAGCTGTTGGTATAGCGGTTGGTCTTGTGAAGGACTCAGCTGGTGGTATTTATGGTTTCCCTGGGGTTACTACCAAATGCGGAGTTGCATTAACCAATGATGGTAGTTGGGCCACAGCAAAGGCATCTAAGGGTACCGCCCAAGGCATCAGAGGGTGGAAGCTTGACATGGGCGGTGGTAGAGATCCAATTCCAATAGGAACAGGAGGATAATAATAACCAAGATAAATAGTTTCTTTGGGAATACCTACGAATCAACCTAAACTTACCAACTTCCGAGAAAAGGGCCTCAGTATTACCTGGGGCCCACACTAATTTGTGGGCATCGAGGGTGAGTTATCACTTCATGTTGTGGCTTCCTTCCCAAGTAAACTGGAATTATCGAGCGATAGTGAGCATACTGATGATTTTCCTGAGTTCCATCAAGTCACCATCCGAAATGCTGGTGATTTGAAAACCTGTAAACCACGACTCTTCTTCAGTCTGAGAAACCCACCTACAATTGGCTTTGAAGCAGAGCGGAGGTACGCGGGCAAAGTAATCCGCCTGTATCAGGAATTCCCTCTTCTCTCCTATTTTTGATTCTAGGCGGGTTATCCGAAGACCTCCATCCGACAGGTCCACAACTTGACCTTCATCGAGGAGATTATTTACATCATATATGGGTATTGGAACGAAAACATAGTGTCTTGGCTCTTTTCGTCTCTCCTTGACTGCTAATTCTTCCGGGATTGATGAGAGGAGGACTTGCGCTTCACTTATCTGTAAAGCTTTGAAGTTAACGAGTTTTCTCAAGAGATTGTGCAACGAGTTTACTGATACCTTATATTTATCTATCAATTGCCGGCTAGTCATCCCGGAACGAATGTCAGAAACTACTTCTTTGGCTTTAACTGTACGTTTGGTGGGCATTGAGAATTAGTCTCCTTCATGAAGATTTACCAATCAGGGTTTTATCAGATAGTTAAGTGTGGCACACTAAACCCTGAGTTTATTATTAGGGTTTTTCATACATCAATCAAGGAAAAACCGTTAGGAAGTTTTGTGTTCCATCTTTTCTTTTAGACTATATTAGCTGGTATCAAGGCATTGGATGAAGACATCAAAATCCTTGTATCAGTATTATATCTATATTATTTCAGTTCCAGTTCGGCAAAATTTGAAGGAAAAAGTTGCCAGTTGTCTGTCAGGGTTTTAATAAAACCTGAAGATATGGAGGATATGATGAGCGTCCAACCAACAATGATAAGAGGCAGTCGGTGGAAACATTATACAACCTTGCAGAGGCTGGCAATCTTGAGAGAATGGGAATTACCGGAAACCAGATTGGCTGCTGTTTCAGAGCGGTATGGGATTTCTCCTAAGACCCTGTGCCGTTGGAAAAAGGGACTAAGAAAGGCGGGGGAGGAGTTCCTTGAAGAGGACCTATCTGAACTAAGCTTGAAAGCAGAGGAGCTGGAGAGAGAGAACCAGATACTCAAAGACACCATGACTTCAGGGAACCTACCTGAACTGAACCTACGGGTAAAAGAACTGGAAAAAGAGAATCATATATTAAAAGACACGGTGATTTCACTGTCCAAAGACCTGATGCTCTTAAAAAAAAATAAACCAGGTTTAATGATAGAGGACCGGACAAAATTATAATCAAGAACAATGACAAATAATTCTTGACGAAGCGAAAAGCTCAAGTCAGGAAGGGTCTCAACAGTTCCCATTTGAAAGAAATATCAGTTCTTCAGTCCAATTTATTTTGAAATAAATCCAACTTGTCATCATAAAACCCTGACAATCCCTAATGACAATTTTTGGTAAACGCAAAATCCCATCAAAACAGTCAAATCATGTAAGCTGTCCTTATCTCTATGATAATTTTCGCAACCAAGTTCCTAAGGGTTATTAATCTTAAAGTTCCACCCCGTATTAACAACTATGTATTGGGTTAGGCACACATATTGCAAAACCTTAGGTAAGGAGCAAAAGATTCAAGATGCTCCGGAGACCAACCGTAAAACAGGACGGAGTTACCATTAGGTCCGAGCTAATTTATAGACCACGATGCTATCAGTCAGATATTTGGAAAATGGCATCGCTTGGGATTCCGGATAGGTAGTGTGTGACTCATTTACCTGTTTATGAGCACCTGTTAGAGACAGTTACGTCGGCGTATCCCAAAGAGAGGATGAACCCTATGAAAACCTGTATGGGAAACAACAAGGGATTTGCCTTAATCGAGCTGATGGTTGTAGTAGCCATAACGGGTATTATTACAGCAATCGCAATTCCCTATTATAACAATTACAAGAAGACCTCCTGTGACCAAGCAGCACTTGCTGATTTGCACAACGTGAAAGCTGCTGTTCAGAAAAAAATGACTGATGATGTGTTGAGTTCCACTGGAATCTCTCAGGACGTCGGTACCACAGTGACAGCGGTGTTGGCTGATGGTTTAGCGGGAAATGGAACATATGGATACCCCGGTCCCACCAAGAAGTGTGGTGTGACCATCACCAACAGCGGAAGTGTTGCAACAGCAACAGCCAATCAGGGTACAGGGACCAAGTGGGTAGTGGATATGGCTGGCGGGATTGGTACAACAACAACAGCAGCACAAGCCTCAGCTCCTGTCCTATTCCTGAGCTACTTTGATAGCATGAATGACCTGAAGCCATTGATGGGTGATTGGGCCTTGACTGGCACAGGTGGTTTGAAGCCCAATGCTCTCAACCGTGCGGGTGAACAAAGGCTGGCATTTGGTGATAGTTCATGGACCGACTATAACGTTGATGTTACCGCAACTTTGCAATCTGGGCCGGGTTATGGCGTGTACTATCGTGCTGATTCGAATCCCAACATAACAGGCTACGTTTTTCAGTACGACCCAGGCCTAGGAAACTTGTTCTTAGTCAGAAAGGTGGTTAACGGGCAAGAACAGTCACCATTTCAATCTGTGGCAATGCCTCCAAACTTCTCCCTAAAAAACACACAACATGACATCAGCATCTCTTTACAGGGGAGCCAACAAACTATCAAGGTTGACGGCCAAATGGTACTAAGCTTCGCTGATTCTACTTTTACCAAGGGTAATGCAGGATTGAGAAGCTGGGGAGGCTCTTCAGTAGTATTCGACTCTGCTACTGTATCAAAGCTATAGACTTGTAGACCCAAAGGCTCTAGGGAAGTAGATTCCTATGAAAAATCATTCGGGCTTCACATTGGTAGAATTGATGGTCGTAGTAGCCATTATTGGTATTATCACAGCCATTGCAATTCCTTATTACAATGAATACAAGAGGACCTCCTGCGATCAAGCAGCACTTACTGATTTATACAATGTGAAAGCTGCTGTTCAGAAAAAAATGACCGACGATGTGTTGAGTTCCACTGGAATATCACAAGACACTGGTGCTGCACTGACAGCAGTATTAACTGATGGTTTAGTTGGAAATGGAACATACGGTTACCCCGGTC
>Ga0194044_10001745_pt1 | contig 11002 bp, 14 predicted proteins | sample JunL4417m_MetaG_FD_155460 | JGI IMG/M metagenome (GOLD analysis project Ga0194044, IMG submission 155460) | Anoxic zone freshwater microbial communities from boreal shield lake in IISD Experimental Lakes Area, Ontario, Canada - Jun2016-L442-17m | ecosystem: Environmental > Aquatic > Freshwater...
AATTTATTTTCAGAAAAAAAAAAAACACATCAGAAAAAAATCAAAAACAAACAGCCCATCGGCTCGCTACGCTCGCCGAAATAAAATTAAAATTAAAAAAGGATAAGCTCGCAAAGCGAGCCAACCATTTTAAGAGGGGACGGGGGGCGAAGCCCCCCGAACCCCCCGAGCGGCCGCCCAAAAATTTAAATGCAGCTCGGGGTGATTACCCCCCGAACCCCCTAATTTGTTTTGTGAATATTCTTGACTAACTATAATTTTTTTTACTTTTACTCGCACGTAAAAGCAAAAAAAATACCGCCTTAGTTAAATGCGGTTCGCTGACCAATCTGTTTTTTGAATTAGTTGGACTGGTGCCGTAAAAAATTTTTATTTTCTCCGGCTCGTTAAAGGTTAGAGTGGCTAATAAGTTTTATGATTAGTTTTACTTTTTTAAATCGTTACTTGCCGAAAATAAAACGCTGCCGCTAATTTTTTACTCCGGCTCGTTTTATGCTTTCTAATTTTAGATGCAGGGCTTAAAAAATTTGGTTTGCTTTCGCCCTCTGCTTCGCTAGTGATTTTTAAATGTTCGTGGTTCGGGCAAATTAAAATGCTGGCTAAATTAAGCTACGAATAAATTTTAAGTCCATATTTTTACCCGGACATACCGTCTGGGAAAATTGCTTATGGAAATAAATTTGATTTGAGAGAATATTATAACGCTGATTCAATAATTTTAATAAGTCGCGCAAAGCGTAGATCTCCAAATCCGTGGGCTTTTCTAAATCAAAATTACCGTCTAACGCAATATGAACGGCCCGGCCGTCATTCATGCCGTTTTGGTAACAGGCGGCGGTGGTTTCGCCGTCATTTCGGGCCTGGCGCCGATAGCCGTTTGAGCTTATTTCGTAATTGTAACCTAAATAAAAACCGAGGCTTGATTTGAAATTCCATTTGTTTTTATGGTATAAGTTATTAGCAGCAAATTGATCAGGATTAAATTTATAACTGGTAGCGGTGTGGTGAATCATGATAATCGTCGGTTTTTTCATAAATTTAGCTGTGGATAAGATGTGTATATAATATCACTTTACGCGAACCTTTGCAAAAAAAAAGGTGCATTGGCTCTATATATGCAACTTTTTTTTAGCTGTGGATAAGTCTTATTAATAAATTTTGGACTTTCCTAGCTACACTATATATAGTAGCATAAAACTATTTTGACAACAAGATGTAGTATTTTGGTAATTTTAAAAATATATGTTATTATTTAAAAATCACGTTGAGTGTTAAATCGCCTTTGCGTGGTTAAAGAACGGCGTCGGCTCTAGGGCTATCTCCTGCGCTGTCGGGTAAAAGAGTATTTGCTTTTACTTTCAAGTTAGGCGACACGTAATTGGTGGGCTCCGGCGGCTCAAAACAGCCGGGTCTAGGGAAAAAAAAAACCCTTTTAACCTGTTAAGTGGCTACTCCGGACGCATTTTTTTTTAAAAAACGCGGCTGGAGTGCCCCTAATGGAACAGGTCTAAGGAATAAAGTTTAATTCTTAATTAAAATATGATGTTAGAATTTATTATCAATAGCTATATACTTATATTTTTGGCTGGAATGGCTGGCGCTTTTGTAGCCGACATTTTAAAAGATAACTGCATAGAATTGCCTAAAAAAATTGGCGGCAAATTCTTTTTAGGCAGTTTGGGCGGTTTATTAGTCGGCGGACTGGCCGGGCTGACAATCGACGGATCCCTAGAAACGGCGTTCATGGGCGGATTTATGGGCAAAGAAATAATTACTCGCCTAATCGGCAGCTTTCAGATGATACAAAATAAACAGGATTTAAAAAATGCGGTTAAATATATAAATTCAACATTAAAAAAGGATGAAAAAACTGCGCCTTAAGGCTGGTTTTTTAATTGTTTGGGAATTAAAAAACTGCGCCTTTCGGCGCAGTTTTTTCTTTTATTTTTATTTTTGATTTTCGGCGATTTTGAGCATAAGCTCGGCTCGCTTTTCTAATAATAACTTAAACTCGGGGTTTTGGCAATTTTTAGCTGCCCTGTCAAAAGAAATGTTTGCTTTAAAATATTCGCCTAAGTTGAAAAAACATTGTCCAATTAAATCCCAAGTACAGGCTAAATCTCGGATGCTAGGCTTATAAGTTACGTCGCCAGTATTTTCCATAAAACTATCGACAAAAAACTCATTAGCTTTAGTATACTGCTTTTGAATGAAAAAAATCATGCCTAATAATTTCTCGGTTTCCCAGCGGTGGCCGCTCTCTCGCTCCGCGGCTCGCACGGCCATATAGGCCCGAAAGTATTTTTTTAATTCAAGATAAATCAAAGCTCGGTTATAGTAGACAAACCAATTTTCGCCGGGAATTTTAGAATACTTTAAAAATATTTTTTGATATTTTAGAGCTTGTTTATAATTTTTTTTACCCTGAGCATGCAAAGCTAAATGAAAACTAGCCCGGGTATTTTTTTTATTTTCTTTTAGCTGTTTTAACATTATGCTAGTTAGCTGCTCATCACGCTGGATCTCTCGGTCGTCGATTCCCTGTTTAGACTGCGCGCCTATCCGGTCATGCTTAATAATAACATCGGTCGCTAAAAGACCGCTTTTAATTTGTTGCTGTTCGTGGACGGCGCCGACAAATTTAACACCATTTCTAAAAATTCGGGGATTTCTAAATATCGCTCCGTTGTCCATTTCTACAGTGGTCAATAATCCGTCCTTTTCAGTTTTTAAATACTCCTCTAGCTTACCCTCTTGTTTTAGGTATTCGTGCCCGTCTAAAAATAAAATCCAGGCGGATTTAATGCCCTCCATGGCAAAATTTCTCGCTTCGCTAAAATCATCATGCCAATCAAATTGTTTTAAAGTGGTGGCGTATTTTGACGCAATTTCTAATGTCTGATCATTGCTGGAATTATCTACGGCAATAACTATTTCATCGACTAAGTGCCGGACTGATAAAATTGCCCGCTCTAAACCTATTTCCTCATTTTTAACAATCATCATTAAAGCCAAATTTAGGGGCCGCCTTGCTTGAGTAGAATAATAATTGTTTAAAGCCACTCCTTGAAGCTCTACATAGCGTTTTTGAGGCCATTTGGCCTGAAATTTAGCAAGATTGGTCGTCATGAGCGTCTGATAATCTAGATTTAATCTTTTATGAGTGGCTGAACCCTCGTGGTGAATAAATACGTCTTGAGCGATGCCGAGCTTGAATCCGGCCTCGACGGCGCGCAAACAAAAATCGTCATCCTCGAAATTGCCCGGGGAAAACTGCTCGTCCAAAAGTCCAATTTTATCAATGACCTCTTTTTTAATCGCAACGCAAAAGAAAACGAGCCGGTGAAACGGAATCGCCTTGCCTTGATTATTTGCGTAAATTACTGACGCAAAATTATCTATGCCCGAGGGATTAGAATAACTTGCCGCGCCTACTTTCTGCGGACCACTGACGCTATTAGTTTTTGGTCCTATAATGTCAAAAGTTTTTAAATGCTCGGCCAAACGGTCAAGCCAAAATGGAGTTACGATTATGTCATTATTTAAAACGACAATAATCTCGCCGGTGGCGGCTTTAACGCCTTGATTAACGGCAACCGGAAAACCTAAATTTTGCTTATTATGAAAAATTTTTTCAGGCCCGGTATAAATTGGGCTAGAGCCATTGTCTACTATAATAACCTCGTAGTCGGTGGTATGCTCTTTTATGCTATTAAGGCATTTTTGCGTAAGCTCTAAATTATCCTTGACTGGGATAATGATTGAAAATTTTGGCATAGATTTAATTTAATTTATTATTTTTAATAGCCCATAAAGCGTCAAAAATATCGTTACCCTCACGATGAAAAGAAAAAAGCCGCTCGGTAGCGTAGCCTAATTTAGTAAAATCTGATTCTTCCCATAAACTCAAATGGTCTTGGCTGGCGGCTTCAAAAATATTTTCTCGGAAATGCTCCTCTAAGGGTATAAAAATAATTTGCTGGCATTTTATTTTTTCAATTACGGCGAGACTATCATCTTTTGGTAAATGCTCTAAAACGTCAAACATTAAAACAACGTCATAGATTGAAATATCGACGTTGCGAATATCGCCGTGTATAAAATTAACATGCTTAGCGGCCCAATCTCTGGTAATGGCTTTATCTAAATACGGCTGATAAACATCTAATAAATCTAAACGAAAAAAAGGCAAAAAGGGAAGTTGCCGGGCGAGTCCGGATTCTCCGGAACCGACGCCGACGTTAAGAACTCTTAATTTTTCTAAACCTTTAACCGGTAGCTTTAACCGTAAATCTATTGAATCGAAAACGAGCGGATAATTTTTGATTTGTTTTTGTTTTAATAAATTCCAATTAAAAGGAAAAAAAGGCATTTAATAAAAGTTAATTTTTAATCCGGTCGGCCGGGATCTAAGCCCGGCCGCCGGTTATAAAAATCCCTATCAAGGATTTAATAATAATAAACGACGTACTCTGCGAGGAGGTGCAAAACCATTAAAACGGTTATTATTTCTAAAACGTAAACGACTGCTTTTTCTAACTTTGAAATAGGGCGGTCGAGGTCGCCTTTGAAAAATCCTCTGTGTTGCGTCGCCCAAGTCTTTTGAAAATTCATAATTTTGAAGTTAATATTTAAACGTATTTAAAGAGTTTTCCGGGACTAAGAAAACCCTAATTATTTTTTTTGCGGCGGTATTTGCGTCGCCCTCGATGTAATTTTTTAAAATTATATTTTCAACGATTTCCTCGAGCACTTTTAAATTTGGCTTAGTAATGGCGCCAATGTAAATTTTAGGCATTTGGTTCGCTTTATATTATTTAATTTTATATACTGTGAAATATCCCAAAAAAAAGCCATAGCACAATTACAAGGAATAGATCTGCCTTTAATTACTATCCCTGATCTTAAAAAACTTGTTTCTTTAAAGAGATTATTTTGCATAAAATTGGGTAGATTTTAGCTGTGGATAAGTCTGTCTTATATAGTAATTATAGCATAGCATTTAAAATAATGAAAGCCCCTCGGACGTAGTCCGGGGGGCTTTATTTTTATACGGCTGGAGTGAGTAAAGCCTCTAAATTTGCGACTGCGGCTTTGACTGCTTCCAACGCGGCTTTTTGTTCTTCGGTCATAAAAGCATTGTATTAAAAATAACTTAAATTGTGGATAACTAAATTATAGCATATTTTTTAAAATAAAAAAAAAGTAGCGCTTTGAAAGCGCCACTATTTTTTACCGCTTATAGAGCGGTGAAGTCATTAACCATGCCATTAACATCGGCGGTTACCCAAGCCGTGATGTTTGTGGTGTAAGGAGTTCCGGTAAAGCCTAAGGCGCTAGCCGCTTTGGCTATCAAATAAAGACCTAAGCCTTTATTATAAGCCGCGATTGACGCATACGCTAAATCAAATTCCACAATTCCAAGCACGTCGGCAGCTGCATTGAAAGCCGCTTTACTGGTATGAGCAGAAAAAGCCGCTAATTCAGCCGCGTAGGCGGTAGAATCATAGATATAATGATCTATAATATACTTGACCATGAAACTCTGTTTCGTTTGGCCCCCGGGAATCAAATTCAAATTGATCAGCTGTTGAGCGAAAGCCTTTTCAGGTTTAACCTCACCAACCGCGCGACCGGTTCCACCCAATTTAATACGCTGGTTACCTTGACCGGCGCTTTGAGGATTAGACGGAATAACGAAACCTCGGACGACGTTGATACCTTTCCACCCGAAGTAAACCATGGCATCAGCGATTTTACCACTAGCACTAATAGAAAATAATGGGCCTGTTACTTTGGCCATATAATTTTAAATTAATCTCTAGAAAAAATATTTTTAAGCATGCTCGACTTTTTAGAAAGATAGCATGTATTCTTTTATAAATAAATTGAAACCTGACTGGTGCAACCCGACTGCTCTTTTATGATATACCAAACGCTGGGCTTCTGTCAATATTTGATATGCCGCAACTGCGGCGGCAAACTTAGCCCGGGCCGCTATAGCGACCGCTGTATAGCGTTGAGTAGGAACATAAAATTTTTCTTTAATCGTAATTTTACCCTCTCTACATTTTCGCTGTTGGTAGATACCGGCGAATAAATCTGTTTTAATTTGCGCAGCTGCGCCATAATCATCAATGCCTAAAACAGCTATTCCGAACAAGGCGCCAAAATTAAACATTGATTCAGCGCCGAAAATATCTCGCCCAAAAGTAGAATTTCCAAACTGGCTTTTTGTGCTATTGATTCCGTATTTACCCCATTTTTTTCTAATTTTTACGGCGTGGGGAATTGTTAAACCAAATATTTTTGTCATTTTGCCCCCCAAAGATTATTAAAAAAAGTGTTAAAATTTTTAGCGATATTTTCGCCGTCTAAAATTACCGAAAGCTCTAAATTCATTTGAAAAGCAGACTGGGTATAATTATGCGAGCCGGTGATTATAACTTGACTATCAATGATCATTAATTTGGCATGCACGAGCTTAGTGGTCCTTAATTTTTTCGATTGAATATCCTGCGAAAGCAAAACGCTAATAGTATCTTGATTATTTAAAATCGCGCGAATTTTTACATGACGCCTGGCGGCGCGTAAAATGGCTTGATTAAATAACTGGCAAACCGCGCCCGGATCGCTAGGATACCAACGCCAATCATAAACGACAATGTCAATGGACTGTTTGGCAGCTTCAATGAGTGGTATAACAGAGGCCGGAAACTGCCGGCCCGAAAGAGTTTGAATCATAAAAAAAATTAAGTTGAATAATCCTCATCGTAATGAAAATTTTGAATATACAAAATTTTAGTTGCCGCCGCATCCGCCGTAATTTGTAAATATATAAACATCTGAAAACCACCGGGCAAATCGATTAACATAGTCTTTTTTAAAACATCATCAATATACCATTTTACGGAAACACCCGAAACATATTCAACTCTATAATTATGCCAATCCGTAACAGTTACACCGGCAATCGCCTCGATTTGTTCTACGCCATCGCCGTCCCAATAAACTTTATATAAAGTACCGTTAACAATTTTAAAACCAAAACCGGACGGAACATTTGGATCTCCTTGAACAATATAAATAGTCTGATTTGTGGCTACATTTGCCTTTATTCTAATTTGCCAAACAGGACTACAAATTGAAGTGCCGCCATTTGACATTGAATCACCGGGGATAATATAAGCATATTGAGTATTGCCGCTTATATTGGTAGTAGTTAAAGACATCTGGCTAATTTGATCTAAAAAAACACCTGCTGTTTTAACCCAAGCATCTATCGTGGCAAAATGTTCATCAATGCTAAAACGGTCAAAAATTAATTTATCACGGACTACGCTTCGCGCTAAATGATCAATAATTTCTGCGGCCTTATGCGACTGCAAAGACTGGCCGGCGGCGAGGTGCGATTCTTCATTGGCATTATGGGCCACTACTTTTAAATCTATTTCCTGGTTGATTGTTTTCGGGTCATCTTGAGCTTTTGAAAGCATGCCCCAATTTGGATCTGACATAAAAAAAATAAAATTAAAATAAAATTAAAAAATAAATATGCTCGTGAGGTGCTAGAAAAGACCAAAAAAACGACCTAAATTTGCCGATGGAGTAACTACATCCACCGTCGCGCCATAACTCGTCCCGGCACTATTTATCGCGTAAGCTCTAACCCGATACGCCGTGCCTGCAGTTAATCCTGTTACACTTTTAGTAAACGCCCCAGTCCCAAAATCACCGTCGTCGTAAGCTACGCTATCAGAGGTGGTGGGATTATTGCTATATATTTTAAGTATTTCAGCATCAGTTAAAGCTCTATTAAATACGCATAAATCATCCATTGTTGCAGTAATCTTATTGCTCCCAGTGTTCTGTGTTCCTATCGTTCTTGCCCCAGACCAAGAAGTGCAAGCAACGGCTGTTTTAGTAGTGTCATTTTGTGTTCCGTCAAGGTAAAACTTTAATGATGTTCCTGATAGAGTAACAGCGATATGATGCCAACCAGTGCCGATTGCTGTTCCAGCTTCCACATACCAATTACTATCTAACTCCACGGCTAAATGACCTGATGCTGCACCGCCTCCTCCAACAAATAACATATAACCATCATCATAACTGACTTCATCCGAGCAATCTATAATACAACCGTTGCTTGTTCCTCTATTTATCCATAAAGCAATCGTGAAATCTCCAGTAATATCTAATGCAGTTCCAGCCCCAGAAGGTAGGGTAACATATCCAGACCCACTAAATACCGCACCCTTGTTAAATTTAGCGGTAGCATAAGACATTGAAGTATCTGTCCCATCTTGTTTGTTAGCCGTTTCATCGGTAGAGTTATATTCAAACCTCCAATAAGCTTTTAGATTAGCGTCACTTATGAAAGGCATCGTATATAGTTCTCCAGATGAACCTCCTTGAAAATAACAAAACCCTCTCCTTGTAGCATTAGCACCGCCTGTAGCTGTTATGTTTCCATTACCTGTAAAAGAAGTGCTTAAAACAGAAGAAGCGGCTTGAGTGGTTACGGTGGGGGCGGTAACGGTGACTGGAGCGAGGGAAATTACCATTAAATTGTAACTACTAGATATACTGAAATGAACATCTATACTATAAGCTCCGGCTGGTGTTTTTGCAGCATTACTATCAAGCAGTGATTGAAAATTGTCAAACGCAGTTCTGAATGTTGTATCAGCTCCTGCAGACAGAGTACCTCTATCAACGGATGCTATCCATTCAGAAGAACCAAGCAACCAACTATTATCTACGGTAGTTGTTAATGCTTTTGTTAGAGAAGTCCCAGTTCCAGAGGTTGAACCATTTTGAGGGACTGGAGTTGTTTGGTCAACCCCAGAATAAAGACCAGCTGCCATAAAAATATATCCAGAAGTATCAGATGCAATATATATATTATAGGTTCCTGAGTCTGGATTTTTTAGATAATAAGCGTATGAATTATTAAAATTTCCACCCGCACCAATAGTGAAAATTTGCGTCATATTTACACCATTGAATTTTGGTGTGCCGCTGACTGAACCTTTACAAGAAAAAAATAATATCAATATTCTATCTGTTGCCGCAGATGTCGCATTGAATGATGTTGTTAGTGATGTAGAAGATCCACCATTTGACACTGAACTTATATATGCTATTGCCATATACCCTCCATTTCTAATTTAGCGACTTTTAATAATCGCTTCTGGTTTTTAATAAAGAAATGTGAATTGAAGTTGAACATTTATTTTCTAAATATTATTTGTTACGGCTATCAAATCCCATTTTGTCGCGGCTGAATTATAAATAAAACCGCAATAGAGCGTCTTTGACAAAACTGTGGTCAAGGGCAAAGCAATATCTGTTCCGGCTCGATAAATAGCATTCCAGGCTAAAGTTTTAGCCGTACCGGCATCTAAAATTCTTATAATTAATTTTTGACCATTTACCGGCGTGCCGCCGGGCGTTCCAATAGTCGCATTTTGCGCCAAAGCGGTAACCGTAAACATATCTTGATCATCGCCAGTTGGCGTTGGCGTAGCTGAATTTGCAACCGTACCAACTCGAGGCAATTTTCGCTCTAACCTGTTTAAACGAGTTTTAACATCGGCGTCTGCGCCCTTTGGACTGGTCCCTAACTCCGTCTCTATCGCGACAATTTCTGCGTCTGGCTTTGTTTTATCCTCGGCAAAAAGTTTTGTCAATTGCGTAGCGTCATAAGCAACGCCTGTTTTATTAACGACTGCGCGCGGGCTGTAAACCGCGCCGGGATAGCTTACTGGCATATATTTTTTTTTATTTAAAAATCTTTATAAATTGATTCAAAATCAGCACCCTCGGGCAAAATTTCCGCCGCCCAATGTTTAGGAATTTGATAATAATTGCGCGTAAAACTTTGGTCAACATCTTTGCTAAACGGATCTCTAACCCAATTTTGTCCGCCGTGTTCTGCCTTTATATTATCAAAATACAGATCGCCGCGCAAGTCATGCAAATGAATATGCAAATCATAGCGGACAACAATAGATACCAAACTAGCCAAATGAGCAGTGACGTATTTCCAACTAGATGCAAAATCTCCAAAAAAACAATCCCCAAAAATTGCTTCACCAAATGTAGTTAATAACTCGCTGGACTGCAAATCTAAAGAAATCTCTAAATTTTGATACCTGTTAACACCCTGGTAAGAATACCAAAACTTAGCGTAAATTTTAGCGTAAGGATCCGGACCGGCAGCGACTAAATTTGAGTAATAATTTAAACTTAAATCAAAAGGCAAAGTCAAATCCTCGGTTACCAAAACCGGATTATACATTGATTTTTTACCATAGACTTTTTGCTTAATATAATAATTTCGCGGATGAATCTGCACAAGCTTGGCCTCGGTGGCCGGCGCCTCAATATGCAGTTGACCAACCCAGGACTGATGAAAAAGCGACGGCGTAGCCACGCCGGCCAGCTCATTAACCCGACGAGCGCAATAGTCTTGAGTGAATAAACGCCAACCGTTCAAATTACACTCAGCGCCTGCGGCGGTCCAGGCTGATTTTTCGGCGCCTGAAAGCAAAGCCCAAGCCGCCGAACACTCCGACAAAAGTGATCTTTGAGAAATACCTGCTTTTCTCTTACGAGATAACAAAACATTTTTACAAGCAATTCTCGCAAAAGAAAATCTATCGCCGGGCTGTAGAGAGGAAAAAAACTGATCCTCAACCTCGGGCAAAATATTTATATACGAAGTCTTAGCCATAGACAAAGTATATCAAAAACAAGATGTCCCTGCAAAAGTCGCTCGCTTTGCGAGCTAATAAGGTATCCGCCTAAAGGCGGATGGGCGGCCGCTCGGGGGGTTCGGGGGGCTTCGCCCCCCGTCCCCTCTTAAAATGGTTGGCTCGCTTTGCGAGCTTATCCTTTTTTAATTTTAATTTTATTTCGGCGAGCGTAGCGAGCCGATGGGCTGTTTGTTTTTGATTTTTTTCTGATGTGTTTTTTTTTTTTCTGAAAATAAATT
>Ga0194044_10001747_pt1 | contig 10994 bp, 10 predicted proteins | sample JunL4417m_MetaG_FD_155460 | JGI IMG/M metagenome (GOLD analysis project Ga0194044, IMG submission 155460) | Anoxic zone freshwater microbial communities from boreal shield lake in IISD Experimental Lakes Area, Ontario, Canada - Jun2016-L442-17m | ecosystem: Environmental > Aquatic > Freshwater...
TTCTTACAGGACAATTATGGGACATCTTCGTGCCACTGTCTCAGATAACGTGTCAAATGCCGTCCGGATCTGTTCCAATGTGAGGACTAACGCGACAGCCTCCTAGTATGAAATCCTTCCTGACCCAAGTGATTCGGCATTGGTTTCATGCGTTGCGTCGACGGGGTGACCGCCACCGCATCACCTGGGCTCGCTTTGGCCAGTTCGCGAATCGTTGGCTCCCTCGTGTCCGCATTTTGCATTTGCATCCTTGTGGGCGCTTCTACGCCACTCACCCAAGGTAGGAGCCGTATGCGGTAATTCTGCACGTACGGATCTGTGCGGGGGGCGCCGGGTAACCGGCGTTCCTTCCGCGACCACTTAAGGAAATGGGCGAAAACATCATCATCACGGTGACATATGACGAACCCCCGTTTTAGCAAACACCTTCTCTGGCCTATACAAGGCAAACGTTCACGTTTCGAGGACTGCATCTCCTGGGTCGGCATGTTTCCAGGACGCTGCAATGTGTGTGGTTCGATTACAGAATTCATAGTCCAACACGATAACTTACGGGAAACATGCGTCTGCCGAGGGTGTGGCTCTTTTAACAGGCAACGCCAAATAGCCTCAGTGATCCTTCATGGGCAAAATAGTGAGCCTGGTGGCAGCCGTTTTCGTTCCCTCAAAAAGCTGGCAAATCAGACCAATCTTTTCATGTATAACACAGAGTCCCGAGGCGCAATTCACGGTGTCTTGAAATTAAATTCACGATATATAAGCAGTGAATTTTTTGGCCCCACTTTCCAGAGTGGCAGCTTCGTCGGAGGGGTCATGCACCAAGACCTCATGACCCTGTCGCTGGCAACGGAGAGCGTCGCCCTGGTTATTTCCTCCGATGTTTTCGAACACATTCCTGATCCGTACAAGGCTCATGAGCAGGTCTTCCGCGTGTTGAGGCCCGGTGGAAGACATGTGTTTACTGTGCCGTTTTATCAAACCGAATGCTTAGACGAGGTTAGATCCGGCTTCGATCCTGATGGACAACTGACTCATTACAAAGATCCGATATTTCATGGAGATCCTTTGAGGGAAGAAGGGGCATTGGTTTTCACGATTTTCGGATTGGAAATGTTGGTGAAGTTAGCCAAGATCGGTTTCAGAACAAATCTGTGGAAATTGAGGGACGCTGGAACCGGGATTATAGGGCCAAATGCTATCGTGTTTGAAGCACAGAAGCTATCCTGATCGGTTACAGCGTCATCTCATGTTAGGTCCTCAAGATTATTACCTCCATTGGTCAATACCCTGAATGATGGAACGCCTTGCCATTTAGCTCAAATTTCTTTATTTTTGTTTTCATTCCGGCTTTCTTTTGCTTGTATTTTCTGGCCCCACGTTCCCTAAGGAACCTCTGGGTCGTTGTGGCCAGCCTCCTTTTCTACGGCCTCGGGGTCGGCTCGTTCGCACTCATATTGGTGTGCATTTGTCTATTTAACTATTATGTATCTCTGCCCTTGCATTCGGTTGTTTCTCATACCAAGAGGAAATTCATTCTGCTTGTTGCTGTCGGTGCAAACTTACTGGCCCTGATGTATTTCAAGTACTCGGGTTTTTTGATTATTTCTGCGAATGAGCTATTGGCGAGGGTGGGTTTGGCCGGCTGGACCAAGGTTCCACAAATAGTCATGCCCATCGGCATATCCTTTTTTACCTTCGCTGCAGTATCATACGTAGTTGATGTTTACAAACATAGAGAAAATCCGCCAACAAAACTGATAGATTTCATGGCGTACTTGGCTGCATTTCCGGTCTTACTGGCCGGCCCAATTCTTAGGCTGGGCAATGTTAGGAACGAACTCGCCAACAGATCAATTGCGGTAGATGACATATTCCAAGGGATGCTCCGATTTACGACCGGGCTTGCTAAGAAAGTCATCCTGGCCGACAATTTGGGTGAAGTCGCGGCAGCGATATTCAAACTGCCGACTAACGAACTCAGCGCTTCAGTCGCTTGGATTGGAGCGGTCTGCTATACCCTGCAGATCTATTTTGATTTTTCCGGTTATACCGATATGGCCATTGGCCTGGGGCGTCTCATCGGATTCAAGTATCCTGAGAACTTTAACCAACCCTATCGTTCGAAAAGCATTACCGAGTTCTGGCGTCGATGGCACATGACTCTCACTTCTTGGTTCAGAGACTACCTTTACATACCCATGGGCGGGAACAAGAAGGGTAACTTCAGGACTTATATCAACCTTTTCACAGTTTTCCTCCTTTGTGGACTCTGGCATGGCGCTTCCTATACCTTTCTCATATGGGGGCTCTACCACGGCATTTTGCTTGTCACAGAAAGGATTTTAAAAAACCAATTCGATTTTGTTCCGCGCGGCATTAACGGCATGATCGTCACAAATCTGTTAGTCATGTTTGGCTGGGTCGTCTTTGCCTTGCCTACTTTGCCTGCCGCTATTTCGTATATCAGTTCGATGTTTTCCCTGTCACCCGGGGCATGGCAGTTCTTCGGGGTCAGTTACTATCTGACGAACGATAAACTGGTCGTCTTAATTTTGGCAGTAATTCTTGCCGTTTTCCCGTTTGAGCGTCTGGCCAAGTGGAATCTGAGCGAAACTTCGCTGTTTTTGGCCAAAGGGTCATTTTCCATGGCCATATTTGTACTGTCCGTGATTCTGATGTCCACGCAGACTTTCAAGCCATTCATCTATTTCCAGTTTTGAGGGATCATGAAGCTCTTCTTTGTAATCTTGTTTTTCTTCTTGTTGCTGCTCCCTTCCATTCAGAATGCTACCGGCTTGGTTTCCATCAAGCCGGTAGAAGAAAGCAGGCGCAAGGCTGAAATGCCCAATCCAGCAGTTAAGAATTTTCTCTCAGATCGTGGGAATATGGGACGACAATTACTATCCTGGTATGATGACCGATACGGGTTTCGTGACCTCTTAATAAAGCTGAAAACACAGATCGACTACAGCGTTTTCAGCAAATCGGACCGGATTCACATTGGCCAGGACGGATGGCTGTACTACAGAAATGTTTTGGATAATCAGAAACCCCAAGTTGAGAGGCAGCCGACAGCAGCCATCCAGGATTACTATGAGAAGTTGAGGAGCCTATCAAGGTACTTGCGCGAGAGAGGCATTACGATGGTGGTTCTTAGAATGCCCCTCAAAGATGTCATTTATCCGGAATTTCTACCTGCAACCGTGCCTTGCTACCCGGAACAACGCAATGCAGACCTGCTGTCGAAGCTTCTTAACTCCAGTGAAGATATAATAGGCATCGATGTGACAGCCAAACTGAAAGCCCTGAAACCTTCGCTCCAGATTTTTCACAAGACGGATTTTCACTGGACCGACCCGGCAGGGTTCCATATTGCGCGAGATCTCGTGAACCTGCTCTACCGACTGGAAGGCAACCAGGGAACCCTGTGGAATCACGAACTTAGGATCGTCAGGATGCAACTCTCAGGAGGTCAGGCAAGAGAGATGCCCCTTTTGAAAAGTCCCGAAGAGGTATCCATTTTCAATGAAAAGACATGGGAGGATACCACAATCTACCAGAAGGGAACTCCACCGCTCAGGGAGATTCTTCGCTCCAAGACTGAAGTTCGGGGACCACTCTTGCCAATAACAGTTATCAAGGGCAACTCGTTCTTTGATGCTCTGTTGCGTTCCGGATTCCCAAATTATTTCTCGGAACTCTATATCTGCGACAGCAACGACTTTACCGACGTCATCAGGAATCTTCCAAAAGGCTGCAAATATTTGATCGTACAAGAGCTAGCGGGAATTTCGGAACATCCAACCCAGGTGAAGTGGAAAGATTGACGGGACCGCCCGACCTGAAATGCAATATCTCACAATAATCATATTCCTGTCGTCATTGGGAGTCCTGGTGACCGGGTTTGTCAACACCTCGGTTATATCCGAAGGATTACTTAAGGCTTGGCGAGCTGGCGGTCCGGAGAGGATGCTATGGTTTATCGGGGTCCTGACAGTATTGATCGTGTTGGCGGACAGGCTGTCCTTTCAAATAAAAGGATTGGTGGTTGGGACAATATGCTGGCTGATGATCATTTATGGTCTTGGGCCGGTTGCGGCGGTAGCATTCTTCTTCGTCTCGGCCGTGGCAATCGGCGACTTTTTCACAAAAGAATTTCTGGAACCAGACTGGAATTTTCTGGACAGATCCCTTGTCAGCTTTGTCGTCGGCACTGCGGCCATCATGGCCCTCATACAAGTCTTGGCACATTTTCCCGTCAACAACAGAATAACCTATTTGTTGATACTTGGGGCTCCGTTGATCTTTAACTTTGCATCGATAAAGGATCTCTGGGCAGGGTTGAACCGTTTTTTCGAGGGACCCAGGCCTGCGCCTAGGGACTATTACAGCGGCGCAGTATTGTTCCTAGTGCTTGCCCTCCACTCCGTTTATGCAGCGTTCCCGGAAGTCGGGCATGACGCGTTGGTAAACCATTTAATGATACCGTGCCAAATGGAGCAGCTAGGAAAGTGGGAGTATGATCCGAGCCAGAACCTGTTTGCAGTGATACCGTACGGGTCCACATGGATATATTCGGTAATGTACATTTTGTCTGGAGAGGCTGCGGTAAAACTCCTCAACTTTGTCACCGTTGGCGCGACAATTCTATTGCTGATCAGCGAACTGAGAAAACACATTCCTGCATCTCTTGCCTTTCTTGTGGCTGGATTTCTCCTGGCAACGCCGGTTTCATTTACCCTGTCTCAATGGTTGTTTCCAGAAACCTTGTTGACGGCCTTCGTCCTAGGGGGCTTCTTGATCTCGGTCCGTAGTGGATCAGTGATAAACGTAATGGGTATTTTGGCGTTCTCCCTCTGTGTGGGCGCGGCCTTGGCTGTAAAGCTCTATGGTCTAATCATTTGCGGAGCGTTGGTCACGCTAGTGCTCCTTAGGTTTTACAAAGAGCTGCCGATACGAAGTTGGTTCCTTTATACATCAGCAATGGCCGGCGTCATCTTGGTCGTAGGTGCTAAACCTTATCTGTACGGCTACCTCGCCACAGGCAACCCTGTATTTCCATTCTTCAACAAGATCTTTGCATCACCTTTCTATCCTAGCGTGAATTTTGTAGATGGACGATGGATAGGCCACGCAAGCTGGGACTTGTTGTACAAACTCACTTTTGATTCCCACGTATTTGGCGAGCTGTACAACGGGGCATTTGGTTTTCAACATCTGCTCTTGTTGCCGGCGGGAATCTTAGTTACACTCATTCGAGGCAGTTTGGTGTCTCGATCCGCTGTTTTTGTGAGTGCAGTTTACCTTTCAGCCGTTTTATTCAACACTCAATACATCAGATACCTGTATCCCATATTCCCCCTGTTGACTTTGGTCGAGACGGAGGCTCTTAAAGATATATTGCATTTACCAAAGCTCAGGTGGATTTCATTCCTGACCGCTGTTGGCCTGACTACAGGCAATTTGATATTCCTGGCTACGGGGTGCCATATGCTTGGAGGCTTTCAGATCAAGGCTGTTTTGAACTCCGAGGCCAGAGAGGATTATGTCAAGGCTCATAACCCCGTACGGCATGTGAATGACGTAATCAACGTTTTGGCAGGCCGAAATACCAAAGTGATGTATGTAGCGGCTCCTTTCGGCGCCGGTCTCCATGGACGTCCGGTCTACACAAACTGGTACAATCCTATACTGAACAAGCAACTTGCACGTATGAGTGAGCCGGAACAATTCAGGGAGTTGATGCGCACGGAAAGAATCACCCACGTGGTTATCAGCAGGGATCAAGTTGATCAGAACAAAGCCTTCCTGGATTTCCTTCATGAGGAAGGAACAGTGATTTTCACCATGGGTGATGTAAAGCTATACGAGCTGGGGACAAGAGCAAAATGATTTTGCAGTGGATTACGGAGAAGTTATGAACAGATTGGGAAGAATTAAACTTGAAGATGTGAAAAAGACCGAGGTAGGCGCTACAGAAACTGAAAGCCAAATTCTCTGTCCTTATTGCGGCGCAAGTTGCGTTATCAAGATGCGAAACTTGAGGCATCCACTCTGGAAAGATATGCATCCGGTGGATTTATGGGAGTGTAAGGCCTGTCGTTCGTACACTACCTCGCCCATGCCGAGCCAGGAACTTCTTAGGGCAATTTATCAAGAACTTGAAACAGGCTATCCAGAGCACAAGTCACAAGCCAAGAAGGAAACGCTTCAAACAGAATGGTACAATGACATTTTGAAGACCTTTTCCGTGCATCACTTGGCAAATGAACGTATCGCCGACATCGGCGCTGGAGAAGGTTGGCTCGCATCTGCGATAGTGGAGAGAATGGGGGCCGATACCTTTCTTCACTGCTATGATTTACACGAAGCTCCCCAAGTCATCCGAGATAATCCGGCATTTGGAGTTAAATTTCGATGGATACAGTCAGATGCCCAAAGAATTCACAGAGATGCAAATTCCAAGGGGGGGGGGTACGATAGAATTTTCCTGATCTCGATTATAGAGCATGTGCCAAATCCCAAGCAATTGGTTGAGAACTGCCTGGGGATGTTGAGCAGTAGGGGACTGCTGCACGTGATAGGTCCCTTGATCACCCCAGTAGCAAGACTTATGGGCAGGCAATGGCCGTATGTTGTTCCCGGCGAACATCTCACCATTCCGACAATCGATGGCTTGGAACGAATGGCAAGGTCATTGAAGACTGAAATGATGGTCAAAAAGATACCGGTAACGTACTCTCTCAAATATGTGACTACGGCGGTTATGGGAATGACGATCCCGTCTTGGCTAGACGTGGCCCTACGTCTGCCATTGGGGGCTTTTGCAGCGACTTTTCAGATGAGCAGACCATGAAATCTTTCTCGACCTAGAAAACCCAGAAATACTAAGTCCCAGACATCAGACCGATATTAGCCGGTTGCAGCGATGATCGAATCGGAATTGCTGATCACCACCAACCGTTTGTTAGGGTATTTCAAAAAAACGAGTTTGCCTACTGGCCAATATGCCTGAGTCATCGTGACAACTAAACTCGTTCCGGTGATTTTTGAGTGAGTAACTAATTTTTGGAGGAATAAGAATGTTTCTTATCACAGGGGCTTCTCGCGGAATAGGCAAATATCTATTAGATCATTTTTCTTCAAAGGGTGAATCTGTAATTGGAACTTACTACAGCACCAATCCACAAGACATTGATCCGGAAAAAATGTTCCGAGTTAACATAGCTGAAAATACTCAGGTAGTTTCTTTTGTTGATCATAACAGGACACGACTAAACAACGTCATATTGCTGAACTGCGCTGGGAATAATTACAATGCCGTGGCTCACAAGGCGGATATGGACATCTGGAAAGAAGTAATAACAGTGAATCTCGTGGGAACCTTTCAGGTGATTAGAGCTGTGCTGCCAATAATGCGCGAGCAAAACTGGGGTCGAATAATCAACTTTTCATCAGTAGTAGCTCGGATAGGTATTCCGGGGACCAGCGCTTATGCGGCATCTAAGTCGGGTATTTGGGGCATGACCCGGGCAATTGCAGCCGAGAATGCTAAGAAGGGCATCACCATTAACAATATGAACCTCGGGTATTTTGATATAGGTATGATTACAGAAGTACCTCCGGATCTTCAAACCGTTGTCAAGAAGAAGATACCAACTGGTCAGTTCGGGAACCCAGAAAACATTCTCCATGCAGTGAACTTCCTCATTAATTGCGATTACATAAACGGAACCAGCATTGACATCAGCGCCGGTTTAATCTGATCAAGGATTGCAACCGATTAGACCAATACTATGAGCCTAGACTTAAAACCATTTGACGCTAGAACCGGAATCGAGGAACAAAGATCCCTGTTTTTGGATTGTTTTCCAGAACACATGGGCAAACCGACCGGAACAAGAGAACACTACTGCTGGAAGTTTGATTCGTTTCCGGCAGTCCCCCGATCCTATGAGTATGCAGCCTACGCTGAATTGGGCATGATTGGTTACTATGCTGCCATCCCCTATTCATATAAAACCGGAGATCGTGTTTCTATGGCAGGTATGGTTTGCGATGTCATGACGTCGAGCAAGGCACGCGGCAAGGGTGTTTTCACCAAGCTTGGCAGATATTCACTAGATAAACTGCGTGAAAACGGAATTGATTTTACCACCGGCTACCCGATACGTCCCGAAGTTGTCCCAGGACACCTAAAGGTTGGGTGGAAAATTGTTCAACGAATGCCAACGTTCATCAAGCCGATTAAATCAAGATCTATTTTGGGGGCAAAGAATTTGGGGATGTTGTCCCCATTTGCTGACCTAGCTGCTTTACTCTTCCGAAAAGCGACAACCCTGAAAAAAGTCCCGACCGATTACAAGGTCGAATTTAATGATCTAAAAGGATTCCTCCGCGTTTCCGATTATAGCGATTTTCTTGAACGTTGGATTGGGAGTGTACCCCATGCCTTGATCAAGGATTACGATTTTCTCAGGTGGCGGCTTGGAGCCCCAGGAACAAAATATGAAATAATTAGTGTACGCTCGAAGGCGGGAAAGCTTCTCGGAGTATGCATTTGTAGAAAAACCGAACTCACTCAGATCCCAACCCTCGCAGTTCTTGACATCATGATCCTTCCGGAAAATTATGATACATTTAGAGTGGTTGATCACGCGCTCGTTCAGCTTGCTCAATCGACGAAAGCCGAGATAATAGCCACCATGATGAGTATTCCTTGGGCAAAGAAATATGGGCTCTACCGTAGAGGATATTTGAAATCGTCGTATGTGTTTTCTCTCATCATCAACAAACTGAATCCGGAATTAAGTGATTCAGAAATATTCAATCCGAGCAATTGGCATGTCATGTGGATAGACTCCGATGACCTTTAGAATAAACCATAGCGAGATGCCTTTTGCCTTCAATCCGACGATGTTGAAAAAAGCTCGTAAGGTACTTTTCTTGTTAGCCCATCCGGATGATGAAATTTTGATGTCCGGGGTTATCCAGCGATTTGTTAAGAATGATATTCCGGTACATTTAGCGTGGTTGACCTCCGGGGATCTTTTTGGAAAAGGTGAAGTGCGTGAGAAAGAGCTTGCTTCCGCCGCAGAGTTACTGGGCGTGCCTTCCGAACATCGTCATCTATTCCGGTTGCCTGACATGGGACTCGTAAGGAATCTAAGACTTGTATTTGAGTGCACAACAGAACTGGTATCGCGATTGGAACCTAGCCACGTGTTTGCCCCAGCGTACGAAGGCGGTCATCCTGACCATGATGCCCTGAATTTTATAGCCCACAGCGTTTGGCAAAGCATGCGTCAGTCCTTTTCACTTTTTGAGTTCCCTCTCTATAATGGCACGGGCCATTTCTTCTTCCTTTGGCTCAGAGTCAATTCGTTCGTTCCGGGTACGGGGCAAATAGAAAAACACGTCTTGGATTCCGAACAGGTTGCATTGAAAGGCCGACTGATCGACATATACAATAGTCAGCCCAGATCTATGCTCCCGATAAAAATGACCCACTGGTGGCGAAGGTTTACCCGGAACTGTGCAGAACCCTACGCCCCAATCCCAGAGCACAGAGACTATCAAATAAAGCCCCATTTTGGACCTCTCTTTTATGAAAGATTTTTCAATAAACACCTTGACCTGACTTTTGAGGAATTCTCGAAAGCCGTAGCCCATTTCACCTCCCCAGACGTTCGCCAAGGGAAAAGCTCGTCCTAACTGAACTATAAGAGATGTCCTACAGAAACAAGACACTAGCGGTTGTTATTCCGTCATTTAATGCCGCGTCGACAATCGCCTCGGTGATTAAATCAGTTCCTGGCATTGTCGATTGGATCATTGTCGTCGATGATGCGTCTCCTGACCGACTTGAGGATGTCATTCGCGGAATTCCGGACCCTCGTATTATCTATTTGAAACATGCGAAGAATCAGGGGGTAGGCGGGGCAATGGTCACGGGGTTCAAGAAAGGCCTTGAACTTAAAGCAGATTTTGTGGCCAAGATAGACGCGGACGGGCAGATGGATCCACGATACCTGGGGTGCTTTGTAGGGACGGCGCTCAAATACCAGTGTGATTATGTGAAAGGAAACCGGTTCGGCCATATTGAAGAACTCAATTCGATGCCAAAGAGACGCCGACTCGGGAATGTTCTTCTCTCGTTTTTGACCAAATTTGCCTCAGGCTATTGGAATGTGTTTGATCCTCAAAATGGCTACATCATGATCAGCCGGGCCATGTTGCGCAGGCTGGATTTGTCCAGGATCGACAAGAGTTATTTTTTTGAGAACAGCATGCTGATAAATCTGAATATCCTGCGGGCCAGAATAGCAGAGATTTATTTTCCATCGTGCTATGGCAACGAAGTGTCATCAATGAAATTGTCCCGAATAATAGGATCATTTCCATTGAAACTGCTCCGTGGATTCTTGTACAGAGTCTATGAAAAATATATTTTTCGCAGTCTGTCACCTTTTTTTCTTTTGTTGTCCAGCGGTCTCATTGCGCTTGGATTCGGAACTATCTGGGGAGCTTACGCGTGGTGGTTTCATGCTGCCGAAGGCACACCGACCCCGACCGGCACAGTGGTGATTGCATTGCTGCCCATAATTATCGGGATCATGTTTATTCTGCAGGCTTTGGTCCTGGACATTCAGGAGACCGGTCCAAGCATCATCGTGGATTACGACGATGAAGAAGTATTCTGCATGGACAACGAAGGCGATGATGTTTGTAGATAGACCGTGCCTCGTCCTACCGGTTTTTTTCACGCAGACCATCAGGTCTTGAAATATGATTTTTTCTCTTCCGTGTCGCATCAGGGCGTATGTCAGTCGCCTCAAGATGTGAGATTGCTTCGCTTGGCTCGCAATGACATCGGCACGCTGACTGGTGCTACCTGTCCTTCCAACCACCCTGATTCATACTGCTAGCCGTTGTTTTCCCGCCGCTGTCTGAGACTCGTTCTGATCCGCTTTTACAGTGTGGTTCGAGGATCT
>Ga0194044_10001748_pt1 | contig 10990 bp, 13 predicted proteins | sample JunL4417m_MetaG_FD_155460 | JGI IMG/M metagenome (GOLD analysis project Ga0194044, IMG submission 155460) | Anoxic zone freshwater microbial communities from boreal shield lake in IISD Experimental Lakes Area, Ontario, Canada - Jun2016-L442-17m | ecosystem: Environmental > Aquatic > Freshwater...
ACGAGGGAACCGTCTCGTGACCGCCCCGCTCGGTCCACGAACGCCCCGCACACACATCCCTGGCGGGATAGGCCCTAAGGGCCTATCCCGCTGGGTCTGCACGCACGGATACGCCCGTGGACACGTCGCGGATGCGGCCCCTCCCCGATTCCCACGTAGCTTGGCTACGAGGGAACCGTCTCGTGACCGCCCCGCTCGGTCCACGAACGCCCCGCACGCACATCCCTGGCGGGATAGGCCCTAAGCTTCCCTGGCGGCTTCGCCACCCGCGGCGGGTGAAGACGAGCGTGGAAGGGCTATTTTCCCCTCAGCTCGGCAAAAGGCCTGAGCCACCGCGGTAGACCCGGGGTAGAACAGGAGAGAATACCCTCTGGACCATGGATACCGGATTCATCACCCGTTCTCTGCCCGACGCGCAGGATCAGCGCCTGTATCAGGTGTACGTGCCGAGCGGCTACACCCCGGCGAAGCGCTGGCCCGTGATCCTGTTTCTGCACGGCGCCGGGGAAGGCGGCCGCGATGCGCTGCTGCCGACGGAGTATCAGCTCGGCAGCGCTATCCGCCGCAACGCCGCCCGGTACCCGGGCATCGCCGTGTTTCCGCAGGTGGGGCGCCTGCGCGCCTGGGCCTCCGCCGACGTCCAGTTCGCCCTGGAGGTGCTCGCGCACGCACAGCGGGACTTCGCCACCGACGATGACCGCGTGTACCTCACCGGCGTGTCCAGCGGCGGCAAGGCCGCGTGGCATGCGCTCTACCGTCACCCCCAGCGTTTCGCCGCCGCTCTCATCGTGTGCGGGCTGGTCAGGCCGCGCCTCGGGAGCGGCGCGCGGGCGCCGGACCCCGACCCCGTCGTGCCCGACGCCGACGGCGATCCGGTGGAGCGGCTGGCCGACCGCCTGCGCACGACGCCCGTGTGGACGTTCCACGGGGACGACGATCCCGTGTACCCCGTCGAGGATGCGAGAGAGATCATGACGGCGCTCGCCAAGGTCGGAGCGCCGGCGCGCTATACGGAACTGGCCGGCTTCGGACACGATGTATGGGACATCGCGTACTACTCCGAAGAGGTCGCGGATTGGCTGTTCGCACAGTCTCGTGGATCCTGACCGGTCATGTCCGCCGAACAGCTGAACGCCTTCCTGAGAACAGTGGCCGCCAGCGTCTCGCTGCAGGAGCAGCTACGGAGCAGCGATGCCATCGCCGCCGCCGCCATCGCCGCACAGGCCGGCTTCGACGTGACCGTCGGCGACCTGACGCGGTACAAAGCCCGGGCGACGACCTGGCAGCTCTCCGACGATGAGCTCGCCGTGGTGGCGGCGTGGCAGCCGCAACGGCAAACGTACTGGTGGCAATGCATCTGGGACTGCTAGTCTTCACGAACCCACAGTCATGCCAAGCAGGAAGGAGGATCGCAATGTCCGACGACGAGAAGACGCCTGAGGCCGCAGATCACGACGAGGACCTGTCCGAAGAGGATCTGGAGTACGTGTCCGAGCAGCTCGCAGAGGAGACGACAGACGGCGTGATAGGAGGCGGCATCGAGGGGGTCGGATTCGGAGAGTGCGGAGGATTCGGGGAGGCCGGTCTCGGAGAGGCGATCTGAGGCGCGCGAGCCGAAGCCCACGCAGGCCCCCGCGCCGCCGCTTCGCGGCGCGCACGCCGTCGAAGGACCACCCTCCGGCAGCGCTGCCCGACGGTGGTCCTTCGCGGAGGCCGCGAGTCCCGCTTGTCGAGAGTGATCCCCCCATGACGTTCAAGGAGGTCATGGAAAGGAGCGCCTACGGCACGATCGGCTACATCGCTGATCCGGGCGACCTGCAGGTCCTCGAGCGGCACATCGTCCACAACCTGCCGCTCCTCAGAAGGTTCACACAGGTGATCGTCGCCACCAACTACGGCGGCGCATCACCCCACGAGCTGGCGACCGGCAACAGGGAAGTGTGGCGCCGGTACTTTCCGGATTGCGCCATGCTCGACTCCAGGCACAACAGAGGACACTCCATCGGGACGTCCGATCTGGACAACCTGGTGTTCGACCACTGCAAGGCCAACGACATCGAGTGGCTGTGCAAAGGAGCGAACGACGTGCTGCTGAGCGCTCCCGTACTGGACATCGAGATCGAGGCCGCCGATTTCTACTATCTCAATGCCATCTCTTACAGCGCGATGCGCCAGCAGGATTTCGATGTCGCCCGCATCGGTGGACAGCTCTTCTATCCTCAAACCAGCTTCTATGCCATCGACGTGAGCAAGACCGACTTCCTGATCGACAAGGGATTCCTCGACCGCTCCTGGGCGATCGTGACCCGGATCCCGGACTACAACGGCAGGATCTGGGAGCACATCCCCAAGTGGTCGTGCGAGTTCCTGCTGAGGAAATGCGTCCTCCGGAACGGCCTGACGCGCTGCCACCTGATGGACGACGCCCAGTTCCGCCAATTGCTGAGCCTCGTGCAAGAACGCGCCATTGAGGATTGCAGCCACAAGAACCTGACCATCAACGGCATCTGTCACTGCCGTGAGGCCGCACTGTGACCACATCCGTCGTGACCGGCGGCGCCGGTTTCCTGGGCTCCCACCTCTGCGACTACCTGCTGGCAAGGGGTCACCGGGTGATCTGCCTGGACAACCTCGACACGGGGACGCTGGAGAACATCGAGCACCTCCGCGACGGCGCTTTCGAGTTCCGTCCCGCCGACGTGAGCGAGTACATCGACATCGGCGAGCCGGTGGACTACGTCTACCACCTCGCCAGCCCGGCGAGCCCCATCGACTACCTGCGGCTGCCGCTGCACACCCTCAAGGTGGGCTCCTACGGCACGCACAACGCTCTCGGGCTCGCCAAGTTCAAGCGCGCCCGCTTCCTGCTCGCCTCGACCTCGGAGGTGTACGGCGACCCGCTCGAGCACCCGCAGAAGGAGTCGTACTGGGGCAACGTGAACCCAATCGGGCCACGCGGCGTGTACGACGAGTCCAAGCGGTACGCCGAGGCGCTGACCATGGCCTACCACCGCCAGCAGGGCGTGGACACCTGCATCGCGCGCATCTTCAACACCTACGGCCCGCGCATGCGGCCCCACGACGGGCGGGCCGTGCCCACCTTCATCCGCCAGGCGCTGAGCGACGAGCCGCTCACGGTGTTCGGCGACGGCTCGCAGACCAGGTCGTTCTGCTACGTCGATGACCTCGTCGAGGCCCTCTTCCGCCTCGCCGGGAGCGGCGCCCACGAGCCGGTGAACCTGGGCAACCCCGGCGAGCTCACGCTGCTGGAGCTCGCGGAGCTGGTGCTGGAGGTGACCGGCAGCGCCGCTGAGGTCGTCTTTCAGGCGCTGCCCACCGACGACCCCAGGGTCCGCTGCCCCGACATCACGCGGGCGACCGAGTTGCTCGACTGGGAGCCGCGGGTGACGCTGCGCGCGGGCCTGGCGCGGACCGTGGCCGCCGAGCGGCTGCGCACGCGGCGTGCGGAAGAGCCGGACGCCGCCGACGGATCTCTCTGATCAGCCCGCCCAGTCGGGTCGCCCGCGCTCCGTCAGGGATCGACGCCGTACCTTCGCCGGTCGGCGATCCAGTTGCGCGTCTCCCGCTCGCCCATGCTGCGGCCGGGAAAGCAGGCCGACTCATGGCCGACGTGCTTGAACAGGCTCGGCACGTGCACGGCGTAGTCAGGCCGCCGGCCGCCGTGGTAATGGATCAGAAGGGCCAACCTGATGTCACTGCAGTTGCGGCCTTCATCGTCGTAGGTCGCTGTGTGCGTGCGGATGCCCCAGGAGTCCTCGACCCTGCGGCTGAACCAATCCTCGCGCAGACACATCGCGACGATGTCGCGGTGGATCAGGAGGGCCTGGTTGCCCCACCACCCGCGGCCGTCACTGCCCAGCGGGCTGCGGCGGTAGAGGCCGGGCGGCGCGTACTCGGGTACCTCACGCATGTCGCAGAAGGAGATGACGGCCACGCCGGGGGGGAGCTCGACGCGGGAGATCGCGTGCGGCGCCTCGGCATCCGCCACGATGTCGTCCTCGAGAAAGAGGACGTGGCCACCGCCGGCCGCGGCCATGGCGATCGCGTTGCGCGTTGAGACGGCCGCGCCGTCCTGCCGTTCGTCACAGTAGATCATCGGCTCCGCATAGTGCGCGCGGCCGGAGAACGCCGCGGCCAGGACGGCGACGTGCTCCGCCATCCGCTGGGGTGTCGTCAGAATGACGGGCTGTATCGGCTGTGTCGCCATCGAGTGGGCGCCTCATCCCTCGCCATGCGTGCGCGGGAATCGTACCGGAACGCACCGCCTCCGCGCGCCCTGATAAGCTCCGCGCATGGCGCAGCCCGATGAGTTGGCTATCTACCTCCCGCACGGCCAGGTGACGCCGCCGGTCAACCCCTACGGCCGGCTGATCGCCAACGCAGGGGTGTACCGGGCGCTGGCGCGCTACGGCGGCTACCGCAACCTCCATTTCCACAGCCACGGGGCGCTGCCGCTCGCCGCACTGGCGCGCGAGCTTCTCGCCGACGGGGACGCCGACATCGCCGCCGGCGCCGGCGGGGCCACCGCCGGCCCCACCCTCAGCACGGGGTCGCCGCTCGCCACCGGGCCCCCCGCCCGCGCCGGCGTGCTGCTCTCGGGCCAGCCGTACCTGTCGGAGCTGGCCTGGATCAGGCGCCACGCGTCGAGGGACGACGCCTACAGCATCGTCGGGTCCATCTTCGCCTTTGCCTCCGCCACGCATCGCGAGCAGATGATGGGCTCGGCGCTCGCGCCTCTTCATGAGTGGGACGCGCTGATCTGCTCTTCGCCGACGCTGGAAGAGGTCGTGCGGCGGACGTTCGACACCTGGGAGGACTACCTGCGGGAGAGGCTGGGCGCGACGCGGCTGCCGCGGCCGCGGCTGCCGGTCATCCCTTTCGGCGTCGATGCGGAGACCCTGGAAGCGCAGGCGACCGACCTGGATGCACGCCAAGCGCTGCGCAGCGCCCACGGCATCGCCGCCGGCGACGTGGTCGTGTACTTTCTCGGGCGGCTGTCGTTCTACGACAAGGCCTTTCCGCAAGCCATGTTCAAGGCCGTCGAGGCGGCGCAGCTCAGCTCGGGGGTCAAGACCCACTTCGTCATGGCGGGCTGGTTCCCGGCCGGCGAGCAGGATCGCGCCCGGTTCGGCGAGGCCGCCCAGCGGTACGCGCCGCACATCGACGTCCTGTTTCTGGACGGCAACGACGCCGCTGTCGTGGCGCAGTGCTGGGCGGCGGCGGACGTCTTCCTGCTGCTGTCAGACACCATCCTCGAGACCTTCGGCCAGGCGCCCCTGGAAGCGATGGCGGCGGGCCTGCCGCTGGTGGTCAGCGACTGGGACGGCTATCGCTTCATCGTACGCGACGGCGTCGATGGCTTCCTCGTGCCGACGCTCGGCGCCGCCGGCGGACGTCTGGGCGAGACCCTCGCCCACCTGCAGTCGCTCGGCATGGTCGACTACCCCCACTATGCCGGGGCGGTGGCTCAGCACACGGCGGTCCACAGCGGTCGCGCCGCCGACGCCCTGAGCCGCCTGATCGCGTCCCCGGAGCTCCGCGCCGCGATGGGTGCGGCAGGCAAGCGCAGAGCCCGGGAGGTGTTCTCCTGGCCGGTGATCGCCGACCAGTACAACCAGCTCTTTGCCGAATTGACGGAGCGTCGCCTTCTGGCCGGCGACGCAGGGGCGCGCGCCTCCGCGTTGACGGAGCGTCGCCTTCTGGCCGGCGACGCAGGGGCGCGCGCCTCCGCGTTGACGGAGCGTCGCCTTCTGGCCGGCGACGCAGGGGCGCGCGCCTCCGCGCACCGGATGAACCCTCTCCGCGGAGACCCCTTCGCCGACTTTCGCGGTCATCCCGGCGCCGTGCTGCACGACGGTCTGCGGCTCCGCCTCACGACGGCCGCCGAACCCGACGCGCGCGGCCCGGACCCGGCGGTGGAGCTCGATCAGATGTTCCCCGGGCTCCGCGGCAGCCCGGTGGAAGCGCGCCGGATCGTGAGCCTGCTCCGGGAGGCCGGATCGCTGTCGGTGCAGGACGTGGTGCGCGCCTTCCCCCCGAACCGGCGCGCCTTCGTGCGGATGTCCCTGGTGTGGCTGGCGAAGGCGGGCGTCGTGGACTGGCTGCCGGCCGATTGACCCGCCCTCCGGCCGCTCGACGGGCGCCTGGGTCTACCGCAACGGGAAGTCGACGAAGTGCGACCAGTCCCGCTCGTCCTCGCCGACGCGTCGCACGACGAAGAGGTTGTCGCACGGCGTCGTGACCTCGGCGAAGTCCGGGCGGTCGTTGCGGACAAACGAGGCGACCGCCTTGATGCTGTCCAGCCACATATCGTGGAGGACGATCAGACCGCCGCTCCTGCACATCCGCGCCGAGAGCGTGAAATCGACGAGGACGTCGTCGAAGCGGTGGTAGCCGTCGATGAAGACGAGACCGCAGGTCCGCCCCGCCCTCTCAAGGTCCACGAGGGCGCGGTCCGAGCGGTCCTCGATCCACGTGAAGGAGCGTGACGTCAGCGTGGCTGACTGAGCGGTGAGCTCGCTGGCGTGCGTCATGCCGATGCCGTGCCAGTCCGTCATCTGAAACGGATCTATCGCGGTGTGCGTGCCGCCGCCGACCCGATCGAGCGCCGCCAGCAGGAACACGGCGCTGAATCCGTAGGCCAGCCCTACCTCGAGCGTGGCGGTCACGCGGTCCGTCACGCACAGGGAGTGGAGCGTCATGCCTTCCGCGAGCGACACTCTCGTGCTGCCGTCGATCGCGTATGAGCGGCCGTCCGCGCCGCGCTGGGGCGCCCCGTCGTACATGGACAGCAGGACATCCCGATAGCGATCGCCCAACGGCGAGAGCTCATCGATCTCCGTGGGCATGCGGGCGTCCTCTCGGCGCTTCCCGGTGCACGTTCCTGTCGCCGGCCCGAGGGCACGGTCCTATCGTCTCCGCAGTGGTGAGGACCGCCGCGACGATCTCCACCTCGTGCTCGAGTACGGCCGCCGCGTGCTGCGCTCGACAAGCGCCGGCCGCTGAGGCGACGGGCCCCCCGCCCTCTCGCCGCCAGATGAGTCAGCCGCTCCTGCTCACGGTGAAGGAGACGCGCCCGGCGTCTGCTGCGCCGCGGGCCCGTAGGTACCGGCGCCCAGGAGCCAGTCGTCGTCGACCCTCGTGATGTAGCCGATCTTCGCCTCGGGACGGTCATCGTCGGCGGGGTTGGCCCACACGTAGGAGAGCCAGCCGCTCCCGTTCCTGGCGATGCCCACGAAGTCCCTGATGATGGGCTTGCCATTGGGATCCCTGAGGTCGATGAGATCCTTGCCGACCAGCGACTGGTCGTAGTGGGCGAGGTTCCTGCCGCTGAAGTCGTAGGCGAAGATGTACAACTCGCCGACCTGGAACTCGCCCTGCGGATCGTTGAACGCCGCCAGGGCCGCCTCCTTGCCGTTCTTTTCGGCGTAGGCGACCGCCTTGTTGACGAACGCGACCACGTCGTCCCTGGAGACCGCCACGCCCGCCGCGGTGGCGCTCGGGCTCGGCGCCGCGGCGTCGCCTGACGATCCGCACGCTCCCGCCATCGTCGCCGCGACCACCACGCCCAGGAGCGTCGCCGCGATCGCGAGCCATCCACGATCTCTTCGTCCAGCCATCATCCTCACCTCTTCGTTCGTTGTACGGTCGGCGGCAGAGGCACGCAGGCATGGCCACCGTCACGTCACGCCGGCGTCCGTTCCCGCCCATCGCCGGCTCGGCGGTTCGCGGTGCTCGGGCCGCGGGCCTGACGACCGGCATGAGCGGCGCGGCGACGAAGGCGCCCCCGCGCCGCGCCCGCGACGCGCCTCGGCGACGTCCCGGCGGCTCCACGGGCCCCGCGCGCTCCACGGGCCTTCCGCGGCCCCGCCACGCCGGTCTTCATGCGCTCCCTGAACGCTTCCGCTGCTTGCTCTGACGTCGCTATCCTCCCGCCCCGTGACTGGGCGCGTTCACCTACCGGCTGTATCGGCCATGGCGGGTCCATTCTGAAGTCGTCGTGCGGCCGGCTCACGAGACAGGACCGAGCGAAGCGTCAGGTGATTCGGATGCATGGGTGTGTCGCGGCCAGGAGCGACGGTCTACGGGCGTCGGCCCGGCGACCGGCGCCGGAAGGACCTGAAGGCGGCGCTCATGGAGAGGTACGGGACATCGCCTGAAGGACAGACGAACGTGTCTGATCACGTCTTCAAGAAGTGGAGCAGCTCGCAGACAAGCGCTCCGCTGAGACCGAGTCCGTGGACAGCCCCGCCAACGGCTCCGCCGGCGTTCCCTCCGCTCTCAGACATGTTCCCTCGTTGTTCCCCGGTGCATCACACCTGATCGAGAGCGCTCGGCGACGGTGACAGACAGGGCGACCTCAGCATCTGCGCGGCGCCTCCGCGGCGGATGGTCGGGCAGTGATCGCGGTGAAACCATCCGTCGTCCTCCGCGGCCGGCGCCTTCTCGCAGGTGCGCGAGGGCTACCTCCCGGCCGCGCGCGCCAGACCTACTCCGCGATGATCCTGCCGGCCTCGACCGTCGAGGGATCGCTCCCGTCGTCCCACTTCACCGTGTACGTCGTGCCGTCCACCTTGCTGACCTCACCCTGATAGAAACGTCCGCCCGCCCAGACAGCGCGCACACGGTCGCCGACCGCGAAGCCCGTATCGGGGATGGCCCGGACGTCAGTCGCCGGCACCGTCCTGGACGTCCCGTCGTCGGTGTACGTCACGGTGACGTTGTCGCCATCGACGGCGGTCACGGTGGCGAGGTAGAGGCTGCCGTCGGTCCACTTGGCGGCCACGGATTGACCGGCGGCAAACCGGGCCGCGGAGGTGGCCGCCGGGCTGGCCGCGGACTGTTGCTCGGCGGGCTGATCTGACGATCCGCAGGCGGTGAGCCCGAGGACCGCCGCGAGCAGCGGCGCGATCACGAGAAGGCCACAAATGGCCACGCGTCTCATTCCGTGCTCCTTTCTCGGGGCGGACCGGGAGGTCCGCCGGTCCCTTTCAAGATGCGAGCTCCCGAAAACCCTATGGCACGCGCCTGGGATGTCAGCAGCGTGCGCCGCTGAAACGAGGGTTTCGAGGCGGCGCGCGGTAGAATCCCATCGTCCGGCATCGACGCCGCGCCGCCTGCGGACGCCGCGGCCGGCGGAAGCGAGGATGCGCGCGTGGCCATCACCTACAGCATGAGCGTGAACGTCGACCTTCTCACTGTCAAGGCGGAGGGCGTTGACGACAGCCTGGAAGACGTTCGCGAGTATGGCAAGGCCATCGTGGAGGCGTGCCGCGCGAACGGGTGCGTCCGCGTCCTCTGTGACGAGACGGACCTCGAATACAGGCTTGGGACAATGGACACGTTCGAATCGGCCGCCTTCATCGCCGAGTACGCTCCCCACGTCGCGAGGGTGGCCATCGTCTGCGGACCGGACCAGTTCGCGGAGGCGTCCTTCTGGGAGACCGTCGCCGTCAATCGTGGACTCACGGTGCGCGCCTTCGAGGACGTCGTCGCCGCCGAGGACTGGCTGGGGCGACAGGTCGGCGGCGCGCAGCCCACGTGATCCGGGAGCGCCCGCACGCGGCCGGTTGAGGCTGAGGACCTGGAGCAGGCCGGTCTTGTCGTGGCGGGGCAGGGTGCGCACGCTCACATGCGCAAGCGTCGCGACCTCACCGAATCTGTGCGCCGTCACGTTCCCCTCCGTTGGCGAAGGATAGAGCCTGACGCAACGTGAGGGCCAAGGGCCTATCCCAATAGGTCTGCACGCACGGATGCGCCCGTGGACGCATCGCGGCTGCGGCCCCTCCCCGGATCCCCACGTAGCTCGGCTACGAGGGAACCGTCTCGTGACCGCCCCGCTCGGTCCACGAACGCCCCGCACGCACATCCCTATCGGGATAGGCCCTAAGCCCCGGCGGGATCTGTTTCGCCGGGCCGAGCCGGACGCACAACTGGACAGAGGCGATCCTGAGAGAGGAGTCGGGAATGATCGCAGGCGCACGCTACGCCCACACGAATCTCATCGCCCGTGACTGGAGAGCGCTCGCGGGTTTCTACCAGTCGGTCTTCGGTTGCGTGCTCGTGCCGCCCGAACGCGACTACGCCGGCCCCGCCCTCGAGGCCGGCACGGGCGTCGCGGGCGCCGCGGTGGCTGGGGTCCACCTTCGCCTGCCCGGCCATGGCTGTGATGGTCCGACCCTGGAGATCTACGCTTACTCTCCTTGCGCCGACGGTCCGCCTGGGGCGGTGAACCGCCCGGGGTTGGCTCACCTGGCGTTCGAGGTCGCGTCGGTCGAGGGCGCGCGCCGCGAGGTACTGGCTGCAGGTGGCGGATCCGTCGGCGAGGTCGTGACGCTCACCACGTCGGCGGGCGCGCAGGTCACGTGGTGCTACGTCACCGATCCAGAGGGGAACATCGTCGAGCTGCAGGCGTGGAAGGAAGGCGCGTAAGGCGGCGAGATGCGTTTGATACTCGTCAGCGCGTGTCTGCTGGGTCACCACGTGCGCTATGACGGCGGTGGAGCCGAGCTCGAGTCTCACGTCCTTCGTCGGTGGGCAGCGGAGGGTCGGGTGGTCGCCGTGTGCCCGGAAGTCGATGGGGGTCTGCCCACCCCGCGGCCGCCGGCCGAGATCTCGCGCGGGGGAGGCGGGTCGCTCGTGCTGGAAGGACAGGCGCAGGTCATCGACATGGCGGGACGGGACGTCACACCCTCGTTCGTCATGGGGGCGGACCATGCGCTCGCCGTCGCCAGAGCCGGGGGCGTGCGCATCGCCGTCCTCAAGGACGGGAGTCCGTCGTGCGGTGCGAGCTACATCTACGACGGGTCGTTCACCGGTCGCCGTATCCCGGCGGCGGGCGTCACCGCGGCACGCCTGCGGGATGCGGGCCTCCGGGTCTTCAGCGAAGCCCAGCTCGAGGAAGCCGCGATCCACTTGGCGCGGCTTGAGGGCGAGGGCGCCGTTTGACCTTGCGTTGCGGGGGGCCGGG
>Ga0194044_10001751_pt1 | contig 10976 bp, 8 predicted proteins | sample JunL4417m_MetaG_FD_155460 | JGI IMG/M metagenome (GOLD analysis project Ga0194044, IMG submission 155460) | Anoxic zone freshwater microbial communities from boreal shield lake in IISD Experimental Lakes Area, Ontario, Canada - Jun2016-L442-17m | ecosystem: Environmental > Aquatic > Freshwater >...
TTCCTGGGCTTCTTGATCTGCTCGAGCTCCAGGAGATCGCGGTACAGGTAGTTGTTGAGGTAGTTGTAGAGATACTCCTCTTTCTCGGCGCCTGTCTCCAGCGTGTGCACGCGGGGGTACATGCCGTAGCGGAGCATCTCCTCGAGGGCCGTCTCCGGCGCCGTCATGCGGTACTTCACCGCCACTTCTTGCCAAGAGAGCGGATGCAGGCGAAAGGTGCGCGAGCGGCCGGTCATAGGCTCGCTCAGGCGGTCGGCGAGCTCGAACGAGGCCGAGCCCGAGGCGATGACCGTCACCGGCAGGTGGTCGACCAGCAGCTTGATGGTCAGGCCGATGTTGTCGACGCGCTGCGCTTCATCGATGAAGATCGTGGTGGCGCCCCCCACGATGCGTTTGAGGTGCTCCAGCTCGTGGCGGGCGAGGAGCGACTGAGTGTAGAGGTCGTCGCCGACAAAGGTGACGGAGTCCGCGTCGGTGTCGGGAAGCTCCTCGACGAGCTGCCGCACCAGAGTGGTCTTGCCCGCTTGGCGAGCGCCATACACGATCAAGGCGGTGCCCGGCATACCCAAGCCGTCGCGGATCTGCGCTGCGATGGTGCGCGGGAACATCACGCACTCCTCAGAGTTTACAAACTGCGACATCGTAGAAGTGTATCAATTATTATGACTGAGTCAATGTTTACCTTGACCAAATCATCTCCGCCCCGGCTTCTCGGCGCGTTCGCCGTGCGTCGTGTAGTCGCTTTCACTCGCCGTAGGCGCCGAGCGGATGGTCGCGGGCCGACGCCCGCGTGGCTGAGGTCGTGTGCAGGCCATCGTTCCATCGGGCGCCGCGTGCACCACGTCGATGAGCTCAACATCTGGTTCGACGCTTCTGGTGTCCTGGCAGAGGCACTGGCCCTCCGCTCCGCGAGTGAACCCGGGAAGGCGCCGTGCGACGGCGTCCCGGCACGTCCGCTCGGCTGCGCGTCCTACCCGCTCCGCCTCAGCGCCCCGGCGCCGGAGTGATCCGTGCTCGAGGCCTGCGTCGCCGCAGCGAGCAGCTGGAGCTCCCACGCGCCGCGCGCTACGCCGCGTGGCACGCGGCGACCTTCGCCCTACGCGGTCTCTCCGAGGAAGGCCTCCAGCGGTGTGCCACCGGCGCCGACCAGCAGAGCGTCCGCTCCCGGGAAGCGTGTGCGGAAGGCCTCGAGCCCGCGGCAGTCCGCACCGCCGCCGCTCGCGCCGCCGCTCTTCACCTCGACGGCCGTGACGGCGCGACCCCGCACGCTCACGAAGTCGACCTCGGTGGGGCCATCGCGCCAGTAGCGAAGCGCGCCCCCGACAGCGCCGTCATCAGGGCCGTGTTCATGGCGAGCAGCTTGGTGCGGAATACGCAGACTCATGGACGCTGCGCACGATCTGCAGACGGCCCCCGACTCCCCGAGAGGACGTGGTGGCGGCGTACCGGCGGATCGGGTAGAGCGGCCGCCGGAGCGAAGACGTGACGGTCGAGAGACGCTGTCGGAAGCCGCGACATCGATGCCCGCACGCGTTCAACGCCGGCATCGTCTACCACCTCCTCTCGCAGACGACGAGCCTATCGATGCTCCGGCCCCGGACAGCGCCTGCGAACCACTACCTCCTCCCCGGACTGCGGACGGCGAGCCCCGGCGGCCGGCCCCGTCGGCGACCGTGCCCACAGCGTTCTCTATCAGGGCAGGTCGGCGAACGGGTCGACGGCCCTCGGGCTGCGCGGATCTGCGCCGCGCGCCGCTCCGCCGCCCAGAGACCGACCGTCGTCCGGCTCGCCGTTGACGGCGCGCAGCAAGCGCGCGTCCTCCGTGTAGAGCACCTCCGCCCCGGCCTCGCGCGCCGCCTCCACGATGAGGGCGTCCCAGATCGACAGGTCGCCGGCGGCGCAGCGGCGCGCGGCGGCCCTCAACGTCCCCACGCCCGGCGTCACGACGGCGTCCGCCGGAAGCTGCTCGATCAGCCACGCGGCGGCGCGCGCACCCAGGGGCGCCTCGCCCTTGCTGGTGACGACGCTGAAGTACTCCGCCAGGGCCTGCGTGCTGGTGCGCAGGGCGCCCGCGCCAAGATGCTCAAAGATGAGTCCACGTGCGGCGTCCCGCTTGCGCGGCTCGCTGGCGTCGTGGGCGTAGACCAGCACGTTCGTGTCGAAGAACGCTCTGGCGGGCGGCTCCATGGGCGCCTGCACGGGCGGCGAGCCCGCCGCGGAGGCCGCCCGCGCGAACGGCGTCATCGCTCGTGCAGGTCGTCGCGGCTCCAGGTGACGCCGCCTGAGCGATACTCAGAGGCGTCGAAGGCGGCGCGCACTCGCTCCACCACTGCCGCCCGTTCGTCGTCACGCCGCACCCACTGCGTGAGGAACTCGCGAATCACCGCGTTGACGCTGGTGTTCTCGTGCACCGCCTTGACGCGGGCCTGCCGCAGCAGCGCGTCCTCGAGTGCCAGTGTTACATTGGCCACGCTCGCCCCCCCTCTCTGTCCTGCTGCCGGCCACCGCGCTCCAGTGCTTCGCAGGCTACACAGCATCAGTGTAGCACGTATCCAGTGGGACAACCGCGAAGCGGGGCGCGCAAGCGCAGCGCTCACGCGGTGGCCGGCCCAGCCCGGCCCTCCGCCCCGGGGCTGGTACACAGTCGACAGACGCTGTCGGGAGGCGCGACATCGATGCCGGGCACGTTCAACGCCGGCATCGTCTACCACCTCCTCTCGCAGACGACGAGCCTATCGGTCCCGCGCCCGGGCAAAGTCCGCGAACCACTACCTCCTCCCGGAACGGGCGAGACGCCGCCGAGGCCGCCGCGGCCACCGGGCCGCCGCGCCCGCCGGTCGCGCCCGCCGGGCGCGCTGCCGGCTGTGCACCCGCCGGGCGCCCCTTCGTGGTTCACCGGCGCCTGAGCGACGGGGATGGTCATGTCCTCATCTTCCCCGTTCGCACTACCCCGCGCGGGGGCCACCGCGGCCGGGCGATGGGACGCTGGCGGGGTCGGTCGGCGAGAAAGGCACGCCCTTCAAGCACTTCGGCTCCCTGCAAAGCGACGAGGCACTCCGCTATGCCCGTGAGATCATCGAATTCGCACGTCCTTACGTGGCCGCCGCGTGACGCGGTAGCCGCAGCGGCGCGCGCCTGGGGCGGCGCCCTGAAAGCCTCTCGCTCCGACGTCGTGAGGGTCGGCTACTTCGGCTCCTATGCGCGCGGCGACTGGGGCGTGGGCAGCGACCTCGACCTGGTGATCATCCTCAGTGAGTGCGGCGAGCCGCCGCTGCGGCGCGGGCTCGCCTTCGATTCGATGCCATCAGCGGCTTCCCGGTGCCGGTCGACCTGCTCGTGTACACGCTGGATGAGTGGCGCCGTCTGGAGACCGAGAAGGCGCCCTTCGTGCAGCGCCTCAGCGCCGAGGTGGCGTGGGCGGCGTAGCGCGCGGGTGGCGCAGAGCTGCGATGCTCGCGCATCACGGGCGGGATTTGGCAAGACTCGCGCGGCGGCCACCTCGTCGTGCATGCTCGGCGGAGCGAACACCCTATGGCTGATGGCGACCCCGATGAGGCCCGCCGCGACGGGTCTTTCAGGCAACGCGACCCCGAGCAACGCTCTGGCGGCCCTCGCGGCGGACCTCTGAGCTCGCGGGCTCCGTTCACCTCATCGAGTCATGGTCGAGAGGCCACCGCACCTGCGTGAGCGGTTCGGCGGCCCATACCGCCACGTTGGCCCAGCCCCGGTCTCAGCCAAGCGGGCGCTGCAGCACCACGAACGACTGCGGCAAGTCGCCGCCGTCCTCGAAGACGCGCACATCCAGGCCGGTGGCGCGCGCCAGGGCGCGGACCGCCGGCTTCGCGATGATCGTCTCGCCGTAGAACGAGGCCGCGCGGCACTCATCTCCATCGATCGGCAGGTAGAGAGACACGCCGCCCGGGGCGCACTCAGGCGCGACGTCAGCGTGGGAGGGCGCCGTCACGGCGAACGATCTCAGGCTCGTGGCGAAGCTCTCCCAGGCGCCGGCGTCTGCCGGCCGGTAGGCGACGATGGCCTGGTAGCCGCTGCCGAGGGGCACGTCGAGGGTGAGATCGGTGGTGTTGTCGGTTTCACCGCTGGCCTCCATCGTTTCAGCGATGAACCAATCGCCGCCGGCGCTGCGCACCCAGACGCCGAACTGACCGCCGGCAGCGGGTGCGCTGCTGATCCTCCAGTCGACTGTCAGGACGCTGCCCTGAAGGTAGCTGCCGACACCCGTGGACGCGCTGACATCGCGCGAGTCATCCCCGCCGATCGGCAGGTAGAGGGGCTCGCCGCGCGCCGCGCGCTTGCGCCAGGCGTCGTAGTCGAAGCCCGCGCGTCGCAGGCACGCGGAGTAGTGCGACTCGGATTCAGCGGCCTGCCTGCGCCACACGTTGAGGTGCGCTGCTTTCAGCGTGGTGAACAGAACGAGGCCGCCGGGCCGCAGCACGCGCCGAAAGTCCTCGAACCAGGCACGGGCCACCTGCGGGGCGAGGTGCGAGAACACTGAGTAGGCATAGACGACGTCGAAGTGCCCATCGGGGAAGCCCAGAGGCGGGCCGACGCCGTTCCGCGCGAAGGCGCCATACGGCATCGCCGCCGAGCACAGGTCGATGCACATCTGGTCGATGTCCACGCCGACGAGGTTCCCGGGGTCCGCATGGTTGAGCAGCACGCGGTAGAGGCGGCCCCAGCCGACGCCGAAGTCGAGGACCCGGGTGTCGGCACCGAGCGCGCTGCCGTACTTGCGGGCCGCGCTGCTCAGCTTGGCGCAAAATGTTGTGGCCTCGGCGAAGGCCTCGGGGCCGCAGGAGCCGACGAACTGCGCCTGCAGCGCCGCGTCCGGCAAGGGCGGGGCGGTGATTCCGGCGACGGTGCGTGCGCCCAAAAGGAATTCGATCCACTCGTGCTCGCCGAGCGCCTACGGCGTCGCCGGCCAGTGCGGTGCAGGGGTCAAGACGGCCCCCGCTACTGCGTCTACCGCGTCCTACGCAGGGCGCGCTTGAGACGCCTCAACGGCGCCGTGACGCGCCACGACTGACTGCCCCGCAGGGCGCGGATCTCGTCGGCGAGCTCCCGCGCCAGGGCGCGGGAGCTCGCGAGCTCGCGCTCCGCGTTGCGCACCGTCCGCTCGAGCTCCTGCGGGCTCGGCGCCTGCTCTCCTGCTCGGGATGGGGGGGCGAACCCTTCCTCCAGAAAGACGCGGCCGGCGGTGAGGTAGGTGGCCGCCAAGGCGAAGTCGGTGCCCTCGGTCACCCCCGCACCCTTGCGCACGACGATGAGGCCCGGGGTTATCTCTACGGATTCGACGAGGTCCGAGCGTGATGCGCACAGCATCGCCAACTCGAGCGCGAGGAGGGTGGGCGCCGGCTTGTCGGGCCACGGCCCGCCGCTCTCTTGCCACGCGCCGGGCCAGTGCGCCCACGCCCAATCCTCGATCACGTAGACGCCGCCGGGCCGGAGGAAGGGATAGACCGTCTCGAACGTGGCCCTCGTCTCCTCGAACCAGTGGCAACCGTCGTCCACCACAAGATCGAGAGGAGCGGTGCCGAGCTCGCGCGCGATGACCGACCTCATGGCCGTGGCATCCGCCTGATCGATGCCGAAGACAGGCTTGACGCTCTCCGTCAGCTCGCAGCGGCGCACGTACTCGGCCAGGGCGGGGATCGGCTCGGCGGCGATATCGACCGCCACGAGACGCTCGGGGCGCCAGAGCTCCGAGAAGAGAACGACGCTGCCACCCTTGAAGATGCCGATCTCGAGCACACGCTTGGGCGGATCAGCCGCGAAGGCCGCCTCGTACCACTCGATCATGCCCCGCGACTTCATGAGGATGAACTGGTCGGGGGTGGACTGGAGCGTGTGGCTGCGCTCGTCAAACACCGTGAGAAGGTTGGCTCGCGGGCAGGCCAGCCGTTCCTCGTCAAGCCAGTTCAGGATGCTCGGCACTTCGGTCATCATGCGCCCTCCGTTCTGCGATCATTCGCCCTCCGGGCAGCCGCCGCGACTGCTGCAGCTCTGGATGCTGACGCAGACGCGCATGGGGAACTCGTCGTAGGGCACCCCGCCGCGCCAGCGGTTGTGGCTCTCCGCCGAGAGGTAATACGTGTCGATGTCGGCCGACAGCGCGGCCAGAGTGCGCTCCAGATCCTCCGCCGAGTGCCCGAGGCCGGCCATCATCAGCCTGAGGTTGGCGAGGTGCTCCGCGGCGCCGTTGCCGCGGTGTACGTGATCCACAGCGTGGATGGTGATCCCGTCCGGCTTCAGAAAGCGCCGCAGGCCGGCCATCACCCCGACCAGCCCCGCGGCCGGGATATGCTCCAGCACGGAGATCGAGTAGATGCAGTCGAAGGAGGCCGGCTTCAGCTTGCGGGTCGCGGCGCTGAACTGCTCGCGGATGAACTTGAGATCGCGGCATTCGCCGCGAAAGCGGCGGAACTCGCGCGGCCCGTTGCCGGAGCCGTCGTAGGGGTCGACGATCCACACCTCGTGGCCCAGCCGCTGGAGCAGATCGGCGACAAAGGGCTCGCCGGCGCCGATCTCGAGCAGGCGCGCGCCGCGCGCCGGGGCGCCCGCGAGGATCGCCTTCAGCATCCACGGCCGCTGCAGATCCTTGAGGTCGCCGTTCAGCGTCGCCAGGGCCTGCAGATGGTCGAAGCTGTCGCAGTAGTCGCGCACCGTGCCGTAGCCGAGGGGCGCGACCGGGTACGTGCGGTAGCGCTCCGCCGCGGCCGCGAGGGCGGCGTCGGCGAGCAGGTTCTCAGTCTTGCGCATGAGCTCCTCCGGGCAGGGTCGTCATCGTCGGAAGCCTTGCGGCGCGATCACTGCCTCGGCCACGAGAGCGCGCTCCACCATCTCCTCGCTGACGCGGAAGCCGCGACGCTCGAAATGGACGGCCATACCGCGGCACAAGCCGCGCCTGGTCGCCTCCAGATATGCGGAGCCGTTCTTGCTGTCGGGCTCCAGATAGGCGCCCTCCGCCCACTCGTTCCAGGCGTTCAAGAAGACGAGCGGCTCCTGCACCGCGGACCGCGCCATGGTCTGCGCGACGATCTGCTCGAGCCACCACTGATAGGCGGCCGGCGACGAGCTCACGCAGATGTGGGCGCGCTCCAGGCGCCGCGGCGTGTTGTCCCAGGCCGGCATCACGCCGCGATAGCGGACGAACGGCGGTGGAGGCTGGCTCACCTGGTTGCGCGCCACCTTGAGGTAGTCCTCGAGGTAGCCCTTGAAGTCGGGGCTGAGGCCCGGGAAGGCGCCGGGGTCGATCAGCTCTCGCTCGGTGTGCGGGGGGAAGTCCACGGCGGCGTCAAAGCCGTAGGGCCGCGGATCGCCGATGCCGAAGCTCTGCACGGCCGCCAGGTGGAGCTGGGGGATGCCCTCGCGGGCGCACGCCTCGCGCCACAGGCGCGCCGTGGCCGGCGCGTCGGGCAGCAGGTCGACGCGGTAGACGAGCAGGAGCGGCGCGCCGGCGATCTTCATGTAGCGACGATCCTTGAGGATGGGGATCACGTCACGGATGAACTGCTCCGCCGCCCCTTCGGAGTAGTCCTGCTTCATCAGGACCTCGTCCTCCGAGCCGTCCCAGCGCCGCGTCCAGTTCTCGTTGGCCCAGCAGACGCAGAAGGGGAAGTCGGGCTTGCCGCGGGCCAGCATCTGCTCCAGAGGCCGCTCGAGCAGGCGACGGCCGTTGAACCAGTAGTAGTAGAAGCAGAAGCCGTGGATGCCGTAGGCCCTGGCGAGCTCGGCCTGCCGATCCATGACCTCGGGGTCGCGAAGGTCGTAGTAGCCGAGGTCCGCCGGGACCTGGGGCTGATAGTGCCCGGCGAAGTTCGGCTTCGCGCGCTTCACGTTGGTCCACTCGGTGAAGCCCTCGCCCCACCATTCGTCGTTCTCGGGGATCGGGTGGAACTGCGGCAGGTAGAAGGCGATGAGCTTCGCGGGCCAGTCGCGCGCCGCGGGCAGAGGCGCGGGCGCAGCGCCTGCGGCGCGCGCGGCGCCCGCCGGGCCGGCGCCCAGCACCTTGTCGTACAGCTCCTTGACACGCGCGGCGCCCTTGGCCCACGTGAGCTCGCGTAGCGCGAAGGCGCGCCCCGCCGCGCCGATGCGCGCGCGCCGCTCCGGGTCGTCGAGGAGCGGCTCGAGCTTGGCGGCGATCTCCAAGGCGTGGCCCTCCTCGAGCAGCACGCACTCGACGTCGTCCTGCAGAAAGCGTCCGATGTTGGTGTGCGGCAGCACCACAGGCTTACCCGAGGCGAGAAACTCGGGCAGCTTCGAGGGAAAGCGGAAGTCGTTGAAGTCGCCGGGGCGCCCCGGCTGCACAAGCACATCGGAGGTAGCGATCAGCTTGGGGATGTCGTCGCGCGGGCAGAACCCGAGGTCCTTGATGAAGCCTTGCCGCTTGCCCTCTTCGAAGTACGGGATCTCGACGTGGTTCCAGCCGGTCTTGACGAGCACGAGAGGATGGCCGCGGCGCCGCAGGACAGCGACTGCCACGACCAGGCTGCGCGCCTCGGCGAGGTTGGAGCTGTGGACGTTGCCCGTGTAGGCCGCGACCAGGTCGGAGTCGGCCAAGCCCAGGCGCCGGCGAAAGGCGGGGTCGGGCCGCGCCTCGGCAAAGGCCGCGTCGAACCCCGCCCAGAACACCACGCCGGGCACGTCTGCCGGCTTGAAGTCCAGAAGCCGGTCCATGAGCACGGTCACGCCGGCGGCGCCGGCCACGAACCGCGGGTAGTACACCGGGTGCGAGCGGTGCGCCGCCACGAGCTGGTCGACGAGCGGCAGCGGCAAGCGGCCCAGCTCGGCGAATGACGGCCCCTCCAGCTCGTCGGCCACGATGACCTCTTCGTTGTCCTCGAGGTGCACGAGATACGGCACGCCGTAGCGCCGCGCGAGCGCCTCCGTGAGCTGCCGCACGAGCTCGCGCGGCGTCCATGCATGGATGAGGTCCGGGCCGCGCCCGTCGGGGAAGACCAGTGACTGCCGCAGCGCCTCGTCGTAGCCGAGCACGCGGAAGCGCGGAGCGCCGTGGGCGCGCACCGTGCCCGGGTCGTTGGGCACAACGACCACCGACTCCACGCCCAGCGCTTGCAGCTCGTTGGCGATGCTGAAGATGTGCATCGCGCTGTTGCCCGAGAAGTCGCAGTGGCTGACAAAGACGACGTTCATGCCGGGCGCCCCGCAGCGACCGCCGCGAAGTTGCGGTTATGGAAGGGATCACCCTTCTTGATCAGCGCCTCCCAGGCGTCCGCCAGCAGAAGCTCATCGAGGGCGTCGCGCCGCCCATCGCGGAGGGCCGGCCCCCGGTGGCGCACCACGACGCGCGGCGTGCAGAGGTTACGCAGGCCCCTCGAGGAGGCGCGCAGCGAAAGATCGACCGCCTGGTAGTGGTCGCCGGCGTAGTAGGGGCTGAGGCCGCCAAGAAGGGCGCATACGCTGCGCGTGACGGCATAGCAGTCACCCGGCACCGCACTCACCTCACGCGCGCACGACAGCGAGCCGGCGTAGCCGTCGGTCCCGGGCTGCAAGCCCTTCATTGCGGGGCTGACGGTCCCCTCCCCACCGAGGGTGAGCCCGGCGCTGGCTACCGTCCCGTCCGCAGAGAGGATCAGCGGGGCGACGCACCCCGCGCCCGGCAGCTCGCACTCGAACAGCAGATGCTCGAGCCAGTCGGGCGTCTGGACCTCCAGGTCCCCCGCCATCGAGACGATGAGGTCGCCGCCGGCCCTCCGCAGCCCCGCGAGGCCGGCGGCGCTCCCGCTTTCACCGGGCGCCTCGAGCACGATGCTCAGCGCCTCAAGACGCCGTGCAAGGCCACCTGAGATGTCGCCCCCGGTGACGATGATCTCGCGCCGCGGGTAGCTCCCTCCGGCGAGGATGCGCGCGCAGCACGCTTCAAGATGAGCCTCTGCGCCGGAGGCGCGGACCACAACGCTGATCGGCGGGTACTCGCTGCGCGGCGTAGGCGCGATCAGCAGCCGGTGCGCGTGCTTCGCGTTCGAGCGCGCCAGCGCCGCGACGCCGCAACGCCCCAGGTGGGCGTTGACCGCGGCTGCCTGCAGCGGCTCGATGTCGCGCTTCTCGTTGCCCCCGAAGGCCACGCTGCCGGGGATCTTGCGCCAGTGGTAGAGGATAGTGGGCACGTGCGCGATGCGCTCCGTGTGCTCCGCCAGGCGCAGCATGAACTCAAAGTCCTGCACGTTGTCGAAGGCCGAGTCGAAACCGCCGACCTCGTCGGCGAGGGAGCGCCGCACCACGAGCAGATGCCCCACGTACATGACGCCGCGAAACAGCTCGAGCGACCAATCCGGCTTGTAGAAGGTCTGCGCGACGCTGCCGTCGGCCTCCACGTAGTCCTGGTCCGAGTAGACCACATCGAGGGTGCGGTCGGCGTTCAGAGCCTTGGCGACCTCCAGCAGCGCCGCCGGCAGCACCTCATCATCGTGGTCGAGCATGGTCACGAACTCGCCGCGCGCCATGGCCAGGGCCGCATTCGTGGCCGCGGCGATCCCTTGGTTGACGCCGAGGTAGCGCACGCGGATGCGCGCGTCCAGCTCGGCGATCTCCTCGAGGGCTGCCGCCGTCTCGGCGTTCGTCGAGCCGTCGTCACAGAGGATGAGCTCCCACTCGGGGTAGGCCTGCGCCAGCACCGAGTCGACCGCCAGGCGCAGATACCGGGGCGCCGTGTCGTAGACCGGCACGAGGATCGAGATCGTCGGGCGATACTCCAGCCGCCCCGCCTCCGCGGCCAGCAGCAGGGGGTCGCTTTGGCGTTCCGTGCGGCCGCCTGCCGGCCGCCGCGCCGCGGTGCGACGCGCGCGCTGCCGCATCAGCCCCGGCGCCAGCAACCGGGCGAGCTTGCCCGCCACCCGGCGCAGCGTGCCGCGACGCGCTCCCCGCGACAGACGGCCGGCCTGACGGCCGGCCAGTCGCAGCGGCGCGCTGACCCGCCACGAGGTGGAGGCATAGACATC
>Ga0194044_10001754_pt1 | contig 10966 bp, 10 predicted proteins | sample JunL4417m_MetaG_FD_155460 | JGI IMG/M metagenome (GOLD analysis project Ga0194044, IMG submission 155460) | Anoxic zone freshwater microbial communities from boreal shield lake in IISD Experimental Lakes Area, Ontario, Canada - Jun2016-L442-17m | ecosystem: Environmental > Aquatic > Freshwater...
GATGCGTGCAGTTGCTCGGCGGCGCGCGCAGTAACGATGCCGCGCAAGTTGTTGCCGGGGCACACCGGCTGCAGTTCGGCGGCGCCGGTGGCGACGATGACTTGATGTGCATGGATGTGAGCCATGCCGGTGGGCTGACGCACGATCACTGTGGGGCCGCCATAGATGGCGACGACTTCGTTGCCATCGCGCGCGTCGAGCACCAACACATTGTGCCCGTCGTTGCGAGCCTCGGCGGCTGCGGCTGTGCCGCTTGACCCGGCGCCGATGACAACGACATCGACCTCGGAGCGGGTGACACCGACAACATCGGCAAGTGGTGTCTTGGTGATGTCGGCCTGCACCACGTTGGGGAACGCTGGGTTGCCAGTGGAAGGGTGACGGCGCACAACAAGGCCCGGTGTGGCCGGGGTCTGGCAGGTGCGCACGTACGGCACACCGTCTACCTCGGCCGAACAGTTGGGGCAGTCGCCCCCGAGGCACAATGTGCCGCCGAACTTGGGATGCTCGCCGCCGCGCAGAATCGCAGTAGCGACCGAGTCGCCGTCGCTATAGGCGACGGGCTGGCCATCGACAACGATGCGCCGATTGCTCATTGACGCATCCTCGAACCGGTTGGATCGAAGATCGGCGACAATTGCAGTCGAGCAGGACGCCGACGGCCAATGATTTCGATTTCGAACTCACCCGCATCGGCGGTGGCCAAGTGAGTTGGCACATAACCAAGCGCCAGCGACGCCTTGCTGTAGTGGGCGTAGCCGCCCGATGTGACCCAACCAACCACTTCGCCATCGTGCCAGATTGGCTCGTCGCCGATTACGTCAGCCGGGTCATCGGGATCGGGCTCGACCAGCAGTGTCACCAGGCGGCGCGCCGGACCTGTGGCCAACTCGGCTTCGTGGGCAGAGCGGCCGATGAACTCATGATCGAGCTTGATGTACGACAAGATGCCCGATTCGAGCGGCGTGTAGATGGGGCGGTACTCGCGGAACCACGTGCCGAAGTTCTTCTCGATGCGCAGTGACATCAGTGCGCGGAAGCCGAAGAGACGAATGCCGAACTCTTCGCCAGCGGCCATGATCTGATCGAACAGCGCTCGCTGATACTCGGGGGCAACCCACAGTTCGTAGCCGAGGTCGCCCGAGTAGGTGAGCCGGCCAACCTTGGCAGGAATCATGCCGAGGTCGATGTGCTTGAAGTCCATGAACTTGAACGACGATGTCGACAGATCGAAGTCGGTGATCTTGGCGAGCACGTCGCGGGCATGTGGGCCAGCAAGCGACAAACCAACAAGGCCGAGGCCCAGCACTTCGAACGTAACGCTGTCATCGCTGGGCAGGTGATCGATGAACCAACGGCTGTGGTGCACCTCGGCCGCCTGCGAGCCGAACAAGTAGAACTCTTCTTCGCCGAGGCGGGCAACGGTGAACTCGCCCACGATGCGACCCGCTGGGTTCAGCATTGCTGTGAGCACAATGCGGCCGATGTTGGGCATGCGGTTCGTGAGCAGGCTCGAGAGCCATGCCGCTGCGCCGGAACCTTTGACCCGATACTTGGCGAAGTTAGAGATTTCGGTGAGGCCAACACGCTCGCGCACGGCGGTGCACTCGGCAGCAACTTGATCCCACGCGTTGCTGCGACGGAACGTGACCTCTTCCTTGGGCTCCTTGCCTGGCTCTTGGAACCACAGTGCATGCTCGAGCCCGAACGACGCGCCCCACACAGCATTGGCATCGGTGAGTCGGTCGTAGATGGGCGTGGTGTGCAGTGGTCGGCCAGCAGCAAGTTCTTCGTTGGGGAAGGTGATGCGGAAGCGGCGGGCGTAGTTCTCGCGCACCTTTGCGTTGGTATATGGCAGCGTTGCGTAATCGCCATAACGGGCGACGTCCATGCCCCAGATGTCGAGACCGCTATCGCCCTGTGTCATCCAGTTGGCGAGGGCAAGTCCCACACCGCCGCCCTGTGACAGGCCGGCCATTACCGCGCATGCAACCCAGCAGTTACGAATGCCGCGGATGGGGCCCACGAGTGGGTTGCCGTCGGGCGAGAACGTGAACGGCCCGTTGATGACGCGCTTGATACCGGCGGTTGCCATTGCTGGGTAGTGCTTGAACGCCACTTCGAGTTCGGGTGCGATGCGATCGAGATCGGGGTCGAGCAGTCGCTGGGCGAAGTCCCACGGAGTCTCCTTTGGCGACCACGGCACACAGGCCTGCTCGTACGTGCCGAGCAACATTCCACCTTGCTCTTGGCGAATGTAGATCTCGCCAGCAAAGTCGAGTGCCATCGGCATCTCCTTACCGGTGGAGGCCACATGCGCTGCAACCTCGGGCATGTCCTCGGTGACGAGATACATGTGCTCCATTGCGAGCACCGGAAGTTCGATGCCGACCATGCGGCCGACTTCGCGAGCCCACAATCCGCCAGCGTTCACGATGTGTTCGGCGTGGATTGATTGGCCGACATCGGTGTGCACATCCCAAGTGCCATCGGAGCGTTGGGTCAGTGCGTTCACCCATGTGTTGCGATAGATCTCGGCGCCAGCGTTACGGGCGCAGATGGCATAGGCGTGGGTGACGCCCGAGGGATCGACGTGACCCTCGACTGGGTCGTAGAGCGCACCGATGAAGTACTTCTCTTCCAGCAATGGGAAGAGCGTCTTGGCCTCAGATGGTGTGATCAGTTCGAGATCCATGCCGAGGTAGCGGCCGCGTGACTGGGCCATGCGCAAGAAGTCCATGCGCACTTCGGTGTCGGCCAGCATCAGACCGCCAGGAAGGTGGATGCTGCAGTTCTGACCTGACTCACGCTCGATGTTTTCGTACAACTCGATGGTGTACTGCTGCAGCTTCGACACGTTGGGGTCACCGTTGAGCGTGTGCATGCCGCCCGCGGCATGCCACGTGGATCCGGCGGTGAGCTCTTTGCGCTCGAGAAGGACTACGTCGGTCCAACCAGCCTTGGTGAGATGGTAGAGAACGCTGGCACCGACGACACCGCCGCCAATCACGACGACCTGAGCTGAAGACTTCACTGAGAATCCTTTCGAAATGAGCTACTGCGTAGTACTTGTGGCCGAGGCTTCGGCCTAGAAGTCGGTGGGGACTCCACCTTCGGAATGACGACGATCGACAAATGCTTGCAGTTCTTCGCGCACCGCAGCGTCAATCGGCGGCGGCTCGTATGCAGCAAGCATTTCTTTCCAGATCTGGTTGGCCCGCTGGGGTGCCGTGGGGCTTCCGCCCTCTTCCCATGATTCGTAATTGCGCCAGTCGGAGATCATTGGCTTATGGAAGGCCGTGCGGAAGCGGTCTTGCGTGTGCTGCGTGCCGAAGAAGTGGCCGCCGGGGCCCACATCGCGAATGGCTTCAAGTCCGAGCGACGCTTCGTCGACCACCGGTGGCTCGAGGAATGCCGACACCATGTGCAGCAGATCGGCGTCGATGATCATCTTTTCGTAGCCGGCGTGCAAGCCGCCTTCCATCCATCCGGCGCCGTGCATCAGCATGTTGGCGCCACCCATGGTTGCGCCCCACAACGAGAACACCGACTCGTATGCGGCTTGGGCGTCTACCGCGTTTGCGGCGCAAACGTTTGAGCTGCGATACGGCAGGTTGTAGCGACGGGCGAGTTGGCCACCAACCATTGCAGTGCGCATGTACTCGGGCGTGCCGAACGCCGGGGCGCCCGACTGCATGTCGACGTTTGAGGTGAACCCGCCGTAGACCGCAGGTGATCCGGGGCGCACGATCTGCGTGAACGCAATGCCTGCGAGCGCTTCGGCGTTTTGCAGTGCGAGTGCGCCAGCCAGGGTGACGGGCGCCATTGCGCCGGCCAACGTGAACGGGGTGAGCACCACGATTTGGTTGCGTGACGAAAACTCCATGATGCCTTGCAGCATTGGGATGTCGAGTCGCAACGGCGAACTGGTGTTGATGACGGTGAAGATCGATGGTTCGCGGTCGAGGGTTGCGTCGTCGATCTGGCGAGCGATGCGCACCATCTCAAGACAATCGCGGTTGCGCTGGCGACCAAGGCTGTAGGCGTGCAGCGGCTTGTCGCTCAACGTGAGCGCATCGAAGGTGGCGTCGAGGTGGCGGATCGATGCATGCAGATCGATGGGCTCTACGGGATAGCCGGCCAAGAAGTGAACGCTGTTGAGCATCTGGGCGAGCCGGATGAGGTTCTTGTAGTCGGCGTGGTTGCCGGTGCGGCGGCCGTGGTCCATGTCGAATGCGTTTGGAGCGCTGGCCACCGAGCCGAACGCCATGTAGTCGCCACCGATGACGAGGTTGTTCGCAGGGTTGCGGCTGTGAAAGGTGAACGACGATGGTGCGGTCTTGATCTTCTCGAGCACCATCTCGCGGTCGAACCGAACTCGAACGCTGCCGGGCTCGATGCGGGCGCCTGCATTGGCCAACAGTTGACGAGCGTCGGCGTCGAGAAAGTCCATGCCGATCTCTTCGAGAATCTGCATCGACGCGTCGTGAATCATTTCGATTTCGTCGGCTGACACCACATCGGTTGGCTTGTACGGCATGCGCGGCTGAGCCAGCGGACGTTGTACGGGAAGGCGGCTTCGCTCAGCAGTAGAGCGGCCCTTGCGGCGTGGACTGCCGCTCGGAGCTTCGCTGTGAATTTCGCTCATGATGTGCTCCCGAGTGCGACGCGCCGACCCGGAGATACTACTCCTTCAAAGTTTGCACAGACGTACCGTGAATTACTTCGTTCGCGGTTGGGACGGTTCGCCCGTCAAGCGTGAGCGCACGGCAACCATGCGCTCACGCTTCATGGGCGAAATGGTGGTCGCGACTAAGTTGCCCGTGTGAATGAAGCCGTGAGCAGCTTGGCCCAACAAGATCGTGCGGCGGGCTTCGATCGTGTGACCCGTCGGGCGATTGTTGCGGCCACCGTTCTCGGTGCCGCTTGGCGAATCGCGATGTTGATCAATCGGTGGAATCTGGGCTTGGTTTTCAACGATTCGGTCTATTACAGCTATCAAGCGCAACACAACGCCCAAGGCGAATGGTTTCGTTTGGTGTTCACCAACGGACCTGGTGCCGAGCATCCGCCGGTGGCGTCTTTGCTGATGACCCCAGCAAGTCTGCTGCCCCACCTTGTGTCGTGGCAGCGCGCCACGAGCACCTTGTTGGGTATCGCAGTTGTTCCGCTGATTGCTTTGCTGGGTCTGCGGCTCGGCGGTAGGCGAGTGGCGGTTATTGCAGCGTTTGTTGCTGCCGTGTACCCCAACCTGTGGATCAATGATTCGCTCGTGATGTCTGAGTCTGCGGCGGTGTTCTTCGTGGTGATTGCGCTGCTGTGCGCATGGCAGTTTCAGCAGCGCTTCGACTACCGGTCGGCAATCATCACCGGTGTGGTGGTGGCGCTCGCGGCGCTCACTCGTAGCGAGATGGTTGCACTGGCTCCGTTGCTCGCCTTGATCGGATTCAGGTCGCGTCCTCGTCTCGAGTGGCTCAAGCGCGCCGTGGTCATGCTCGTAGTGGTTGGCGCCGTGATTGCGCCATGGATGATCTACAACTCCACTCGGTTCGATGCCCCGGTGTTGCTGAGCGCCAACGAGGGCATCACCATTCTTGGGGCCAACTGCGATGCCACCTATGGCGGTCCAAAAATGGGCGGTTGGCTCACGAGCTGCCTCAACGATGTCGTCATTCAGCCCGGTGAAGACGCTTCAGAGTTGTCGCGTCGCGAACACAAACTCGCGGTTCAGTACATGCGTGAGCATGTGCGTCGTTTACCACTGGTTGTTGCTGCTCGCTTACTGCGAACTGTCGATCTCTACGGACTGCATGATCTGGTCTTGATCGACATGGCCGACCAGCGCGGCAGGGTCCAGTCGTGGGGCGGAATACTGAGTTGGTGGCTCCTCGCTCCGCTTGCTGCGGTGGGTTGGTGGCGTAGCCGTCGCCGCTGCGGATGGATATTGCTTGCTCCGGCCATCAGTGTGTTTGCAACCGCGGCCATCTTTTACGGTGCTCATCGATTGCGTGCTCCGCTTGAACCGGTTGTTGTGATCTGCGCGGCGATGGCGATGGCTGGCAGCGCCCTGGGGCAACGGCTCATTGGGCGCGTCTTGGCGCATCCTCGGTTTGCGGCGTTAGCCAATTAGCGGCGAAGCCGTTGTGCAACGATCCGTTGCTCCTTCAAGAACGCGGGCACGTCGGGTGGCTGCACGACAGCTCCCTTGATGAGATCGTCGAACTGTCGCGTCAGAGTGCGCACGTGTTCAGCCGATGTGAGTACCAGATACATCTGGCCGATGTAGAGCGCGGCGCGTAACGGCCCGAAGATGGTTACTGGCGCCGCAAAGCGTTGGCGGCCATCGAACAGAAACCAGCGGAGCGTTGGATACAACTCGGTGCACAGGTCGATCATGTGGTCTAGTTGCGCAAGCCGGCTACTCAGTTCTAGGTCTCGCCAGATGCCCCCGCCCCGAGCGAACGTTTCGATTTGTTGCACCGAGTTGCAGCATTCAAGATCTGTCTCGGGTGCTCGCGTCCATGCCAGGCGCGCAGCGGCTGTCTCGATCTTTTGCTCGGGCCTGCTCGCTACAGAGTCGCCCATCTCAAAACGAATGACGGTCTCGGTCTTGAGTAGGTCGGGCAAGGTGGATGGCACGTAGCGAATCTTGTAACCGATGGCTTCACGTAGCCAGGCGATGAGGCGCTCGTCGTTGTGTGCCAACGCGTCGCCCTCAAACGACATCTGCTCGTTCATCATTTCGGCTTGCATCGGACCGGTGTTGCTGAGGCCAATGAGCCAGTCGATCGACACCTGTTGGGTCTCGGCAATGGCGGCCAACGTTTCGATGCGCGGTAGTCGCCGATTTGTTGGCGAAAGCAATTGAGACAGTGTTGACCGATCGAGTCCAACCGCTTCGGCGAACTGGCTGCGATTCTGTTTTGAATCGTGGATCACCTTGTCGAGCCGTTCCTGAAAGGTGCTGAGAAGGTTCTTGCGGTCAGCCATAGCTGCAGTGTAAACACCTCATCTGATGTGTATGCACAACACATTTCGGTTAGTTCCACCACAACTGGTGCGACTGTGCGCATATACCTCAACCACAAGCCTTCAGTGAGGAGGCTGATTCGCTAGACCTATCTGCAGTGCATCTCGCAGCGACAACACGGGCAACGAAAACCGACTGGCCAACAATCGCTGTTGCCATCTTGTTTTGGATGTCGATTGTCGCCGTGGTGCTCGCGCATCATCATCTGCCGACCGTGATTGTGGTGGGTGCGCTGGCCGTGCTCGGCGGCCTCTACATGTCGCTTCAGCATGAGGTGATTCACGGTCACCCCACTCGGGTGCAGTGGCTGAACTGGTTGCTGGTGGCAGCGCCACTTGGGATGGTGTTGCCACTCGATCGTTACCGTGACACGCATCTTGAACATCACCGTGCCGTGCTCACCGATCCGGTTCTTGACCCCGAAAGCAAATACGTATCAGCCGAGGTGTGGCAGCGCTCGAGCGCTGCGTATCGCGCGTTGCTGTTCGCGAACCAGACTCTGGTGGGTCGGCTCGTTGTGGGCCCGGTGCTTTCTGTGGTGCGCTCGGTCCGCAGCGACATGCGCGAGATGCGCTCGCGCTCGGCGGTTCGTCGGGCTTGGCTGCTACACCTTCTTGGGGTTGTGGCACTGGTGCTTGCGCTGCGGGCGGTAGCGATGCCGTTGTGGGTCTATGCACTTGGTTTTGTGTTTGGCGGGTCGTCGCTCACCTCGTTGCGTTCGTTTGCCGAACATCTCGCAGTTGAGCAAGGACCGCGAACGGCGATGGTTCATAGCGGGTGGTTTTTCAGCCTGATCTATCTCAACAACAACCTGCATTACGCGCATCACGAATCGCCCGCGGTGTCATGGTTCCGGCTGCCCGCGTTTGCCCAGGAACTCGATGCCGATGCGGCTGTCGCTGGTACAGCGGGTGTGTACCGGGGGTACGGCGACATCGCCCGCCGCTATCTTTTCCGCCCCTTTGTTCATCCGGTGCATCCAATTTCTGCCACGATCGATGCGTGACTTCATCGTTCGCAGCGCTACCGATGTATCCCTTCGCGGGGCTGCGCGACGCGTGGGACGAGCTGTACTCAGCAATTGCTGTGTCGATGAGAGTCAGCTACCCAGATACTCCGCTTGAGCTTGATTGGGAAGTCGACTCGCACGAGGGCTGGCGGCACCCTCACCTTGCCGTGAGTCAGGCATGCGGCTGGCCACTGATTACCGAACTGCACAGCACCGTGCGAGTGCTGGGTGCGTTCGAACATCGCCTCGACGACGCAGTGAGCCACCTGTACCGCAGCGTGATCGTGGCGCGCAGCGCGCTCGTGCCGAATGCGTTGAAAGATCGCGCTGCGATCAACTCAACCGACAGCTTGTCGGGATGCATCAGCCTGCTCGCCGCCTTCGACATTGCGCCGGGTCACTGGCCGGGCGAGGTTGTGCTCACTGGCTCGCACCTTGCCAGCATCGATGCAGTACGCACAGGTTCGGCCGATGTTGCGTCTATCGACGCGTTGTCGTGGGCATACCAGCAGCGCCTCGACCCGCACCGACTCGATGGACTTGTTGTTGTCGAGCGCGGACCCTTGGTGCCGTGCCTTCCGCTGATTGTCGGCGTCGATGCCGACGACGCGAAGGTCGCTGCGTGGCGCTCAGCGATTGGTGCCGCAATGAGCGCGCCGTCGCTCGTCGGAGTTCGCTCGCTGCTCTTGATCGAGGGCTTCGTGCCACTTGAGCTTGGCGATTACCAGAGCGCCCTCGCCCCGCTTGCCGGCACCGCCGCGTTACATTCTGATGCTCGAACGTTGGGACGAACGAAGGAACCATGAGCACAATTTCGCGAGTTGAGATCACGCATCATCAACTGCCACTCGACCCGGTCTTTCCAGCATCATGGGACACTCAGCCGCGCACCAAGTTTCCGGCAACGATCGTTCGGGTATTCGACGATGAGGGCCGTTGCGGCGTTGGTTCAGGAGATGCCATGTATGGCTTCGACGACTATCAGCGCTACTTCATTGGGCAAGATCCGCTCGATCTCGATCGCCACGCAGCAGTGCTGGCGAACATCGAGTTCCACGCTGGTCGTCCATGGCCGATGGACGTTGCGCTGTGGGATCTTGCGGGCAAGATTCGCGACGAGCCGATCTGGAAGATGGTCGGTGGCGCAAGCAACCGCATTCGTGCCTACGCGTCGAGCGGCGTGCACCGCTCGGTACCCGAGATGGTGCAGGTAGCAAGACAGGCGATCGCCTTGGGATTCCCCGCGCTGAAGGTGCGCTTTGGTCGGCCAAGTCTTGATGAGGATCTTGCCGTCATCAGCGCAGTCCGTGATGCTGTGGGCGATCAACTCGAGCTCATGGTCGACTGCAATCAGGGTTGGCGGATGGCATGGGACACGCAGCGTCCGTGGCACGTAGACCACGCCACCGTTGTGGCGCAACGACTCGAAGCCGAAGCCGTGTATTGGATGGAAGAGCCGCTGCATCGCGGGGACTACGACGGCATGAACGAACTTCGTCAGCGCGTGAACATCCGCATCGCCGGTGGCGAACTCACCCGCGAACCGTATGAGTTTCGCGAGCTACTGACCCGCGGCTGCTTCGACGTGTTTCAACCCGACTGTGTGTGCTCAATGGGTATTTCGGGGCTGCGTCACTTGGCGTACGAAGTTGACGAGCAAGGCAAGATCTTCACTCCGCACACGTGGGGCAATGGCATCGGTGTGATGGCCAACTTGCATCTCACAGCCGGCACCGTGGGCGCGCCGTTTATTGAGTTTCCGTTCGACCCGCCTGAGTGGACAACGGCCCGTCGCGATTTCATCCTCACCGAAACTATCGAGGCCGACGGCGACGGCTGGATCACGCTGTCCGATCGCCCAGGCCTGGGCATCGAACTCAACGAGGACGTGCTGGCGCAAACGCGTACTGGTCAAGCAACGTTCGCGTAGGGTAAGCGCTCGTGGCGCGTACTCCTGATGTGGCAATGAAGCGCGAGCTACTCGACCGAGTGGTTGCGTATTTGGCCGAGCACGGGCTCGGCGACATGTCGCTGCGACCAATGGCCGCCGCACTCGACACCAGTCCAAATCGCTTGGTGCATCACTTCGGATCGAAGCAAGAACTGCTCGTGGCCGCGCTTGCACAGGCGATTGAGATTCAAGTCGAGGTAAGCAACGGTTGGCTCAAGCGCAACCCCAAGATCAGCCAAGCCAACCTGCTGCGTCGATGGTGGAAATGGCTCAACGCTTCGCCCGCGAACTTGGCACTGTCGCGGCTTGGTCTCGAGGCGGCAACGCTTGAGGCCACTCACACTGGCCTAGCTGGCGACGTGCGAGCCGATCAGATCGGCGTGTGGCGAACCTCGATCGAGCAGCGTCTCGTCGACGAAGGTCTGTCGCCAGAGCAGGCAGTGACCGAGTCGTCGTTGCTCAAAGCAATGTTCACCGGGCTGATGGTTGACCTGATGGCTACCGGCGATCGCAAGCGATTGACTCAGGCACTCGAGGTGGGCCTGTCGCGAGTGGAGAATTTGCTGGCCGACCTCGCGGCTCGCTGAGTTACTTGCCTTGGTCGCGTAGGAAGCGTTCGACTTCGTCCATCAACGCGCCCGCATCAACATGCTCGGGTAGGTCGGCTTCGAGCTCGCCGCCAACGATGTCGTCGTCGTCTTCGTCGTCAAGGTCATCGTCGTCTTCGAGACTGAAATCTTCGATGCCAGCATCGGACATGCTCTCGAGCCGACGAACGTAACCGCCCAGATCGGGGTCTTCGGCGACTACTGCGTTGACGCGCATTTCGTAGTCGTGAACCTGGCTGGCGAGACGAGCCGTTGGCATCGTGGTGCCGATGATGGTGCCGAGCCGCTCGAGCAATGCCATGGTGGCCTTTGGCGATGGCACCTGCGAGGCATAGGCCGGAACTGCTGCCCACAATGATGCCGAGGGC
>Ga0194044_10001756_pt1 | contig 10959 bp, 8 predicted proteins | sample JunL4417m_MetaG_FD_155460 | JGI IMG/M metagenome (GOLD analysis project Ga0194044, IMG submission 155460) | Anoxic zone freshwater microbial communities from boreal shield lake in IISD Experimental Lakes Area, Ontario, Canada - Jun2016-L442-17m | ecosystem: Environmental > Aquatic > Freshwater >...
GATTCTATCAGTCCAGTCAACAAGAGGAAATCTCCCGTCGCATAGACATGTACATAGAGGACAGTGCTTACAGTCCTGCCGATATCCGATTTCGGTGTCGTAAACGCAGGTGAAAGCACTGCGTCAACTTCCTTGAAATCCAGTACCAGACGATTGTCAGCGGGACTGATGAGTTTTCCATCGAAAGTGACTGGTGTCACAGGCCCAACCGGCGCTATGTTGACCGGTGAAGCCCATATTTTAGACGATGTCCAGAAAAACATCAACAAAAAAGCAAAGAGAAAGCCGGTAGCCGAAAATCTTTGTCTGTTCATAAATAAGCCCTTTTTAGTTTTTGCGAAGCGCCAATACTTATGTGAGTCTGAAACGATCCTATTCATTGCCTTTAAAAAAGAAATACCGCGCCGCCGTTTGGGCCAATTGAACATCGTGATGTGCAGCATCTGAAACCGTTGTGAGTTTCCAATTAAAAATCATGCCCAGCCGGGATGCTTCATTTTTTGCCCAATCATAGAAATTATTTCCCCGCTCGAAACGGTTATTGCCCTGCGACAATGCTTCAGGCGATCTGGCAAGATGCGAGTCGTCCTCATTCACATCCCTTTCGCCCAGAATCAGGATGAAATTCCTTTTAAATGCAGACCTGAGGTCTTCAGGAGTCATGCCTGAGTTTCTGATTCCATAAGGATATTTTTCCGAAAAACTCGCCATTGCATATACGCCTGGATTTGCTGCAATGGCCATTCGAATGCGAGCATCCGTTTTAAATAGAATCATTCGCTGAACAAACTGCCCGCCTGCGGAATGGCCATAGATGTCATACATCAGGCTCTGGTTATGTGTTTCCGCCTTAATGTAATCAAATAAATGCTCAATTACCGTGAAAGCGGTATCGTTTTCATGAATGGGATTTTCCATCTTATCAAAAAGATTGCCTTCGTTGTATTCTCTTCTACCTGGATAATACTTACGAGAGAATTCAGGCGCAATAAGCAGAAAGCCGTAGCGTTCGGCATATTGAATCCATTCATCGCGATAACGCTGTGCATCCCGTTTTACACCATGCATCACAAATAACACCGGCCTATCGATAGAAAATCCAGATGGTTGATAATACCATACGGTAATTGGTTTATCCGGATTGCCGTGCCTGTCTGTAAATGTAAAGTTACCGGCCCCATGATGAACTTGCTTGCCGCTTGAACTGTACTGAGCAGAGGCACAGGAAAGCGCTGTCAGAGCCAGGATAATAACTGCCAATTGTCGTTTCATCGGGACACTTTTTGTGACATGAATCACCCTTGCATTCACCCCCAGACTTGAAAGTGATTATTTTCATCATCGGAAATGGGTGATCTGGGGGGCCAAAGGATATCTTGGTCCAGCGGGACAGCCATCCGCCGAGAGATATTTTTTCCCTCCTGTGGAATGGGAATGGTTCCGTTTTCGATCTGGTGCCGGATTTCCTGGATACCCGCCAGGCTAAATCGCAGAATGTGATCCGCCAGAACCTCTACATCAGCATCCATATCCAGAAATGGGGGTCTGGAAAGTTTCTTTCCTTCAGGGGATTTCTTTCGACGCTGTTCCCGAATGATCAGATCGAAGCATTGGGCCCGAATGCTCATCTGGCAAAGCTGTACCTGCAGATCGGACGCTTTTTCGCCCAGAAGCTCCCGCATCAGGACAAACAAGCCGCGCCGAATCGGCTCAATTGACTCCTGCATGACATCAACCAAAAAGCCCGTCTGGTTGACCAGCTCTTTGTACATGATGTCGAATTCATAGCTTTGCGGGTCGGCAATTCGCTGAAGAATTGACTGAATTCGCCCACGAAGACGCTCTTCGGGCGACGCGCCTGGCGGCACCCTCCCATCGGCGGGGTAAATCTCCAGCGAGCGCTGAAACGCCTGGCGCCATGCCTCGGCATACAGGTTTGCTTTGTCCCGGAAGTAGTAATTCGCAGCGGCGATGTTTGCGCCTGCCCGTTCGCAAATATCCGCAATCGTAGCATCCCTGTATCCCTTTTCCGCAAACACCTCGCAGGCGCTTTGCAACAGCCGGGCCTGCGTATCAAGCTCGGATTTCTTTCTAGTTTTCATTGAAGACTCCAGACGATAAAACGTACAATTAAAATAACCATTTTAATTGTACGTTTTTCTGTCTGCCCGTGTCAAGATGAAAAATCTCTTCTTACACGGTAATCAGGGCATGTTTTTCATTTCAGGGATCAAAGCGACAGTCACGCCAGCCTCAGCGCATAACCGCTTTATTTCCTGTTCGAAGACTTCAGGTTGTCCGCGAGTCAGGGTTTAGATCGAAACTAATGTTCCATGTTTGTTAGCGGGTCAGCAGTTTTTTTAAATAGCTGTTTTAATCCTTGGACTGAACGTATATGTATATCCAGTTGTGGATACGCTAATTCTATGCCGCGTTCTTTGAAAACCCTTTCAATTTCGAACCTGATTTCCGATCTTACAATGTCTTTTGAAAGTACTATATTCATGATCCAGAACCTAAGATGAAAAATAAGCGCATTGTCTCCAAAATCGTTGAATAAGACGTAAGGGGGCGGTTCCGCCAATACATCTGGATTTGAAAGCGCGCACTGCATGAGTAAATATTTTGTGAGGGCTATATCGGAGCCATAAGCAACACCCACGACAACCTCCGCCCTTCCTCGCGGGTCTTTATGGGTCCAGTTGACGATCTTCTTTAAAATCAGATCAGCGTTCGGCAGGAATATTGTGGAGTCCTCATTGGTTTGGACCACGGTACTCCGTATATCAATCCTTGTTACTCTTCCACGTACGTCATCGATCTGGATTTGGTCGCCGGGGTGTACTGATCGTCCAAAAAGCAGCATCAAGCCGCCTACAAAATTTTTGATCAAATCTTGAAGGGCAAAACCTACGCCGACCGATAATCCCCCAGCAATAAAAGTCAGATTATTGATGCCAACGCCCAAAAAGTTTAAGGAGGCAATTACATAACAAGACCATATCATGTAAGACGACAAGGTTTGCAAAGATTTAATGACGCCTTCTTCGATATTTTCCCAGCGCATTCTTAGAAATTGTATTGCTGTGCGGAAAAGGGCAATCAAGGAACGGGCCAGAAAGAATAATGCGACAAGGGTCAAAACTGTTATAATCCGAAATTTAATCATGCCCCAGTCAATTTCCGATTGAACGATATTGTGTAAAAGCGGCATTCCTCCCATATATATCGTAGCCCACGCGATCATCAGGGTCAAAAGCCCTATAAAGATGAGGGGCAAAACCATATTAGTCAATAGAATCAATACCGTGGACTTATGCCTGCCAGAGTGTGTGATTTTCCAGAAGTGACTGCTCAATCCTGATCCAAGCTCGATGTTTAAAACGATCATAAACCAGAGTGCAGAGATGAGCATGGAAAGGCTTCCCCAACCGAGTAAGGCTATCACGGCAAGTATTACCAACAGGGCTGCTGTAAAAATGGACAGTTTTCGTTCCGGATCAAGGGCTACATATTTCTTTAAAAAGTAGTAATATATGCTGAACAAAAGAAACAGGACTGTGAACACCGGGGTCATTGTGACAATAGGTATTCGCAATATTTGCACAATTATTCCTGTGACAAAGATAATCCACAGGGGCCAGAGGATATTATAGGGAGGGTGATGAGTTTCTGCGAGAGATGTTTTACGCAAATTCCAGGCAAGGGACACTGCACCACCTGAAATGAAAATATCCCCAAATGACTGATATGATCCGAACTGAAAATGTTCGGAAGTTGTTGTATAGATGATGACAGAGAGACCGAGAGTAGTCCAGATACAGCATGGGAAATAATGTCTGACCGGATGACTGCTGTCGGGCAGTTTTTTGCCAAACCTTTTCAGGAAAAAATAGCAAGCAAGAGATGCCAAGAGCCATGATGATGTAATCTTGAAGACAAAATCCTTAAATGAGCTTTTTTGCTCTTCAGACGGTGTTAATCCGTATAGAGGTGCTAATTTCAGCCACACTTTCCCTGCAAAATAAGCCATTTCCCATGCGTATGAAGTGAAGAAATGCTTGGGTATTGGTTCAAAAAAATAGGTTTTCCATAAAACACCAAGCTCCTTCTCAACAGATGATCGCCTTTGTTCCAGTCTAAAGAGAAAATCCTCTGTATAGGGAAGAGCAGCGAGAAGCTGTTTTACCGCAATTGTAGTGGTTGATAGCTTGTTCAGATCTTGGATATACTCTCTGATAATCAGGGCTGAGCCGGACAGTGATTTATCTTCGGCTAATTTGCTGTACTCTTCCTTTCTTACCTGTGTTTCTTCTTCAAATAAGTTGACAAGCTTTATCTGTTCATTTATGGGGTTGATGTCGCTGTAGACGTTTTCTTTCAGGGCATCAAGCTTTTGTAGCATATCACGACATTCAACAGGGGTTTTATCCGATATGCCATGGACAAGGAGTAATCGCCTCAGCTCGCGGTTAAACTCCATGTACTTTTCCTGGGCTTTTTCAGCTTCTTCAGGCTGTATAGCAATGAACTTTTCAAACGCAAGCTGCTGATCCCTGATCGCAGTTTGCTCACGGGTTATCATATCCTTCCAGACTGAATCCTTTTCCTGGGCCAAGGTCTGGGAATGGAAAATGAACAAGTTAGACAGTACGAAGAGCAGCAGAAGAACTATTTGTGTTAAGTGAGAATATTGCGAAGATTTACGATTCATGTACATCCTATTTCCTGCAACAACGTATATTGTAAGCTTAAAGTTGGCATGATTGACGCTCCAGGAATTTTTTTAATTATCTGCTATTTCAACTAACATATCAAATTTTATTTGTCAAAGCTCGCTTTTTTGAAAGGTCATATTTTTTCAATTTGCCTGGACTGCCGATGTTGGCGGATAAAGCAGGCGGAATCAAAATCCGTCATTCAGGCCTGCTGGTATCCCAGATACAGAACAAAAAAACTTGACAGAGCATCTTTTTGTACCTACAACTGAGCCGTGGAAATCGTCTGGGATCACGATAAAGCTGCTGCAAACAACTAATACGCCTCATCATCCGGCATGGTGCCAGCAGTGAAGCTACGCCCTACATCACAGGGACGCTGCTGTTCATCCGAAAGGTGAAAGGACATATCTGGCTGATCAGAGGTCTGGACAGAATAATGGATTGATGAATTGAATATGCGAATTGGATTCTTTGATTCGGGCATTGGCGGCTTGAGTGTTCTGTATGAGGCGCTTCGCCAATTGCCTTGTGAGGATTATCTTTACTATGCGGACGATGCCAATGTTCCTTATGGCAACAAGTCCAAGGAAGAGATCCGGAGCTGTGTTTTTAAAGCTGTGGACTTTCTGGCCAAAATGGATATCAAGGCTCTTGTCGTTGCGTGCAACACAGCAACCAGCGTCGCTATTCAGGATATTCGCCAAAAATACGGGTTTCCGATCATCGGCATGGAACCGGCTGTGAAACCGGCTGTGAAATCCGTTGACGGCAAACGGGTGCTGGTATTTGCAACTCCTTTGACACTGTGTGAATCAAAATTCATCTGTCTTCTGAGCCAGGTCGATATACACAATACGGTAGATTTTCTCCCCCTGCAGGAGTTGGTTACCTTTGCGGAAGCCTATCAGTTCGACAGGACCGTCATCATGTCATATCTCAATGGATGTTTGAAAGATTATGACTTGAACCAATACGGTGCAGTGGTTCTCGGGTGCACTCATTTCCCTTTTTTTAAGAACCATATCCGAGCATTCTTTCCAAAAGGTACGGTCATTGTCGATGGAAACAGAGGAACGGTTCAAAACCTGAAAAACATGCTGACATACATGGGGAAGATTCATGAAGGTCACGGCCATGTGGAGTACTATAGATCAGGCCATAGGGTTAAGGATGATAACACGATGGAACGTTATCTGCGACTGCTGAAAAAGATCGACCTGCGCAGTTAGGAATCACACATCTATCCAGGCTATCGGAATGAGAGAATTGATTAATCAATATCAAATGTATGGGAGATTTTCGACGTTTTGTTTGTGTCTTTCGGAGAATATTCGTTATGTCTTTAACGGAAAAAACAATGGTTACACGTTTCAAGTACAAAAAAACACATGTTGAATGTGCTGGTTACCGAATTGAGTGCTTTTTACATATAGATCAAGGCCATCTCAATTTTTTCAAGATTATTCAGACTCAGTAAGACTCCAGTTTTTTTCGTCGCCCAAAAAACAATGAAAAAACCGTTTAAGGTTTTATATCGCAAAGGCGCCAACGCAACAGATTCTTTTCATTTCTCCAGTTTGAGCATTTTTTTCTTGACATCAAGTCACAATATAACTACATCACAGCTATAATGTGATTAAGAATGCCGCCAAACCTTTGATATCTGTGGTTGATGAACGAGTCGGCTTCCCATGCCAATTGGCCACAGCAGAGGCAACCTGGCGTGTTTGGTTCAATTTAATAAAAAGGAGGGTCATAATGTGTTGAAAAAAACAGCCAATTGACCTACATGTGGATCAAAATTTTGACCCGAAATGTGACCGAACCAAAGAAACATAAAAGATTAGGAGGACGATTTGAAAATTCTCACAACCTTAAAAAAAGTAGTTGATGTGGAATTGAACATTAAAGTGAAGAACGGCGCCATTGTTGAAGAAGGGCTACAGTACGTCATGAATGCCTGGGACGAGAATGCGGTGGAAGCCTCTGTCCAGCTTAAGGAAAATAAGGGTGCTGAAACAACTTTGGTAAGTATCGGTGGTGGAGACAATACCGACATTATCCGTAAAGCATACGCCATGGGTATTGAAAACGGGATTCATATTGATGATCCAGCGCTGGCCAAGGCGGATTCGTTTGTTTACGCCAGGATTTTGCAAAAAGTTTACGAAAAGGGGAAATACGATCTTGTTATCACCGGCAAACAGGCCCAGGATACGGATAATGGTCAAACAGGAATCATATTGGCGCAGTACCTGGGATTACCTTGTGTCAGTAATGTGATCTCCATCGAAGTAATGGACGAACAGCACATCAAAGTATCCCGTTTGGGTGATGTCGGAACCGAAATCGTTGAACTGGAATTACCCGCCGTGGTCACGGTTAGTGACAGTATTAATCAACCTCGATTGCCAGTACTGCGCGGCATCATGATGGCAAAGAAAAAGACCATCAAGGTAATGGATCTGGCGGCGCTTGGTACTTCGAATGATGAAGTCGGAGGCGCCACTCCAAAATCGGAAATTGTTGAATTTATAGCACCGGAAGCGCGCAAGGGCGGGCAAAAATTTGAAGGTGATGTCGCCGAAATTACCGCCCGGGTCGTCGATCTTTTGGCCAATGAAGCAAAGGTGTTTTAACGAATAAAAAATATCATTTACTGTCATCATTGGACACTAACCGAATTCATACAAGGAAAACAATATTATGGCTAAAGTACTCGTAATTGCAGACATCAAACAAGGTGTACTAAAAGGTAGTACAGCCGAACTTCTATCAAAAGCCAAAGCTATCGGCGCTGAAACCGCAGTGGTTGCGATTGGCAGTAATATCGAACTGTTAATACCGAGCTTGGTAAATGCTGGTTCCGATACTCAATATATCGCTGATGATCCAGGACTGGAGCTTTTTTCAGCCGGTCCATACTCATCCTGTGTTGTTGACGCAGCCAAACAATTTGGCGCCAACATGATTTGGTTCGGTTTTTCTGAAAGTGGCAAAACAGTCGCCCCGAGGGTTGCGGCTCAGCTTAATGCCGCATGTGCTACCGACATTACCGATGTGATGCTAAAAGGGGACCAAATCGAAGTAATAAGGCCCGCCATCGCAAATAAAGTGATGCAGCGTGTCAAAGTTAATACCAAACAACTGGTTGCAGTTGTCAGGGCTGGCGCGTTTGATGCAACGGAAGGTATCTCAGGAACCAAAAACGTAGTCAAGCTTTCCTCTCCTGCGCCAGATTTAAAGGCTGTGATCAGGCAAATAATATCCGAAGCAAGCGGCGACATTGATCTTGCGGATGCCAATATCGTCATATCGGTGGGGCGCGGCGCCAAGGATCAAGCTGGCGTTGACCTTGTAAGAGAACTGGCCAACGATCTGGAAGCGGGTTTTGGCTCTTCGCGTGCTATGGTGGACGGTGGTTTTATGCCACATTACAAGCAAGTCGGGCAAACCGGTAAAATCGTGGCGCCTACCCTTTATATAGCAATCGGTATCTCTGGAGCCATTCAGCACGTCGCAGGAATGAAAGGCTCAAAAGTGATTTTGGCCGTTAATAAAGACCCGGAAGCGCCTATCTTTAATGTGTCCGACTATGGTATCGTCGGAGACCTCTTTGAGGTGGTTCCGATTCTCCGCGCAGAGATTAAAAAAATTAGAAGTTAGCCCGCTAAAACTAATTTCGATCAATGCATGTGCCTGCTTTTGCATGAACATGCATTGACAATGAATAGTATTTGTCCAGCAAAAGAATGCCTCTCGCGCTATCAGCATTCGGTATTCTCCTGGTTTAAAAATGCTTAACTTTTTTGATGAGGCAATGCAACTATGAATCCCCTATTGATGTTTCTTCTACTCACTGTCGGTCTGACGGTTTTTGGTCGAACGATGTTTCACAAAATTCAATTGTTAAGGGCGCTCGAACCCACAGATAGAGCCAATCATCTGAAAGAACGACTGATGAATATGGTGATTCTGGCCATCGGCCAGAAACGCCTGATCGGAAGATCAAAAGAAAGAGGCTCGGGTATTATCCATGCGTTCATTTTTTGGGGATTCTGTGTCTTATTGATTCGCAGCTTAACCTTATATGGAGAGGGATTTCAAGAGGGATATTCGCTCCCTTTTTTTGGTGGCGACCATTTAATCGGTTATCTCTATGTCACCTTAAAAGATATTATGGAAGGGATCGTTTTATTGATGATCATCTTCGCTTTTTTTCGCCGGGCCGTTCTAAAACCGGAACGACTGCACAATACCTTCAAAGCCTACCTGGTCTTGGCGCTGATCGGGATTTTGATGGTGTCCGATCTATTGTACGACGGCGCTCGGTACAATATTATCCAATTATTTAATAATCCCGAAAGTATCCATTACTTCAATAATCCGCAATATGGTTCCGAATTTCTCTGGACACCGATATCGGTGGGAGCGGCCACCCTGATTTCAGGATTTAGTGCGGATGCCAACATCACCATCCTGACCATTATGTTTTGGCTTCACATCAGTACGCAGTTGTTATTTTTGAATCTTCTCCCGTTTGGAAAACATTTTCATGTGATTACCGCACTTCCCAATGTTTTTCTGAAGAGCCTGGACTATCCTCATGAAAAAACTGAACTGCTGGATCTGGAAGACGAAACCGCCTGGGCGGAGGAATCCCTGGGAATCAATCATATCCATCAACTCAATTGGAAACAGGGGCTGGATCTTTACACCTGCACCGAATGTGGACGATGCAAGGAAGTTTGCCCTGCATATACCACTGACAAACCACTAAATTTGCATGACTTCAACGACAAACTAAAAATTGTGCTTCTGGAAAACGCAGATAATATCATTAAAAAAGCAAAGTTATTAGCCACGATCAGGCAAAGCGAAGATTCCGAGCAAATTGAAAAAAACAGGGAAGAGCGCACTGCTCTCAACAGCGAAAAGAAATTAATTGGTGAGGTAATCGCAGAAGACACGCTTTGGGCATGTACGACTTGCCGCGCCTGTGAAGAAGTTTGTCCTGTGACTATTGAACATGTCCCACGGATCATCGCCATGAGACAGGGGCAAACCTTGATGGCGGAAGCTTATCCAAAGGAGCTGAACACTGCCATGAAAGGGATCGAACGGAACGGCAACCCTTGGGGAATCGGTTATGATAAACGAGCCGATTGGGCTGTAGGGCTGGACATCAAAATGATGGCGGACGACTCAAATGTCGATTATCTTCTTTGGGTTGGATGCGCCGGTTCATTCGATGATCGGTCTAAAAAAGTATCGAAAAGCTTAGTTGGAATTCTGCAAAAGGCAGGTATCAGCTTTGCAATCCTGGGTGTGGAAGAAAAATGCACCGGCGATTTTGCCAGAAAAGTTGGGAATGAAATGCTGTTCCAAATGATGGCTAAGGAAAACATCGAAACACTGAACAACTATAAAGTCAAAAAAATAATCACGGCGTGTCCGCATTGCCTCAATACGCTTAAACATGACTATCCTCAATTGGGAGGAAATTACGAGGTTATTCATCATACCGAGTTCATTGATCAACTCGTCAAAGCGGGTAAAATCAAATTGAAGCAATCGCTGGCGGGCGCCTTGACATACCATGATCCCTGTTATCTGGGGCGATATAACAACATTTACGATGAGCCCAGATCAATTCTGAAATCCGTTTCCAACGGCGTATTCAAAGAACTCGGACGACACGGCCGGGAAAGTTTTTGTTGCGGCGCCGGCGGGGGAAGAATGTGGATGGAGGAGACCATCGGCAAAAGAATCTATCTGGAACGTTCGGAGGAAATCGTCGGCCTGAAAATCAAAAGCGTGGCTGTGGGTTGTCCCTTCTGCCTGACGATGATCGAAGACGGAATGAAAGAGTTGGGCAAAGAAGAGCAGATCAAGACTTTGGATATCGCTGAAATAGTAGAAAAAAACATGGTGTAAATGAGAGTGATCTCGATAATTGATGGACTTATTTTCACGGTATTTGAGGGAAACTACCTTTCGCTGACCTTTCGCAAATGATTTGGATAAAAAATGTACTGGTTCAAAGAAAAAATAAGCGAAAATAGTGCTCCCTCAATTAGCAAAACCCTTATCCCTGTGACATGCTGCTATCATTAAGCTGAAGCGTGATTTGCAACAGAAAAATACAGCATAAGTTTAACATACCCCATCAATTATGTTGATCAAATCACCCATCAATTATGTTGATCAAAATTAGATATAAAATAAATTAGGTATG
>Ga0194044_10001757_pt1 | contig 10958 bp, 9 predicted proteins | sample JunL4417m_MetaG_FD_155460 | JGI IMG/M metagenome (GOLD analysis project Ga0194044, IMG submission 155460) | Anoxic zone freshwater microbial communities from boreal shield lake in IISD Experimental Lakes Area, Ontario, Canada - Jun2016-L442-17m | ecosystem: Environmental > Aquatic > Freshwater >...
GAATATATTGATCCATGAGCTGGGTGCCATTGCGGTCATGAAGACGGTTAGCACCGAAGATACTGCGGTGAAATCAATCGAGCAAAGCGGAGTGAAGACTGTCACCGGCATTAAAAACCTGTTCACCAGTCCTGGATCCACTTTGGAGGGCGCGGCTGAAGGTGTCGGCGATCTTTTCAACCGCACCAGGGAAACAATCGGCAGAAGAGAGACAACCGAAACCGAGGATAGCAAATTCGCCCAAGTCGTTGGTTTCACTAAATCAAAGGGACAAATCGCAACGAAGTTCGGAGTCAGTATCTACTCCAGAAACCAGGTGCTACAGGGGGAACTTGACAGGCTGGCCATGGCCGATTATCTCGGTGGAATCAGTGTCGGATTGGCGACCAGCGTTATTCCAGGGGTTGGTGGGCTTGTTCTGACAACCTCCGGCACGGCCCGTCTTCTCAATGAAGCCATCAATAATACGCCGCCATCCAAACTTTGGGTGCAGAACAAGAACAAACTGCTGGGTATGGGGTTTGATTCTGATACAGTGGAACTTTTTCTTAACAATCCCGTCTTTTCTCCAGCTCTGGAGACGGTTCTGGTCTCCGCTCTCGATTCGATGAAAGGCGCGGCCAATAGAGGAATTTTCATCAAGATCGGTATGCAGGCGAGCAACCCTGACATGGCCGGATTTATCACCGAAATCGCTGTACTCTCAGCCGGATATCATAAAAATGTCGCACCGTTAAAGAGTTTCGCCCCTATGGCCCGTCTCGCCAGCGGTATCAAGAAAGATGGAACAACTGTGGTTCTTCTGTCAACGGATCACCTCATCTGGAGCGAGCGCATCGCTAATGTAGTAGAAGACCTGACAGCCGCCAAACAGGGCAAAAGCGCCAGATTTGAGCTATGGACGTTGGGTACTCTTAGTAATAGGGCGCGATCCGCATTGCAGGAAAAAGGCTGGAAGACGTATGAGAACGCCCTTGGCAAACTCATTCCTATCCAGTAATAAATTCCACAAACCCAGGGTAGCGGTGTTGCCGTAACCCTGGGCTATCTAATATAAGATGGAAACAACTACCTGACAAGGTTCATGCGTTTGGCTTCGCGGAGCAAGTCGTCCTTAAACCTGGGATCGGCGAGATCAATCATGGCAAGCGCCCGTTCGCTTATGGATTTACCCTTGAGGTTGCATATCCCATGCTCGGTCACTACCCACATGGGTTCCATTCTCGTCTCGGAGAGAATTCCATCAATTCTCGGAACTATTTTGGATATGGTTCCGTTTTTCGCCGTCGAGTAGAAAGCCAAAAAGGCCAAGCCGCCCTTAGATCGAAACGCACCACTCATAAAGTCCCGCTGCCCCCCAACGCCGCTGAATTCGTGGCCTCCCACGAACTCCGAATTTACCTGACCAAAAAGATCCATTTCAACAGCGGAATTTATGGAAACCGCCCTATCGTTCATGGCAATGATATATGGGTCGTTTATGTGACTGGCCGGATAGCTTTCCACGGAGGGATTGTCATGGATAAACTCATACAGCCTCTTGTTGCCCCAACACAAAGTGAAAACGGTCTTGTGGCGGTGAATTTCCTTGTATTTATTGGTCAACGCTCCGCTTTCATAAAGACCTACTATGCCGCTGGTGAGCATTTCCGTGTGAATTCCAAGGTCTTTATGGTCGGTCATGAACTTGGCGCAGGCGTTGGGAATGCCGCCAATGCCCAACTGCAACGTGGCTCTGTCCGGAACCATTTCCGCTATGCGCCGACCTATGACTTCGTCCAATTGAGTGACAGGTCGATCTGGCAATTCATTGATAGGCTGATGATTTTCAACGATCGCCGTGACCTTTGACACATGGATTTGATTGTCTCCAAAGACACGGGGCATGTTCTCGTTGACTTCCACCAGAAGCATGTCGCAATCGCGAGCAACAGATGAAGAATAGTCATTGCTGGTTCCAAGGCTGAAATAGCCGTGGCGATCCATCGGTGAAACCGTAATCATGAGTACATCCATGTGTATGTACTCCGTATAGATGCGGGGAAGTTGCCACAAATAACAAGGGGTATGGTCAATGATACTCAAATTGCCTGCTTCCTTCATAAGCTTTCGGTCCAGGTCGGACAAAAAATTGGAATGCAGGTGCAGACGATCCATGAGTTCAATGTCAAAAATGGGCGCAACGGGAGCCGCCGCAACTTGATAGTGTACATTCAGGCTTATGTTTTCACCGCTGCGGGCTCGTTCCGCAAGGGCGGCGCAAAGTGCAGGCGGCCCATTGGCGGCAAGTCCGAGGGCTAAATTGCCACGTTTGGGGATAAGTGACACAGCCTTTTCCTGTGGCATCAATTTTTTTGTGTATTCAGCGCAGAAGTCAAGATTCATATTCATCCTCCTAAAAGTGATAACAAACAAAAATCAAGTAAGGCCTTTTCTTTATGTGAGACAAATCAGAATATGTAAATTTTGCTCAAGATGTCAAGATACTATTATTTTACAGACAAAAAAACCGGATCACACTGAAGTTTTGATCCATCACCATTCAGAATACATCAAGGAGAACAATTATGAAAAAAATCAGCACGATCCTCTTCACAATGCTCATCTTTTTTGGGTTTGTCGCCACATCTCTGGCTGCAGAAAAACTCATGCTCTACACCTCCATGAAGGAAAGCCTTATCGGAAAAATACGGGATGTCTTTGTCAAGAAGAACCCGAACATCATCTTCGATTACTATTCGGCTGGCGCCGGCAAGCTGATGGCCAAGATCGCCGCCGAGCGACAGTCTGGCAAGCTCACCGTTGACATCCTGTGGCACAGCGAAGTGCCCGACTTCTACAAACTAAAACAGGAAGGCATGCTGGAGAAGTATGTCTCTCCCGAATCCGAGAACGTCAGAAGCCCCGTAAAGGACCCCGAAGGATATTTCACGCCAGCCAGACTGGGGACACTGGCAATCGCCTACAACAAGAAAAAGATCGCCAGTCCTCCCAAAAACTGGAACGATCTCCTTGATGCCCGTTTCACGAACGGCTTTGGCATCGCCAACCCGGCCCTATCTGGCACTTCCTTTGTGAGCGTGGCCATGATCGTCAACACCTTCGGTTGGGAGTATTTTGAGAAAATGGCCAAGAACGGGGCCATCATGGGCCAGGGTTCGGGTCGGGTCGTCGATGATACGGCTTCCGGTGATCTCCTGGCAACGCTTGCGCCCGATTACATCGTCATCGATAAGATCGAAAAAGGCGCCAACCTGGGGATCGTATTCCCAGAGGAGATGCTCGTCATCCCCAGCCCCATCGGCATCATGAAAGGAACGCCCAACCTCAAGGCAGCGGAGAGATTCATAGATTTTCTGCTCTCCAAGGAGGGCCAGACCCTGATTGCAGCCGAGGGAACGCTTCCTATCCGCGATGACGTAGCGATACCTCCGGAAATCCTGGCGATGGGGATGGTGACTACGGACCAGGCGGTGCAGCGCGCCATGAAACTTGATTACATCAAAACGATGGATGAAAAAGAGGCCATCATCAAAAAGTTCTCGGCCATCATCCGGGCCGCCAGGTCCTCAAACAGGGGACCCGAGCAAGGGAAGCCTGCTCCGCCTATTACTTAAAAAATCACTTGCAATGATAACGGTTTTTGATTATTTTATAAAAATGACCAAGTGGTCACTTATCAGATGAAAATTGTGCTTGCTTACGCATATTTTTATAACTTATTAATATCATAATAAAACATAATATTTAACATACATCGTGCGGACATCCAATATGAAGGATCGCTTCAGTGAAATCCGGGACAAGGTACTCTCGCAGCAACGCCTGGAGTTTGAGGACGGCCTGTTTCTCTTTGAGAGCAACGATATTGCAAGAATTGGCCAACTGGCGGATATCGTAAGAAAACAACTGAATGGGAATAGTGCTTATTATGTGTACAATCAGCACATCAACTATACGAATGTCTGCATTAGCCACTGTCAATTCTGCGCCTATGCCAAAAACAAGGACGACACTGGCGCCTATACCTGGACCGTGTCGGATATTAGGGAACGCATTCTTTCACGGATCGAAGAACCCATAACAGAGCTGCACATCGTCGGGGGGCTTAATCCGGATTTGCCATTGCAGTACTACACGGAATTGCTTGAAGCGGCCCAGGAAGTCAGACCCGGAGCAACCCTAAAGGCGTTTACGGCGGTCGAACTGGATTTTATCGCCAAAAATGCAGCTCTTTCTGTTGAAGATGTTATCGGCAGGCTGAAAAAATCGGGTCTTGCCATGCTCCCCGGCGGCGGGGCCGAAGTCATGAGCCGCCGTATTCACGAAAGCCTGTTCCCACGCAAGATCAACGGGAAAAGATGGCTGGAGATTATGGAAAAGGCTCACGGCTCAGGGCTTATGACCAATGCTACTCTGCTATATGGGCACATCGAAACTCATGCGGAGCGACTCTCTCATCTGATTGCTCTAAGAGACTTACAGGATAGAACTTCTGGGTTTTGCGCATTTATTCCCCTGGCTTTTCATTCAGCCAATACCGGCCTTTCCCATCTTCCCGCCACAACCGCTTTTGATGACTTGAAGACCATCGCCATAAGCAGGCTGATGCTGGACAACTTTCCCCACATCAAGGCGTACTGGGTGATGATTGGAGAAAAGCTGGCGCAACTGGCGCTTTCATTCGGCGCCGATGATCTGGACGGAACCATCATCGAAGAAAGAATATCCCATGAGGCCGGAGCGACTTCTCCCAAAGGACTAACCCGGGATCAGTTAAAATATCTCATCACTTCCGCCGGCTACGACCCGGTGGAAAGAGACGCTTTTTATAGGCCGGTTGCTCAGGGAACTCGAAAATGACCGAATTGACTCCTATCCGTGATAAAATTCTGAATCATCAGCGCATTGACTCAAATGAGGCGCTGCTGCTGCTGGAAAGGGCGGATATTCTTGACCTGGCCTTTCTGGCTCATGAAGTCAGAAAATGGCTGCATCCAGAACCAATGGTCACATTTGTGGTGGATCGAAACATCAATTACACCAATGGATGTACCTGCGGATGTAAATTCTGCGCCTATTATCGCCCGCCGGAACACCCCGATGCTTATATTATCTCAAAAGAGGCGCTCTGCCATAAAATCCGGGAAACTCTTGACCTGGGGGGAACCCAGATACTGCTTCAGGGCGGACTCAATCCACTTCTGGGCCTGGATTACTATCAAGATATATTGAGCTTTATCAAATCGAAATTTGATATTCACATACACGGATTTTCCCCGCCGGAAATCGCCTTTATCGCCCAAAACTGCGGATTTACCATTGAAGAGACATTACGATCCTTGATAAAGGCCGGTCTGGATACTATTCCTGGCGGAGGCGCCGAAATTCTGGTGGATGATATCCGGTGGCGAATATCCCCGAACAAATGCACTGCTAATACCTGGTTGAACGTCATGAAGCAGGCGCATCAAATGGGCATCAAAACCACAGCCACCATGATGTTTGGTCATATAGAAACCCATGAACACATTATCATGCACCTGATGAAGATTCGTGATTTGCAGGATCTGACTCAAGGGTTTACCGCGTTCATTCCGTGGACATTTCAGCCAGGCAATACGAAAATCCCCGTACTTGCCGCAACGTCTGTCCACTATCTTAGAGTGCTGGCAGTCTCCAGGCTGGTGCTGGATAATGTCCCAAATATTCAGGCATCCTGGGTCACCCAGGGGGATAAAATCGCCCAGATTTCCCTGGCTTTTGGCGCCAATGATCTTGGAAGTACTATGATTGAAGAAAATGTAGTGGCGGCGGCAGGCGTGGATTTCAGGCTGTCCCTTGCGGATATGGTCAGAATGATCGCAGGCGCAGGATGTCGGGCGGTTCAGCGGGATTGTTTTTACAATTCCCTTGCGGAACACCGGATGCCAGAAATATGATGCCAGATGACAACAGAGGACGGACAACATATGGCGGATGACAGAAAACAGCAGAGGAAAGACGACATAGATTTCTCTCCGCCATCTGTCCCCTGTCATCCGTCATCCGTCATCCACAGAGCCGGTTGGGTGATCATTGATCCGTGGACGATTTACCCTAATGGGTATGTGCGGGTTGAAGATGGGATCATTCGGGAGATCGGGCAAGGAACCCATGCCGGCGGCGATGAGGTCAGGGATTATGGAGACGGCGTTATTTTTCCGGCAATGGTCAACGCCCATACCCATCTTGAGCTTTGCGCGCTCAAAGGGCGCATCACAACCCATAAGGGGTTTGGTTTCTGGGTAAGGGATCTGATTGAAAAGCGGGTGCTGCTGGACCACAGAGCACTGCAGGAAGCCTCAGAAATCGGAATTAGGGAAATCATTGCATCCGGATGCGGCGCAGTGGCGGAGATATCAAGTTTGGGGCTGACCCTGGAGCCTGTACAAAAATCGGGTCTGGCAGGGGTCTGGTTCAGGGAATGCCTGGGAGATCGCATTTGTAGGGGCGAATCTTGTATTCGCCCCTTAGTGGAAATACCGCATGATCAAATATCAAGCACTGAAAGCTGGGAAAGTGAACCCTGCGATCTGCGGATATCCATGGCAGGCCATGCCCCACACACCACATCGCCAGAAGTCCTGATGGAAATCAAAAACCGAACACGCAGACAGAACGCGCCGTTTTCCATTCACCTGGCTGAATCAGACGAGGAAATGGCGTTTTTAACAACGGCGGAAGGTCCATGGAAGGATTTTTTGCTGTCCCGGGGAATTGATACGAAATCATGGGGACTTCCCGTGCAAAGCCCGGTCAGACATCTACAATCCATAGGCATTCTTGATAACCTAACGATTCTGGTACATCTGCTTCATGCGGATCAGACAGATATGGACATTATCCATGAATCCGGAGCACATGTCTGCCTCTGCCCAAGAAGCAACACTGCGCTTCATCACAGGCTTCCGGATCTCGATAGAATGCTAAAGACGGGAGTCAATCTCTGTTTGGGAACAGACAGTCTGGCCAGCGTGAGCAGTCTTAGCATGTTCGATGAAATGGCATTCGTCTCCAAAAGCTTTCCCATGGCGGCGCCGGAGAGGATTTTTCAGATGGCGACCCTTGGCGGAGCTTCTGCACTCGGACTGGACAAACGAATGGGAACGCTGGTTCCGGGCAAACAGGCCAGGCTATCATATATTGATATTCAGGCATCAAAGGCATTTCAGGTCGTGGAGGCTCTGGTCAATTTTAACGACCAGATGAAACATTCTGCTGAAACATCCTGCACCATGAATTCTCAGCCAAACCCAAGGACGGTTTTGCAATGAACACTCAGACATTTCAGCACCCAGTAGCCCTTGGCCGCATTGATTACATGAATGTAGCGCCAATCTATTACGGACTCGACAACGGGCTTGCCACGCAAGCTATCAACCAAGGGATACAACTGATCAGCGGCCCTCCAAACACCCTGAATCTTATGATGATCGACGGTCGTCTGGATATCAGTCCTGTCTCATCGGCGGCTTATGCCAGAAACGCCCGTGAGTGGCTGATCCTGCCGGATTTGGCCATCGCCTGTCACGAGCGGGTACTCAGTGTTCTTCTCGTGAGCCGTTACAGCCTGGAGGCATTGACCGGCAGACGCATCCTGATTACGGATGAATCCTCCAGCGCCAGAGACCTGTGCAAGCTGATCTTCAGCATTAAAGGCATTCGGCCGGAGTTTGTCGTGGGCAAAGTCAAGGGCCCGTTGCAGTTGCCGGAAGATATTGATGCAGCGCTGGTTATCGGAGATTCAGCCCTGTCGCAGCCATGGGGGAAGGTTTTTCCGCATATCCATGATCTGGGAATCCTGTGGTGGAATATGACCGGTCTTCCCTTCGTGTTCGCCATCTGGGCTGTCCGGAAAGAGTTTGCCAGAAAATATCCGGAAAGGGTGGAAACTGTCCTGGCTCTGCTGAAAACATCCCGCAGACTCGGCAATGAAAACATGGAACAAATTATTGAAAAGGCCCACACCAAACTGGGAATTGATGTTTCGACTGCTCGGCTATACTACAAATCTCTGGTATATCAACTATCCGATCGTGAAAAAGAAGGCCTTGAACTTTTCTATAAAGGCTTGTATCAGAAAGGGGTTACGGATCATGCTGCGCCCCTTTTCTTTTTTGGAAACGGTATCAAAAAAACGGTGAATGCAGCGCCTCTTTCTTATGCTGATTCCACGGCCCTAAGCATCGGCCTAACAGCGGGCTGCTGTCCAGCAGTATGAAAGTCCGCTGATTTCTGCTATGGCAAAGAGTGTTTTGACCCTGCCAACTGGCTTGAAATGACCAGTTGCACCAATCTTTTTCGAAAACTCAAGAAGCTAATTCCTACCGGCAACGGCAAGGTGGATATTAATATCCGGTGCAATGAAAAGAAAGGCATCATCGAGGTCAAAAGCTTTGTGGATATGTCTGAAACCAGAAAAGGCACGGAACAGGCTGCTGCCTACGCCCGCAGCCTGAATCTGATTACTTTATTCCTGATACTCTATCGTGGCGACTATTGCTCCGTAAATCGTTCAATTAGGAACAACTCAGCCAAGCCGAATGAAACGCTCCCAATACCCAATGCCATTGGGAGCCATCCCGGGACCGCCGCACCCCAGTGCGGCACTTGTTTTAGCCGCCACAAGAGCGTCGTCATAATTGCCGCACTGGGGTGCGGCGATCCCAGAAACAATGATCAATACCTTCAATTAGGAACAACTCCATATTTTGTAACAACAAAGCAGGTATTTCCATTGGTGGAAAAAGCTGGACTATATTCCATATCCACCGATAAACGAGTGATTCCGTCGGCAAGCAGAAGACCAGGAATATGGATTTTAAAATCATCGGAATATGTTGATTCATCTTTTACGCACTCAGGTCTATAAACGGGTAGCGTGGTGAGGTTGGTCATTTTAAAAATTATCAGGGCCGGATACGTCGGATTGTACTCGTAAACAAAATCCGCCGAATACGCTGGAGCCCACCACCAGTCCATGAGAGAGGCAAGAACGGGTATATGGATCATTAAATTTCCATCTAAATTTGCCGTACACACTGTTGGCATCTGTTTCACCGTTACATCTACCGGACTACCCTCTGCACCTGTTGCTGTTACACGCATTGTGGCGGTTCGTGCTGAGCTACTGGTATTAGCCGTGAAGCTGCATGTAATCGTTCCGGAATTGGTTCCGCTGGCGCCAGATGAGATCAAGAGCCAGCTATCGCCTGAAGTCACTGTGGCTGTCCAGGGCATGGTTCCGGTTCCGGTGTTTGAGACGCTGAACGTGGTTGAGCCAGCATCTTTAGCCACAACCCGGCTGGCTGGGCTCACGGAAATAACCGAAGGATCCAATGGCCAATACTGTCCTCCCCGAACGGCGCGGGCATAGTAGCCGTAGCCCTTACGGTCGTTGCTGCCGTCGCCGTTGTAGAAATCCACGCCCCACGCGCCGTAGGTACCGCCTGCGCCGGTAGTACTCGACCAATACCACCACGCGGCCGTATTTGGAAAGTAAGTCGTATCAATCGCGGGATTATACCGGCTATAATCCACCAGACTTCGTAATTCCTTGATGGTAGGCAGCCGCCAGTCTGTATGGCCGCCAAGATTCAGCCCCTCACAATAGGCCAGCGCCTGCTCCCATGTTTGGGTAGAAGAACCGGCTTGTTGCTGCCACATCAGGCCTGTGTATGTATCTGTTACTGTGCCATCACCGTTATCCGCATAACCACCGGTAGCAGTCGAAACATCGTCCTATGATCCGCTGCCCATATTATCAAATGGCCAAATAACCGAATAACCTAATCCCCCAGACTGTCCTCCCCGAACGGCCCGCACATAGCCGTTATCGTTCTTATTGTCGTAGCTGGCGTCGCCGTTGCCGAAATAGACGGACCACGCGTAGTTGGTATTGCTGGCATAGGTAGTACTCGACCAATACCACGACGCGGCCGTATTTGGAAAATATCCGGTATCTATCGTAGGTCCTGGATAGGGAATGCTATAATTAACAATATAGGCCAGCTCCTTGATAGTGGGCATCCGCCAGTCGCTGTAGCCGCCATAACGGGCATCATTCAAAGCTTTAATAAAGTCCTCGGTATCCGTGCCAGTGCCCGGAGTTCCAGCATTACCGCCATTGGTAGCCGGGTTGCTGTCGTACCATGTATAAGTGTTGTCCGCATCATGCGGATCATTATAGTTTTTAACCCCATCCTTGTTGGTCTTCATCTCCCAGACCAGGCCGGTAACATTGTCCTTCACCATAACCCACGACGTAGCCGAATCCGGCAGCGTATTGCCGCTGCCGTCCAGTTTGGTGAAGGACATTGGATAGATGCTATAGTTGCCATCTTGGCCGTAGAGAGCCTGCCCAGGCGAAGGGCAGGTTATGACATTGCCTGCAACATCGTAACATTTCGTCTGCCCGGTATCCGGAACCGGCGCTGCCCATGCAACCCCTGCAAACATCAAAATAGTAGCCATCAGAATAGTAAAACAGAAAGCGTTTACCCGTGTTTTGTTCATGCTGTTTTTCCTTTGTTTTGTGTTTGCGAGATTTATGGCTTACGTTGAACTCTCTTAATTTGGGTGTATGTGTTGTAAAGCAAACTTCTGACAACCGTATCCAGATATACACCCAATTCCATGGCTTCTTTGTATATGGGTAAATGTTCGTATCGCGCCATATTTGTTGACCAGTTCCCATGCCCGATTTATGTACTCCGAGAACTGTCCCCTTATCAGATTGAGTAATAAATGCAAGATTTATTTTGCCTGCACGTCACTCTGCTTATTCTATACTTGAGACCAGATAGATTTGTGAAAATGAAAGTTTCATATTGGACGATCCTAATTTCGTGGTTTCATCCCAGTCTCCCCCACCCCCTAACCCCCTCCCGCAAGGGGAGGGGGGACTTTCACTCCCC
>Ga0194044_10001758_pt1 | contig 10954 bp, 12 predicted proteins | sample JunL4417m_MetaG_FD_155460 | JGI IMG/M metagenome (GOLD analysis project Ga0194044, IMG submission 155460) | Anoxic zone freshwater microbial communities from boreal shield lake in IISD Experimental Lakes Area, Ontario, Canada - Jun2016-L442-17m | ecosystem: Environmental > Aquatic > Freshwater...
TCGTTGAAAAAGCCAATCGTATGGTGGCCATCATTCAGGGAGTATTGCATCAGCAATCTGTACAGGCTTAAATTTTTGCGAGCTCCAAAAAATTCCGATTATTCGTTTTCTACATGAACCCCGTTCTGAGGATTATGCTGTTATTGATGGCTAATAGCCCGAATTGGGTTTCCCCTCCATGCGGTCGCATTGTGCAACGCTCCCCAGCCGGAACCTAAATGGAATTTTTGTTAATTTTTCCAGCTTTATTTCCTGTTTACAGAAGAAACCGAGCCCGCGAGGATAAAAATCGGGGGATACCGGCGATTTCATCAATTTGGTTGCAAATGGTTCATGGGTAACCGGTAAAATGCTATGTGGTAAAGGGATTGGTTGAAAAACAGGGGTATATTTCAGGCCTGTAAAATTGGACTTATTTTGACAAAAAACGCTATTTGCCACAAAAATCGTGCAGAAAATCAAAATTTTAGCTTTTTGCATCCGTTTTCAAGGTTGAATCTGTGTAAATTTACGCTATAATTGGTCAGGAGGTTGCATAAGGAGTTTTCAAAGAAAAGGAAATTTACCACAAAACAACGGCCCCATTCACCAGCAGAGAAAATATGGCTTTAAGTCAGGGACTATATCAAAAGCAGCTACAAAAATTATCTCCACAGCAGATTCAACTGATGAAATTGCTGCAAGTGCCTACGGCTATCCTGGAAGAAAGGGTAAAAGAAGAGATGGAGGAAAACCCGGCCCTGGAACTTGATGAGGAAGGACATGCCGATGAATATGATGAGGCCAATGATGAATTCAAAGACCGCGAAACTGAGGAAGCCGAACCCGACGGAAGTCCGGATGAATATGATGATATTGATATCAGCGATTATGTAAGCGAGGGGGATGATGAAGTAGGCGATTATAAACTCCGGGATGAAAATTATCCCGAGATCGATGATAACCGCGTGATCCCCCATAAAGTAGAGACCGGTTTCAATGAACTGATGCTGGAACAACTGGGGCAGCTGAATCTGGATGAGCATCAGCAACAAGTAGCTGAACAGATCATTGGCAATCTGGATGACGATGGTTATCTGCGCCGCGAATTTTCTTCCATTGTGGATGATATGGCCTTCAGGCAAAACATCATCACCACAGAACAAGAGATCAAGGAACTGGTATTGCAAATACAACAGTTTGATCCACCGGGCATCGGTGCTCGCAATTTGAGGGAATGTTTATTGATCCAGCTGGAAAGGAAGCTGGGAGAAGGATTGCATGTTGAACTGGCGATGAAAGTACTGGAAAAGTACTTCGATGAGTTTACCAAAAAACATTACGAGAAAATTCAGCGTGGCCTGAATATCAACGACGATCAGTTAAGAGAAGTGATCAACCAGATCATTAAGCTGAATCCAAAACCCGGCGGTACAATCGGAGATTCCAATAAAGGCGAACAATATGTGGTGCCCGATTTTTTCATCTACAACAATGTGGGCAAACTGGAACTTACCCTCAACAGCAAAAATGCACCCGACCTGCGCATCAGTGAGGGGTATCGCGATATGCTGAAAGATTATGAGCGGGGCAGCAAAAAAGATAAGCGCCAAAAAGAAGCGGTGTTGTTCATCAAACAAAAAATAGATTCGGCAAAATGGTTCATTGATGCCATCAAACAACGGCAGAACACTTTGATGAATACCATGGAAGCCATCATGAATTACCAGCACGATTTTTTCATCACCGGAGATGAAACTTCTTTGCGCCCGATGATCTTAAAATATATTGCCGAAGCCACCAACCTCGATATTTCAACCATCAGCCGCGTGGCCAATAGTAAATTTGTACAAACAGAGTTTGGTACTTACCGGCTTAAATTCTTTTTCAGTGAAAGCCTTCAAACAGATAGCGGCGAAGAAGTGAGTACCCGTGAAGTGAAAAAGATTCTGAGCGATATGGTAGAAGGCGAAAGCAAGAAACACCCCCTCAGTGATGAGCGGCTTACTGAACTATTGCAAGAAAAAGGATATAATATTGCCAGGCGTACCGTGGCCAAATACCGCGAACAACTGAATATACCGGTAGCCAGGTTGCGGAAAGAATTATGATGAGTGGCGTTTTTTGGAACCTGCAAATACACGGTCAATCGATAATAATATGAACCCAACTACCACTACGGCTGAAAGACAATCGACGCCAATGATCCTGCGGATACCGGCGCATATGATCTCTTATCTGTTCCATCCATTGTTCATTCCCCTGTATGTAGTGTGGTTTTTAATTTATTTTCATCCTTCTTATTTTTCAGGTATCAGTAAAGCAAATCAATTCAACCTATTACTGATCACCACCCTCAACACCGTTTTTTTTCCGGCCTTGTCGGTCTTGTTGATGAAAGGGCTTGGTTTTATTCAATCGATATTCTTAAGAACGCAGCAGGATCGGATCGGTCCTTATCTTTCCAGTATGATCTTTTATTTCTGGACGGCTTGGGTATATTTTAAAACAGACCCTCAGTTAGCACTCATATTACCTTCCTTCATGACGGGTGTTTTTTTAACAACAGTGGCTGGCTTGCTTTCTAATATTTATTTCAAGATCAGCATGCATGCCATTGGCATGGGTGGCCTGATCGGCATTTTTTTATTGGTGATGCAGAGCAATACCATGCTGATGACCTGGCCTTTATGTATCGCCTTGTTGGTAACGGGCTTGGTATGCACATCCAGGTTATTGATCAGTGATCACAGTACCAAGGAGATCTATACGGGATTGGCCATTGGTCTGCTTTGTCAGTTTGCTGCAGCCATCGCCATACTGTAAAAAAAATCCCGCCCGAGGGCGGGACTTTTCGTCTCCTGTTGTGCCTAACAATCAAACTTTTTAAACTGTAGAGGTAAATCAAGGTTTAACTGTCAAGTATTTTTGAGTGTGTACTGTATTGTTTATTGGGATGATAGAGGAACATGCAACTACCATTCTTGATCCGGTCAATAATTTTTTTGTGTAAACCCAGCGGTATGGCAGGGCATCCGAAACTTCTTCCCAAACAACCCTGCATCCGGATAATAGCTGCACTAACATAAGCGGCGCCATGCATCACGATGGCCCTGTTCACTGCATGATCATTAATGCCTTTTTCACAACCGATCAGTTTTAATGAATAACCATTTGCCCCTTCGTAGGTTTTTCCGGTAATATAAAAGCCGAGGCTCGACTTATGTGAATCATCTTCATTCGAAAAATCACTGGCATAATTATATCCCGATTCGCGGCCATGGGCTACCCAGGTATTGAAGATCAGTTTTCCGTGTTGGATATCGAGTACATACAATCTTTTCTGGGTAGATGGCATGCTGTAATCAATAATGGTCAGAAAAGCAGTATTGCTGATGCGATGTTGCTGTAATAAGTAGTTATAACCTTTGATGGCGCAGGTGAACGCTGATCGGGATAATCCTGAGTTGGAAAGATTGGCCAGGTAATAGTCATCCGTATTGGTGATCGGGGTCATGCTGTTTGCCAGCAGTGTAGCAGCTGAATGTTTTGAATGTACTAAGGAACCATGCGAATTTGCGGGTACTGCAGCGGTAAGCGGCCAGATAATAAATAACGCAAACGCATAACGTAGCAGGGTCATTCCTTGGGTTTTTCAGTTTAGAGGCAGTAGTGATCAGTAATCACATTACTAAATCGTGCATTATCATGCTTTTATTGTGCAGCCAATTAAAAATAAGAGGAATTATTTTTTTTAGGCGCCAGAATCAGTAAAATTACCAAGCATAACTACCCGAATTGCCGGATCGGGTATCCGTTGATTTACCTGTATCAAATTCATTTGTTACAACTTTAACATGAATATTAACAGTTTCGGCTACCTCTATAATCCTTTACCGGTAGGCATTTTAGCTATAAATTGGATTATTCCGTTTTATCAAATTAATCATGGCACGGTTTTGGAAATATACAATCTGGTACTGATGTAAAATATCAGATAGTAAGTAACCTTAAAAACATTCAATATTATGGACAACAACAATTTTCCGGCTGCTGCCACAGGTTTACAGCCCGAACAAAAAAAGAATAACAAGAATCTGATCATTGGATTACTGGCAGCGTTGGCCGTTGGCCTTGGCGGTTATCATTTGTATGAGAAAAACAAATTTTCTCAGGCGCTTCAGCAAACGGAGAACAGCGTTACCACCATCAGCAATGAAAAAAGTGAAGTGCAAAAAAGTTTTGATGCCTCATTGGCACGCCTGGATAGCATGACCGGTGTGAACGGAACCCTAGAAGCCAAGATCGCTGACCAGAGTACTGAAATTGCCAAAGCAAAAAATCAGATCCGGGGTATTTTGAATAAGAACAATGCTACTGTGGCTGAATTAAAAACAGCCAAGCAATTGATCAGTCAGCTAAATGGCAAGATCACCAGCCTGGAAGCAGATGTAGCCAGGTTAACGGAAGAGAATAAATCATTGAGTCAGGATAAGTTGACACTTACCGCGGATAAAGAAAAATTAACCACTGATCTGGCCAGCACCAATCAAGTAAAAGTCGATCTGGAAAAAAAGGTAGATATCGCTTCTACGCTTAACGCGTCAAATATCGTGATCACCCCCATCAATGTAAAGAACAGTGGTGTAGAAAAAGTATCAACTACTGCGAAGCGAGTGGATAAGCTGGTGATCAGTTTTGATGTCAATAACCGTATTGCTCAGCCCGGTAAAACTGATGTGTATGTATTGGTGATTGGTCCTGATGGCAAACCCATTACGATAGGTTCTGCCGGATCAGGCACATTCACTACAAGGGATGATGGAGAGAAGACATTTACGGCAAAGGTTTCTGTGGATGTTGAAACAGCCAAGAAAAAAACGGTTGACTTCGCTTTTTCACCTGGCACCAGCTTCCAACAGGGTAACTATACCATTCAGATTTATCAAAATGGATTCTTGATCGGACAGGGCATGCAGGAATTGAAAAAAGGTGGATTGTTTAGTTAAGGCTATATATAATTTACCCTTTACAATATAATAAATCACTACCGGAGTATAATTGCTCCGGTATTTTGTTTTAGGCAAACCTCATGTAGTATTTGGTACGCCAGGTATGATAATCTTCCATATCCTGTCGAAGGTTTGAAATATCTGAAGGGGCTATCCTTCCGTGATAATATTGCGATTTAAAATTTTTAAGCACGGCTTCCAGATCAATTTTTAAATGGGCCGGGATATCAGCAAATTGTAGCCGGCTGCTGATCGTACTCACAAATCGGTGGAAATATCCTTCATCCATGTAAAAGCTGTGGTCATTATCCCAGTATAAAAGTGCATCAGGATGATCATCCAGGTCGGAGATGATGTGGTGGTTAATGGCCATAAGAAGGGCATTCAATTCCTTCTTGGTAAGGTTTAGGGGTATGTAATTGTTCATAAAGCGATTGTTGGATTAGGGTATATAATTACATATGCTGGTCAGGTATATGAAAAAATAAATTCATCTTTTGGGTGTTGGGCAACTTCTACATCAGTCGCTACATGAATACTGTAATGCCAGATTTTTCTTTAAAAAAAGAAATTTAGTGTTACATGGGACCCGAAGAAATAGACCCTGCAACATCAGATTAACATGGATCCATCATGTTGAAAAATCATTGAACAAAAAATTCAGTTACACAAATACAAATAATTGTTCAATGAAAATTTTCCAACGGCTTAGCCACAGAAAAATAATTTCAATTCAGCGTATTTATTTTGATCACATAATGTTACAACATACAGGCAATATAAAAAATACCACAAACTGGGTATATCGGTAGTGGTAACAGTTGACTATGATTGGCTTGTACCGGGCCTTTAGCTGGGTAAAATCTATGTATTCAGTTGAAAAACAAAACCCTATACTTTACTGAGTAGTAGTATAATTATTTGATTTTGTAACGGACCGCGTAAGCAGAGGAAAAAAATATATGTATAAAAAAAGTAGAAAAATGATGACGCGCTGGTAGAAATATATGTAATGAGAAATGAACAATTTAATAACATTTATTCAAGGGCCCATTCATATAGTCTACGTTTTGGGTAATAATATTACTACAAAGGTTGATTTTTTGTAAAAAATCGGGGGCGTCTGCCAACGAAAAATAAATCTGACTGAAGCGATTGATTTTGTTTTTTGAGTGCAGGATTTTTAAGAAGTATATATTGTTAAGTGCGTTGAGGAACTTGCGTGTGGCTCCATGAAATAACAATAAATGCATACATTCGTATATATAATTTTATCATGTTGAAAAAACGGCTGGATTATATTTCCTGGGATGAATATTTTATGGGGGTGGCCTTATTATCGGCCCGCAGGAGTAAGGATCCCAATACCCAGGTAGGCGCCTGTATTGTCAATGATAAATTCAAGATCGTAGGTACGGGGTATAATGGGTTGCCCATTGGTTGTAGCGATGATGAATTTCCCTGGGCAAAGCAAGGAGATTTTCTGGACACAAAATATCCTTTTGTATGCCACGCAGAACTCAATGCTATTTTAAATAATATAGGGATGGACCTTCGGGGATGTAAAATATATACCGCACTTTTTCCTTGTAATGAATGTACCAAGGCCATCATACAATCGGGGATCACAGAGGTTATTTACCTGTCGGATAAATATGAAAATACGGATACAGCCAAGGCTTCCAGACTGATGCTCACAAAAGCCGGGATTTCCTTTCGTAAGGTGAAGGTCAGTATCAGCAGTATACTGTTATCGTTCAACGAAGATTTGGTATAGCCGGACAATCCTTCTATTCCTTCCGTTTCCGCCTTCGCCATAAACTCATATCCGGCTTTTAATTATTCCCTAACTTCAATGTTGCATATTATAAGCACGTAATGTAATGATGAAAACAATTTGTTTTGATTTTGGAAATACCCGCTTAAAAGCGGCCATATTCGAAAATGATGCATTCAAGGAAGAGATCATATTACCCAATGACGACCCCTTCACCATTGAACGATTGCTCGATATTCACCAACCGGATAAGACCATCCTGTCGTCGGTGATCAATCATAACCCTTCCATCGAAAAACAGCTGGCCGAACGTTCTCAATTTCATAAATTATCACATCTTACCAAGGCTAATTTCACCATTCCCGTGGGCAAGCCCGAAACGGTGGGGGCCGATCGCTTGGCACTTTGTGCTGCTGCGGTGTATTATTTTCCCGGGAAAAACAACCTCGTGATTGCCATGGGTACCTGCATCACGTATAATCGTATAATTTCATTAACCAGTATAACGAGTTTATCGGGGGAGGCATTTCACCCGGAATGGAAATGCGCTTTAAAGCGATGCAGGTATTTACGGCTAAACTGCCACTGATTGAATCAGACCCCATGACCACCGGCTGGAATTTTCCCCTGATCGGATACGATACAAAAACAAATCTGCAAAGCGGGGTAATTGCCGGGATAACCTTTGAAATAGCCGGTTTTATTGACGCTTACGCCGCCCGCTACGACAACTTTAACGTGGTTTTAACCGGGGGTGATACAGCCTATTTTGCCGGTCAAGTTAAAAAGAGGATATTTGCCGACGCGAATTTTTTATTTAAAGGCTTATATGCACTCAGTGAAACTAACAATAGCTAAAATCTTATCGGTACTTTTTGTGGCTTGTGGCTTGCAATTTTCTGCCGACGCACAGGAAATTTCTCCTTATTCCCGTTATGGACTTGGCGATATGACGCCAAATCGTAATGTGTTGAGTAGGGGTATGGGAGGCATCGCTGCCGGTGTGTTTGATTATCAAAGCATCAATTTTACCAACCCTGCTGCAATTTCGGGGATCAGCAATACCATTTTTGATGTAGCTGCCGAAGCAGATGTGCGCAATTTGAAAAGCAGCGCTCCCGCCAAAAAATTCAGTTCTACCAATGCCCTGTTCTCTTATATGCAATTAGGTATGCCCATCGGTTCCAGAAAGATGGCAAAGAAGAATATCAATTGGGGATTGTCCTTCGGATTAAGACCCGTTAGCCGGATCGATTACCGGATCGAAAAAAATGAGCGTCTAACCGGAATTGATAGTTTGAATACTTTATATGAAGGATCTGGTGGTTTGAATCAGGTGTTCTTGGGTACCGGTTTGAAATTTGGTAAGGGCACCGGAAAAAAATACAGGGCTTTCAGTGTAGGCATTACCGCAGGATATATGTTTGGCTCGAAGGATTATAGCACAAAACTTACTTTCATTAACGACAGTACTGATTATTTTCGTTCCAATTCAGCATCAAAAACTAATTTCGGAGGTGTATTCTTCAATGCTGGTTTGCAATATGAAGCCGCTATAAAATCAGGAACACTCAGGATCGGATTGTTTGGAAATATCAAGCAAAATCTGAAAGCCACGCAGGATATTGTGCGCGAAACATTTTCAATTGATGCCAACGGAAATACTTACCGTGTTGACAGCATCTACCAACAGGCAGGCGTAAAAGGAACTGTTGTTTTCCCGGCTACTATTGGAACCGGATTCACTTATCAAGACAAGCATTTGCTGTATGGGGTTGACTTTGAATATACCAACTGGACCGGCTATAGTTTCTACGGAAAAAATGAAGACGTGCAGAATAGCTGGTTGATCAGAGCAGGTGCTCAGTACTTTCCGGCGAATGAACAAACTGCGGCTAAAAAATATTTCAGCTTCGTGCGTTATCGCGCGGGTGCTTTCTACGGACCTGATTATGTGAAATTAAATAGCTCAAGATCCGTTTATGGGGTTACGTTAGGAACAGGAATGCCACTTACCTCGTTGCGCAGGATCAGCTATACCGGTGAACGTGCCACCCTCAATACCGCCATAGAGTTCGGTGGAAGAGGCGACAAGAATAGCAGTCTGAAAGAAACAACCCTGCGTTTCAATGTGGGCATTTCCATGAACGCGAGCTGGTTCATGAAACACAAATATGATTAAGCGCAATCAACATGCAGGCAACATATCTGAATAAAATATTATCGGCAGTCTTTATAACAGGCTGCCTTTTTTTATCCGCCTGCGAAAACAGCACCAAAGAAGTGACCCAGCTTACCGATAAATCACTCGGTGTGGAAGAAGCTCGAAATGTAGATATCAATTATAGTCTGGGTGGCAAAGCAAAAGCCAAACTGCTTTCCCCAAAAATGCTGAGGGTGCAGGATACCATGCCCTATGTTGAATTCCCCAAAAAACTACATGTTGATTTTTATAATGATTCGGCTACAGTAGACAGTCGGCTGGATGCCAATTATGGTAAGTATTTTGAAAGCCAGAGCAAAGTTTTTTTACGGGATAGTGTGAGGGTGATCAATGTGCTGGGCGATACACTTTATTGTGATGAGTTGTGGTGGGACCGGAGTAAAAAGGACCATGAGTTCTACACCGATAAGGCCGTGCGCATCCGCCGGAAAATGGATATTATTGACGGGGTTGGAATGGATGCCCGCCAGGATTTCAAGGAATGGCATATTATCTTTCCCAAAGGTTTTATAAAAGTGCCTGCATCAGAATTCCCTGCCAATTAAAGCAGCGGATAACAAACTATTCTTTTCAATTGTTGTTATACCTTCGAACAATCATCTAAATTACGCATTATGGAATATCGCCGCCTCGGGAAATCAGGCTTACAAGTAAGCGCCCTCTCTTTTGGAAGCTGGGTTAGTTTCAGCAAACAGATCAATGATAAAACAGCCGATGAACTCATGGGCATTGCCTATGATAAGGGCATCAATTTCTTTGATAACGCTGAAGTATATGCGCTCGGCGAAAGTGAGAAGATGATGGGTCGGGTGCTCAAGAAAAAAAAATGGGATCGTAGTTCTTATACGGTTTCATCCAAGGCATTCTGGGGATGGAGGGGCACAAATAATAAACCCAACCAAACCGGTTGTAGCAGAAAACACCTGATGGAGGCCTGTGATGAAGCCCTGGAGCGTTTACAACTCGATTATCTGGATATGTTCTTATGCCACCGTCCGGATAAGAACACCCCCATCGAAGAAACCGTATGGGCCATGCACCACCTCATTCAGCAGGGAAAAGTTTTGTATTGGGGAACCAGCGAATGGAGTGGCGTAGAGATCATGGAAGCCCATGCAGTTGCGAGGCAACATCATCTGATTGGGCCCACCATGGAACAGCCGCAGTATAACCTGTTTGAAAGAGATAAAATTGAAAACGAATACTTGCAGATCTTTAAAACAGTAGGCATGGGAACTACCATCTGGAGCCCATTGGCATCCGGATTATTATCCGGCAAATACAACGACGGTATTCCTAAGGGAAGTCGCTTTGCATTGGAAGGGTTCGACTGGCTCAAAGAAAGATGGGTGATGGATGAAAAAATGAGTAAGGTGAAAAAATTATCAGCACTGGCCGCTAAACTCGGTGTTTGGCTCAAAGAAAGATGGGTGATGGATGAAAAAATGAGTAAGGTGAAAAAATTATCAGCACTGGCCGCTAAACTCGGTGTTAGTACTGCTGCATTGAGTATTGCCTGGTGCATCAAAAATCCGAATGTGAGTACGGCCATCCTGGGTGCCACCAAAAAACAACAACTGCTCGATAACCTGAAAGCGTTGGATGTATTGCCCATGCTTGATACCCAACTGATGGAAAAAATTGAAGCCATCATGAAAACAAAACCAAAACTACCCGATTATTGATATGCACCACGCCATCATTTACGGAATACCCAATTGCGACAGCATAAAAAAAACCATTGATTGGTTTAAAAAGAATAAGCTGGAGTTTTCGTTTCATGATTATAAAAAAGCGGGCATCACCCAATCAAAACTTACAGCCTGGTGCAAGGAGGCTGGTCATGAAATATTGGTGAATCGTAAAGGGAGCACCTGGAGAAAATTAACGCCTGCAGAACAAGCCAGTATCACCACCCAGGCAAAGTCTATTCAGCTGATGCTTACGTATACCAGCATCATT
>Ga0194044_10001763_pt1 | contig 10948 bp, 8 predicted proteins | sample JunL4417m_MetaG_FD_155460 | JGI IMG/M metagenome (GOLD analysis project Ga0194044, IMG submission 155460) | Anoxic zone freshwater microbial communities from boreal shield lake in IISD Experimental Lakes Area, Ontario, Canada - Jun2016-L442-17m | ecosystem: Environmental > Aquatic > Freshwater >...
GACAGAGCATGGAGAATTAACACTGCATTGTCATACTTAGGCGAAAGGGTGCCGTAGGTCTCGTAAGCAACTCTCAACGGGCCTAAAAAAGCTCCGGACTCCAGTTCAATTCCGTCGAAATCCGCGAACTGGGTCTTTACCGGACCATAGCGTCCATCGGAGTCGGCGTATTCCTTGATGAACTCAGTGGACTCCATTCTTTCCTTCCAGAACACTCGAAGCCGAATCCCATGTCTGACCAGGCTCCCAATCGGCGCCGCAGGCATGGAGTTCTTTCGACTTTCTAAAACTTAATCCGTCCACGAATTCAAGGCAAGGCCTGCTCCAAATCCTCCAAGATATCGTCTATGTCTTCAATGCCGACCGACAGTCGGATCAAATCGGGTGGGAGGCCTCCCGCCATCTGTTGCTCGGAACTCAATTGGGAATGGGTTGTACTGGCCGGATGAATTGCCAGACTCTTGGCGTCTCCTACATTGGCAAGGTGTGAAAACAATTTGAGGCGGTCGATGAATCCTTCTGCCTGCTTGGTCTTACCCTTTATGCCGAACACCACCATTCCGCCTGCCTGTCCGTCCAGGAAATAGCGTTGAGCCAACCGATAAGACGGATCTGAAGGCAAGCCTGGATATCTCACCCAGGCTATCCGAGAATGATTTTCGAGATACCGAGCCACAGCCATGGCATTGGAACAGTGGCGTTCCATCCTGAGAGAAAGCGTCTCAAGCCCTTGAAGAAACATCCAGGCATTGTCGGGGCTTATGCATGCCCCCAGGTTGCGCAGGGGAACAAGTCGCATCCTGAGTATGAAAGCCATCGGCCCAAGATTTCCCAGATCATGGCCGAAACGGATACCCCCATAAGAAGGCTCGGGTGCATTAAAAAGGCCGAATTTGGGATCGGTCCAATCGAATCTTCCTGAGTCGACAGCGATGCCCCCGATGCCTGTGCCATGTCCTCCGATCCATTTGGTGAGTGAATGAACAACGATGTCCGCACCGTGCTCTAAAGGCCTAAAAATACAAGGAGGTGTGAAGGTAGAGTCCACAATCATGGGGACATGGGCTTCTCTTGCTAGAGCCGATATCTCTTCGAAATCCGGAACGCCGAGAATAGGATTTCCGATTGTCTCCAGGAAGATTGCCCGAGTTTTTGCGTTCAGTGCAGCCCGGAACTGTTCTGGCGAATTGTAATCTACGAAGCGGACCTTAATCCCTAAATGGGGAAGTATGTCGTTGAACATAGTATAGGTTCCGCCATAGAGGTTGCTGCTGGAAATGAATTCTTCCCCGGCTTCCATGACGTTGATCAACGAATAGAATATTGAAGCGGTCCCAGATGCCAGGGCGAGAGCCCCAACCCCACCTTCGAGAGCAGCCATTCTCTTTTCAAGGACGTCGGAGGTAGGGTTCATCAATCGCGTGTAAATATTCCCCAATTCCTTCAGAGAGAACAAATCGGCAGCGTGCTTCGTGTCCCGGAAGACATACGAAGAGGTCCTGTAAACCGGCACCCCACGAGCGAGGGTAAAAGGATCAGGTTCCTGGCCGGCATGAAGAGCGAGGGTATTAAATCTGTGCTTACTATCCGGGGTCTCCATTCAGTTACCTCCTGATGGACCGTAGAGCGCATTGCCTGAGACAAATTCTTGCAGGAAATCGAGAGACTAGGTACACTTCCAGGAATCGCATCTTGCCGGACCGGCTAAGGGTGCTCCTGGAATGTTCAGCGCATATTGCCCTGGCTCTTCAGAAAAGAGAGGAAGAATGGGCTGATCCAAGAAAGTTGGAGCACACAAAGCTGTGGGTTCCACGACCAGAGCAATGCGGATCGCCTCGTCCACATCATTCACAAAGTGGATTATCATATCATCTTTTACGTATTCAGGGAGATCTTTGAGGCTGGGCGAGTTTTTCTTCGGTAGGATGACTTCTCGAACCCCGGCTCGACGCGCTGCAAGAAGCTTCTCTTTGACGCCCCCAATGGGGAGGACCCGCCCCCTGAGAGTAACTTCTCCGCTCATGGCAACATCTCTGCGAACAGGAATGCCGGTGAAAAATGAAGCGAGGGCAACAGCAATAGTAATACCTGCGGAAGGTCCATCCTTGGGAATGGCTCCCGCAGGCACATGTATGTGCAGGTCGGTTTTTGCAAGGTGTTTTTCGTTGATTCCATAGAGGCCGCAGGCGTTTCTGAGGTGACTCAGTGCCGCCCTGGCCGACTCCTGCATCACATCACCCAGACAGCCGGTCATGGTCAACTCTTTGCGGCCCCGGAAACCTGTTACCTCGATAAAGATGATGTCTCCGCCGTTTTCGGTCCAGGCCAACCCGGTGGCGATGCCGACCTGGTCTTCCTCTTCCGCCAATTCAATAAAGTATTTCGGTGAACCAAGGAGTTCTTCCACAGTCGCGGGGGTTATCTCCTGCCGAACGGGCTGGTCCTGAGTGATTTCTCTGGCGATTTTTCGGCACACAGAATCTATGGTTCGCTCAAGTCGACGAACACCGGCCTCCCTAGTGAAACCAGTGATCAGAGAACAGAGAGATTCCTGGGAAAATCGAACCGGATAGCCATTAATGCCATTTTCTTCCAAAGCTTTAGGAACGAGGAAGAGTTCCGCTATTTTTTCCTTTTCTTCGTCTGTGTAGCCGGGGATACGTATTACCTCCATTCGGTCACGAAGCGGCGAGGGAATGGGATCCAATTGGTTGGCCGTGGCAATGAACATTACGCTGCTGAGATCGAAAGCTATATCCAGGTAGTGATCGCAGAAAGAATTGTTCTGTTCGGGATCGAGAACTTCCAGGAGAGCGCAAGCAGGATCGCCTCTAAAATCCTGACCTATCTTGTCCACCTCATCGAGCAAAAAAACAGGGTTTCTGGTTCCTGCTCTGCGAATCTCTTGAATTATCCTCCCTGGCATTGCCCCAATATATGTCCTGCGGTGGCCCCTGATTTCGGCCTCATCTCTGACCCCGCCAAGCGACATACGGACGAATTTTCTGCCGAGCGCCCTGGCAACCGATCTACCCAGCGACGTTTTACCAACTCCCGGTGGTCCCACCAGGCAAAGGATTGGACCTTTGTTGTCCTTTTTGAGTTTCCGGACTGCCAGGAACTCCAGGATCCGGTCTTTTACCTTCACCAGGTTATAGTGGTCCTCGTCGAGTATTTTTTGGGCACTCTTGATGTCAAGATGGTCTTCGGTTTTGGTATTCCAAGGCAAGCCGGTGAGAACCTCCAGATAGGTCCGGGAAACGATATACTCCGGTGAGTGTGGAGGGATTCTTTCCAATCGTTGAAGTTCCCGAGTAGCAACTTCGGTCGCGTCGTCAGGCATACCCGAATTACGAATTTTCAATTGGAATTCTTTAACTTCAGAAACCTGGAGATCATCCTGAGGGCTGAAATCCTTCTGAACGCCTCTAATCTGCTGACGAATCCCCACTTCTCTTTGTCGCCTGGCGGAGACTGGATTCTGGGCCGAGTCGTTGGCGGCCTGAAGCTTCGGTTGCATGGTCTGGAGATCCGCCTGCAGATAAATGAAAACTTCCTTGAGTCTTACAATCGGGTCCTCAATTTCAAGAAGCCGCTGTTTTGCATCGGCTTTCAGAGGGAGATACACCGCCACAAGGTCGGCAAGCTTTCCAGGATCATCAGCCCGCTCGATCATCGCCATGGAACGGTCGCTCATGGGACGGCCAAAGCTGAGGGTGACCTTGAACAACGCGGCCACACTACGGATGAACGAGTCCAATAGCTCGCCTGGTTCAGTTTCTTCCTCTACAAGGTCAACCTCTCCCACCAGATAGGGTTCATACTGTATGTGGCGTGTCAGACGAACCCGGCAAATCGCGTCCGCAATCGCTTTCACACCCCCGCTGTCCAGTCGGACAACCTGTTGGATCTTTGCTAAAGTTCCCACCGAAGAAATCTCGTCACGATCATTGTTAAGACGTACGGACAATTTTTGATAAAAAAGGCCGACCAGGTTGTCCCCGTCCACTACGGATTCAGCCAGCTTTACGACACGAGATCCCTTTAAAAAAAGAGGCACCATGACGCTGGGAAACACCACCATATCCTTCAAGGGAAGAATAGGCACAATCGCAGGGAAGTTCCCTACAGTCTTAAGTGATTTCATAACAGTATTACACCCATCCCGTCTGAAGACGTGAGCTAACCCGAATTGTTGTTACCGTTTATTAGCGCTAACATACCTGATTTTCACAGAAAAGTCAAGAAGGAGGGGGAGTTCTACCGGCGGGAAACAAGCCTGCGTTTTTATCCATTGATGATAATGTAAGCTACTTTATTAGGCAAAATCAAATTATTGTAAGATAGTTTGCAAAAAAGTTTTAAGTAAATATGAGGAGCTTGCAATCGCGTTCAACACTTTGCCAGGCGCAGCCACGTCCCCCCTGTTTTAAATTATGATAATAATATTAGAGTGGTATCGTAGCACACAACCGTGACAATACAACTGTTACCGAGTTGTCGTATCTAAGACTTAATAATTCTTCCAGGTAAATTGTAAAGCCCATAGTAATCTCATTGAATTAAAGTGTTACTAGTATTTTTGCTGAACGAAAAGAACTGATTTCATAAGGCGCCGCTCTTTTTTTGAAAGGCGTTTTTGCCGCAATTTAAACCATCCTGTCAACCGAGTAGCTTGAGTTCACCAAGGTTGGCGACGGGTCCATTCACTGAGTTAATGACAAGGAAACCTAGGAACCGGCGGGTTTTTTGCTTTTGTTGCATATCAAAACCTTACGCCCTTCCTTGAAGATGACTTGTATTTTTTCCGCTCCAACGATATCGATGACTCTACCCGTTCCAAAAACCGGGTGTTCGATATATTCCCTCGACCCGTAGGCATCCGAGACGCGGTACGATCGTGGGACAGTCCCCGGCGGCATCTCATTCATAAATACGGTCCATTCTCCAATAGCCTTGTTGGTAGCCCGATTATTCGGTTTACTGCTTTTTCCCACTTTGGCGGTTTTGGCCTGGATGACCTTTTCTTCAGAGGCCTTGACGTTTTTAGGCGGATGATACTTATGATCGCCTCCGCAAGTTAAGCAATGAACGGTCCGGACGCTATTTCCGACCAGGGCTATGACCCTGTGGTACAGGTTCATCCTACACCGGGTGCACCATGCCTCAACATCGTCTCCAGGACCGATGGAAACAGTGGACATAAATCCTCCAAACTATGAAATGAGTATCTAATGGGGTTTCTTACACTACTCACCCAAAGACGGATGTCAAGAGCCGGCATATTTTCACTCGTCATTTTCCATTGACACCTGTGCCGCTTATGCTTAGGGTGTTAGGTACTTACTGCGATCAACTTGAAAGGGAGGGGATCACTTACCGAAGCGACCATGAGAGAAAGCGACGACATGATGCTCATGCGTCATGGCAAGTCTCAGGGCAAGTTCTTTACGAGCAACTCTTATTTGATTTTCAACAAAAAATGGAGAAGCGAGATGATCAAGCAAGAAACTGTTTCTGCCTTTGAGTTCTTGAAAAGATGGGGTGACGGCCTTACACGGTGGACTGAACGTTGGATTCCGGATGCCCTGGTCATCGTATGGATACTGACCATTATTTCATTTGTCCTGACGCTCATATGGGGCGACGCCACGCCTAAAGGCGCTATCATCGCCTGGGGAAAAGGTTTTTGGGTGCTTCTGGAATTCGGCATGCAAATGTGCCTTATCATGATGACCGGGTACATACTCGCGTGTTCCCCTCCAATGAAGCGTATCCTCGATGCCCTCTCGAGCCTCCCCAACTCGGAAAAACCCTGGCAGGCCATAATGGCCATGAGCCTATTTTCCATGACAACCGCGTGGCTGAACTGGGGCTTGAGCCTTATAGCCAGCGCGATGTTCGCCCTGTTTCTCATCAGGAGAAATCCCAAGACTGACTACAGGCTCCTGGTGGCTTCGGCCTACTTGGGGTTGGGATGCACCTGGCACTCCGGGCTTTCAGGTTCAGCCACGTTGCTCGTAAACACTCCCAACAACTTTCTCATCCAGGGCAAATACCTCGATTCGACCATACCGACTACGGAAACCATATTCAGCGCTTTCAATCTTATCCTTGTAGTCATCGTCATCGTTGTTGTGACTGCTCTCATGTGCCTTATGCACCCATCTGAAGAGAAAACCTATAAGATCAAACCGGAACTGCTCGATCAATTGAAGCTCTACGAAGCCCCATCCAGACCGACCGGCAAAATTACCGCCTCCGATTGGATGAACTGGTGGCCGGGTTTCAACATTCTTGCCGCCGCGGCAGGACTTCTGTGGCTGGGATGGGAAGTGGGGCAAAAAGGGTTCACAAGCTCCATTAATCTGAACAACATCAACCTCTTCTTCCTGATGTTGGGTGTGCTGTTCCACTGGAGACCGTGGGCGTTCCTCAAGGCCGCTGAAGACGCGGGAAAGGCGGTCTGGGGAGTCATAATCCAGTTCCCGTTCTATGCCGGCATCTTTGGATTGTTCAAATTTACCACTCTTGGTGCTGCCTTGGCCAAGGCCTTTGTGACCATTTCCACCCCCAGTACTTTCCTCTTGATAATCTACTGGTATTCAGGACTGGAGAATTACTTTGTCCCCTCCGGGGGGTCAAAATGGGCAATCACCGCGCCATTCCTGATCCCTGCGGCCAATGAACTCGGGGTAAGCGTTTCCAAAACCGTCCTCGCCTATGCATGGGGAGATATGCTCACGGACATGATTCAACCCTTCTGGGCGATTGCCATGCTGGCAGTGGCCAAGTTGGAGTTCCGCGAAATCATGGGATGGCTCATGCTCGTTTTCTTCGTTTACTTCATTATTACGTCCATTGCATTTCTTATTTTCCCCTTCGTCTAGTTAACGGGGAGGTCTTCCCAGGGGAGATCTCCCTGATTCAATTTCAACCTTTTCCCTGCCTCTTGACCTTCGCCGTTGTCGTCCACAAGTTTCCCATGCGGGTTCCAGTACCTGGTAAAGTGCGCTTTTCTCACAATTAACCATCTAGCCGGCAAGGTCTTTCTATCAAAGGTGTTTTGTGTTAATTCTCAATTTTTATGTTATCGAGGCAAGTGAACCACTATGGCTCTGGTCAACAGGGAGCACTGGGAAGCAATCTGTCGCAAGTGCGGTAAGTGCTGCTACGAAAAGTTGGATTTGGGCGGCGGCCTGATCCGTTATACCGATGAGCCGTGCGTGTACCTGGACACGGCAACCAAACTGTGCAAGGTTTATGAGAATCGCAGCGAGTTCGAACCTGACTGTATCAGCCTTACCGAGGAATTGGTCCGTAATCTGACCTGGATGCCGGAAGATTGCGCCTACGTGGAATACCTGAAATACATTGATACCCTGAGCGCAGTACGCAAGGCCGAGAAGCCTGGAAGACGAAGCCGCAATTTCAAGAGGAGACGATAATGGTCGTACGAACTCTCAATGTGAATGAACACATCCTGAGCGCCAATGACATGCTGGCAGAAAACCTGAGACGAAAATTCGCGGATTCCAAAGTTTTCGTCATGAACCTCATGTCGTCGCCTGGTGCGGGGAAGACCTCGCTCATTCTCAAGATCATCGAATCGATGTCCCCTAAATTCAAGATAGGGGTCATAGAGGGTGACATTGCATCGGACGTGGATTCCCAAAAAATTCAGCAGGCAAACACCGACGTCGTCCAGATCAATACGAAAGGCGCCTGCCATCTTGATGCAAACATGATTCTCTCGGCAACAGACACCCTGGGTCTTGAAGGAAAGGGGCTGCTTATCATCGAGAACGTCGGCAATCTCGTGTGTCCCGCGGAATTTAATCTCGGGGAGAATATTAAGGTCATGATTTTGTCCATCCCCGAGGGCCATGATAAACCGCTCAAATACCCTTTGATGTTCACTGAATCCAATGCACTGATATTGAACAAGATTGACCTGTTGCCCTATACTGATTTCAACATGGATGAGCTGCGCCGGACTGTCCTGGCAATGAACCCCACGCTCCAAATATTCCCGGTATCAGCCAAGACGGGTGAGGGCATTCAGGAGTTTTCCGGATGGCTCGAGAACAGGATCCTCGGCCGATAGAAGGCTTGCGTCTCTCCATAATGAAGGAAAAATATGCTGTCGAATTCGGGATTCCGGAAAGGACTCATCTTGATGGGGTTGAAAAAAAGTGTTCTGCAGAGATGGTATGGGCGAGTTCTCCTGTTGAGTGTCTTCATGCTGGCTTTGCCGGTTGGTGTGGTGGGGAAGAGCCTTTCAGACGCCGAGGTTGCTCGTGAATTATTTAAGGACTCCAACAAGACCATTGTCGAAGAATTCCTGAAGTATGAGCTGCAGGAAGTAAATGAACAGGTTACGAAGTTTCTCCTGAAGGACTATCCTTCCCTGATCTTTTTTTTCAAGCAGGTGGATCGAGGACCTTTGAAGAGTCTTTTCTTCCTTGAGGAGTGGGTCCATAAGCTACGGGACGCCCAGGACAATATCGATTCTTTTCCCTATTCCACCGTATTCTCTTCCGACGAAAAGAAAAAGATAATGGGGCTCCGTGCTACGACAAAGGAGATCATCTCCTATGGTATCCCCATAATGAAGAGAGACTTTCTGCGAGTTGCCTATGCTGCTAAAGAACTGGCCGAAAAGCGCAGGAAACACCCCATGGAACTTTTACCAAACCCTTCATTCAGGGATGCGATCTACCGGCAGTGCGAACCCACGGCCAAGGGGTTGGACAAAGAAATCGGCGAACTCTCGGAAGGAGAACTCATCTGTATGCGTCTCGGCTGGGTCCTGGAACAGGTAACCGTGACCAGCCTCTGGTTGAAAGTGACCGACAATACACTCCCCGATGAAAGTGAATACATGGTGTTCCGAAAGAAACGAAGCGAATATTTCAACAAACGCCTCAAGAGGATTTATGGGGATACCGGAGCCGGATAAGCCTCGCCGCATCATTTGGAAAGAGCATATGGCCCCCTTGATAAGACTTGAGAATGTGTCGAAATGTTATCATACAGGAATGACCTGTGATATTTTCCCACTAAAAGGGATCGACCTGGAAGTTGCGCATGGGGAGAGGATAATCCTTATCGGCAAGAGCGGATCCGGGAAGAGTACCTTTCTCAATCTTGCGGGAGGGGTGGACGTACCCACGTCCGGCAAGGTTTTTTTCGACGACCGTGACATCACCTCTCTTTCGCAGGCAGAACTGGCCCTATATCGGAGAAAGGAGGTGGGGTTCATTTTCCAATCTTTCAACCTTTTTACCACGCTCACTGTGGGCGAAAACTTGATGCTTCCCCTCGAACTCCTCGGGATAGGGGAGGAGCGCCGGGCCAGAGAAATGCTCACTGCAGTCGGCCTTGACGGCCAGTGGCAAAAATTCCCTGAACAACTTTCCGGAGGCGAGCAGCAGCGTGTGGCTATCGCCAGGGCCCTGGTTAAAGATCCCCGCATAATTCTCGCAGACGAGCCCACCGGCAATCTGGACCTGGAAACGGGGAACGGAATCCTCCGACTCATTGACGATGTGTGCAGGAGCAGGAACGCTACACTCATAATGGTAACTCACAGTCCTGAGGCAATCTGGCTGGCTGACCGAAGATTTCGTTTGAGGGCCGGCGTTCTGATGGAAGAACCGTTGGATGAAAAGAATTAGCCTCCTGCTGGGGCTGGTTGGAGTTCGAGTGCTCCTTTTATTTGGGGAAACTCTCCATGGCTCTCTCAACCTTGCTCAAATTCAATTTCCGCTATTATCGCCGCCACTCGTTGTTGTCGCTGCTTTGCCTTATGGGCATCACCCTGGGCGTAGGAATTGTTGTAGCCGTAGAATTAATTAATAATTCCGCTCTTTCATCTTTCTCCTCTTCGGTGGATTTTCTGTCCGGCCGTGCAACGCATTCCGTAGTATCGGCTTACGGCCGGATTGATGAAAACAACTTCGCCCTTATCTGGAAAAATCCCCGTATTAAAGCGGCTGCACCGGTTATAGAGGTGATGGCCGAAACACTGGAAACCGGCAAGGAGCCCATTCGATTCATAGGGATCGATCCATTTCTGGACGCGGATTTTCGATCATTCATGCCGACCGGTGGAGACGAGAGTTCGCTCGTCAATTTCTTTGCCGGGGACATACCATCGGCCTACGTGTCCGGCAGGTTCATGAAACGCCATGAACTGAAGCCCGGAAACATTCTTACAGTCCTGTGCGCAGGAATTGAGAAAAAGGTGAAGATTCTCGGGTCCCTTCCGGATACAGGAGAAGTGGGCTTCGGGGACAACACCGCCATAGTGGACATATCCGTTGCCCAGGACCTGTTCGGTCGCACCGGATACGTGGACCGCATCGATATCATTGTCAAAGGCGATGCAGCACATGTGCTCGAGGGGCTTCCTGAAAGCCTTAAACTGACCGATGCCGATTCCAGAAAAGCCGTACTGGAAACGATGTTGTACTCGTTTCAGCTCAACCTGGCTGCAATGAGTCTCCTGGCTTTATTCGTAGGAATTTTCCTCATTTATAATTTCTCAATGTTTTCAGTTCTCTCTCGCCGGGAGGACATGTCTTTGCTTCTGACCCTGGGCGCGGACCGGAAGAGTATGGTGGGAGCTTTCCTCATGGAATCTCTGGTGCTTGGAGCGACCGGCAGCCTTCTCGGCATAGTGTTCGGCTATCTGGTGGCATGGTTCAGTATTGACCGAGTGTCTTCCACAATCAGTGAATTGTATTTCCACGTAACCGTGGAAAGCGTGCACCTTACATTGCCCATTGCCCTGAGCGGCCTGGGAGTTGGGTTTTTGGCCACGGTCGTGGGAACAGGACTGCCCGCTCTGGAAGTTGCAGTGACACCGCCGGTTTTGGGAATCAAGCGTCAGAGCATTGAAGACCGGGCCCACAGTCTGAAGGGCTTCCTTCTAATATGCGGG
>Ga0194044_10001764_pt1 | contig 10948 bp, 5 predicted proteins | sample JunL4417m_MetaG_FD_155460 | JGI IMG/M metagenome (GOLD analysis project Ga0194044, IMG submission 155460) | Anoxic zone freshwater microbial communities from boreal shield lake in IISD Experimental Lakes Area, Ontario, Canada - Jun2016-L442-17m | ecosystem: Environmental > Aquatic > Freshwater >...
CACACCGCTACTGGGCGGTTTGCCGATTTTTATTTCTTTTTTTATTGGTTTGTTTGTGTTTCGTTTTTTTGGTTTAGCAAATTTTTCTTTGATTTCTGATAATTTTATTTTGGCTCTTTTTATTTCTTCATTATTAATTATGATTGGTGGTGTGCTTGATGATAAATATTCACTTCGGCCGTGGCAACAAATCATTTGGCCCATTGGGGCGACATTAGTGGTTTTATTGGCCGGCATGCGCATCGGTTATATTTCCAATCCTTTTGGCACAGAGCTTAATACCATTATTTATTTATCGCCAATATTTGGCATGATTTTGTCATTTTTTTGGCTGATGGGCATGATGTATACCACCAAATTTTTGGATGGTCTTGATGGATTGGTGGCTGGTATTAGTATGATTGCATCAGCAGTAATTTTTTTCCTGTCACAAAATTGGGACGTCCAAAATTCAGCCACTGGCGTTATGGCGCTTTTACTTCTTGGTGCCACGCTTGGTTTTTGGATTTTTAATTGGCGACCAGCCAAGATTTTTCTTGGTGAAGGTGGCAGTATTTTTTTGGGTTTTATTCTTGGCGTGCTGTCCATTATTTCCGGATCAAAAATCAGCACCACTTTGCTGGTTATGGGTATTCCGGCTTTGGATGTGTTGTGGGTGATTATTCAGCGCTTGTCTCATCATGAATCGCCATTTTCTCATGCTGATAAAAAACATTTGCATTTCCGTTTGTTGGATTTGGGTTTTTCCAAAGTTGGCGCTGTGCTATTTTTATATTTCGTGGCTTTGTCTTTTGGATTAATTGCCGTTTGGAGTGACAGTTGGGGCAAGATTATTGGATTGTTTGTCCTATTACTTATAATGATTTTTTTAATTACCTATACTTATAAAAATAATAAAAAATAAAATTTATGCCAACAATAGAAACAAAAACAGCAGTTGTTAAAGGACTTAATTTACTCACGGCCATTGCAGTGGGCGCCACTTTGTTTTTTTCTTTTTACTCTTTAGTAGTGATGAGATTAAATATAAATAGTTCTGACCAATCAGTCCCCGGTCAATTAGCTTCAGGACAAAAAATTATTTCAATTGGCACCCATAAATTTAAAGTTGATGTTGCTAGTGATGATATTAGTCGCGCCATTGGATTGAGTGGTCGTGCTTCTTTGTCTGCTAATGAAGGTATGTTGTTTGATTTTGGCACTTCTTATTCGCCGTATTTTCATATGAGAGGCATGCTTTTCCCGTTGGATATTATTTGGATTACTAATAATAAGGTGTCTGGTTTTGAAAAAAATGCGCCCATAGCCAAAGAAGGAGAAGAAACAAAATATTACAGGCCAGGTTTTGGCTATGTAGAGTATGCTTTAGAGGTTAATGCTGGTACAGTTGATAGTTTAGGTATTAAAGTTGATGATGGATTTAGTTTTTAATTTTATTATCAAAAAATAATTTTTATGCCAAAAAGGGAGGGCTTGGCTCCAATTGTTAAAAGTAAAGAAATAAAATCAGTCAAAGAAATCGCGCCACTAGGCGAGCAGGTGGGTTTGTTGTTGAATAAAATTACGGAATTAAACAGAGAGCAAGACCGAAGTCAGATTGTGGAATTGGCGGCAAGAGTTTTTGAAAATTCAGTGGAAGATGGCTTAAAACTGGCTGAAAAGTTGCGACTCACGCCAATAGAATTGCAAGAAATTATCAAACGCAAAACTTTTATTGTCAAGCATGGTGAGTTTTATAATAATGTTGTTAGTGAGATAATGCGCAAGGAAGATATCAAAAATGAACACAACTTGGATCAGTTGATTGCCTTGCGCAATGATTATCGGGCCAGCAGAGATAATTTTTCCGTGGAGAACTTTTTGGCAGAAGAAAAAAAACAACAGCAACGAGTCAAATTATTTGCGCCGGAAATAAAAGATGTTAGTCGTGAACTAGATCAGGTGTATGCCCAGTATTTGGCGCAAAGAGAATTGGCGTCAACAGATCAGCCCCAAACTGGCAGTCAGGGTGAAGTTATGGCTCGGCAAAATCTGCTCAAGGCTGAAAGGTATTTGAATGAAAACTATTTTTCCGGTCCGGCAAAAAAATTAATCACGACTTTGGCAGTTGAACAAGGTATTAGTCCGGCCAAAGTTGAGCAGGCACTGACAGATATTACAATGCCTGATTTTTGGTCTTTAAATGACATTGAAGAGGAAATAAAATTTTTCAAAATAAATATTAGCCGAGAGGAAATTAAAAAACGTCTCAAAGGCCAAGAATATGTCAGTGTCGTTTATGGATTTGAAAAAAAATTTACGGAAACACAGTTAGTCAATGAATTAAATAAATCGCTAGTAGACACTGGACAACGCATTGAATTAAATTCCAAGACTGATAAATTTGAAGTGACGGGTGAAAAAAAGAAAGAAGAAAAACAAAAAGAAAAGGAAAATTTGGAAGCGAAAGTTTTTGACACCCCTACTGGCGGTGTGAGATTTGAATTTGCTTCTTATAGAACTATGTCATTTGAATTTTACAAAGAAAAAAATGGCCTATGGAATTTGGAACAAAGAAGCGATGTTTATGGAAAAGATATTCGTCCGCCAAAATTTTTGATTAAAGATCCTTTTAAATATTTTGATATTAAAAAAATTCAAGATATAAATTTGTCCGATGATGGAAAAGAATTAGGGGTTGTTGGTTTTAATAATAATGACGAAATCGGCGCTCAGGTGGTCAAATTACCACCAGAAACCATTGAAGATTTAAAAAAAGCTAAAAAAATTGTGGCTGAAATTGATGGAGAAAGTGCCGAACAAAGAAAAGTGGGGGAGATTCAGGAGATTTATGAAAGAGAAGTCACGGAAGAAGCAATATCTTTTGAAGCTTATCCCAAAATCAAATTTCAATTTTTGAAAGCAAATGATTTTGATTTATTTTGGGATGGTTGGTGTATCCCTTCGCAAGGAGAGGCAATGCATCTCGCTTTAGTAAGTTCTTTGTCTGTTGAAGATTTTGTTAAATTTATTCATGTCGCTATTACTGATGATCAGTTTTTGGATATTTACGGCGAAAACGCTAAGGAAAATACTACAAGAAGACGAATCCAATTGCCCGATAATATTGTGGCTGAATTAAAAAAAGCCAAAGAACGGGCTGATCAGATAGAAGAAAACTCCGAAGCTAAAGAATTTGATTTGGAGAAATTTGAAGAAAAATCTTTGGATTATATTGAGAAATTACTTAAAGCTGGTGCTGATAAAAATTTGGTCGCTACTGGTCTAGCTGGCTTAGACAGTGAACGAGCTTGGCAAATGCGAGATCAATTTCTTAAAGATGGTGCTGATGAAGGTTTTGTCGCTAGAGGTTTAGCAGGCTTAGACAGTGAACGAGCTTGGCAGATGAGAAAACAATTACTTAAAGATAGTGCTGATAAAGGTTATGTCGCTTTGGGTCTAGCTGGCCTAAACAGTGAACAAGCTTGGCAGATGAGAGAACGATTTCTTAAAGATGGTGTTAGTAAAGAGTTTGTCGCTATTGGTCTAGCTGGCCTAGACAGTGAACAATCTTGGCAGATGAGAGATCAATTGCTTAAAGATGGTGCTAGTAAAGTTTATGTCGCTAAGGGTTTAGCTGGTTTAGACAGTGAACAATCTTGGCAGATGAGAGATCAATTGCTTAAAGATGGTGCTAGTGAATGCTGGGTCGCCATGGGCTTAGCCGGTGATGAAACGACTTTTGTCTGGCGTTTAAAATATCAACACAAAAAATCAGAATCACCAGAATTATCCCCAGCCGACCAGCAAAAATTAGATTTATTAAATTTAGTTCACCAGCCAACAGCAGAAGGTATTGAAGCTTGGCAAAAACCGGCAACATTAGAAAAAAAATTTATAGATGCCAAAAAGTCTCTGAGTTCTTCGCCGTCAATGGCACGTAGATTAACTGAAGCTTTAAAAAGCGCGCCTAAAAGTTTTTTGGATTATATGGGCGCTAAAAGTGACAAAAAGAAAACCAGCAAAATATTGGCGCGCCGTTTGGCCGAGAAAATTTTTCCCGAAGCGTTTGTGGAAAAACATTACAATGGCTGGGGTGGCTATGGTGGGTTTGGTGGTGGTGAAGGTGGTCGTGGCGAGACTCAACCCAAACCAGCTGATTATTTATCGGGTAGAGCTAGTTTTGAATCATTTGGCGGTGGCCGTGAGCAATTAAATGATACGCGTGAGATAATGGAATTTCGCCATGAGATTAACTGTATGGTAATTAAGGGTTTGTATGGCGATTATGATGAAAATTCCAATCGCTGGAACAAATTGCATTTTGCGCTTAATAATGAAATGTCCCAGTCAACACTAGAAACAACTGTCACTTTGCCTGATGTTGGCAAAAATACCAAGGTTAATTTGCCCCATCCGCTGTATTCTCAAGTTATTAAAGAGCGAGTTAAAGGCATAGATAGTGCTGGCCTAGAAACGCCGATTGAGGCGGTGACGGAAGATTCTTTGGGCGAGGTGACAGCCGAAAACAAGTCAGCCTCAAAAAAATTGGCTTATTCAATGACCATGGAATTGGTGTCGCCAGTGATGGCTGATGTGTCTGGCAGTGACTATGAACAATTCGCTAAAAAATTCAAAATTGATAATGGCGCGGAAATGAATGGCAATATTGCCGAATTAAATGATGATATTGAAATATTTTGCAGTGGCTTAAAGGATTTGAGTCCCAAGGAAAAAGTTGTCAGAATAGAAAGTTATGTCCGACAAATCGGTTTTTATGATGAGGATAATCAAGAGGTGAGCCAATTAAAGCGTGGCAAAAGTTTGGAAGAAAAGTTTTATATCATGGAACAGCGGTTGGAAGAATTGCGTGCCAAATATCCGGACTGGGAAAGCAAATTGGCCGGCAAAAAATACGCCGGTGTTTGCGCGGATTTTGCGGAATTAACCACGGCCATGTTGCGTCGAGCTGGTTTGGAAGCGGGCATTGCCAGGGGTTTTATACCTGAGGGCAAAAAAGTCATGGTGCGGAATGCCCATGCCGCCAGTTTTGTGGTGTGGCCGACTATTAAGGGCAAAAATGAAGTGTTTATTGTTGATGGCACGCCTAACGGACTGGAAAATATTGCCGGTCAAAATCAGCCGTCAATTTTGGAACGCGAACAAATTAGCGAACAGTTGCAAGAGCAGGCGTCGGTACAGGCTTTGGAAAAATTAAAAGAAGTTGAAAAATTATTGGCCAGCCATGATACAGAGTCCATCAAAAAGTTAACCAACGGTGAATTGGAAAAAGTTTTGAATGCCGTGTTGAGCCATGAAGTCAAACAAGACAATTTTCAGGTGCTGGAAAGATTGTTTGACACTTATTGGTATACGGCAATCCCGCCTGATTTGAGCAAAAATGAACATAATCCCATCCCGCTTTATAATTTGGATTTGAATAATCCGGATCAAAAAAACGAGGTCATGTTGGAACTGGCTGGCGCAGTAAAACGCATCAAAAATCGTTTGGCCAATGAAAAATCTAACAATAGCGGTCCGGCCGGAACCAAATTATTAAAATCAATTGAAGAATTTGCTGATAAGTTTGTTAATGGTCGGCAAGTCGGCAATAAAGCCAAATCATTGGAATTGATGCAGTCTTTGGTGGATTTGATTAAAAATGATTTGTCGCCAGTGGAACAGCGCTCTGCAGTCGCGGTTTTGACTTATCTTAAAGCGCAGAATATGAGCGGGAAAGCAAGGTAATTTTGGTCAAAAATAGGGAATAGGTTGAGCTTTTGACAAAATTTTGTAAATAGTGTAAAATAGAAAGGACTTAAATTATTAAATTCAAGCCCTATATGAAAATAGCAGTCATAAAAACAGGTGGCAAGCAATATGTCGTCAAAGAAGGCGACAAGGTAAAAGTGGAAAAATTAAAAGCCGAAATCGGTGATTCCTTGGAATTGGAAACATTGCTGGTGGCTGACGGTGAAAATTTGCAAATCGGTGAGCCGATTTTGGAACAAAAAGTTTCAGCCAAGCTTTTTTCTCAAACCAGAGGTAGAAAGTTGGAAGGCGTGAAGTATAAGCCAAAAACTCGTCAAGCCAAAAGATTCGGCCATCGCCAATTTATTTCCACTCTGTCAATTGAAAAAATTTAAAATATCATCTATTAATCTTCCTCACTTTTCCAAGGGGAGGATAGAGGAGGGGTTTGCCGAAGATGGTGACAACAAAGTCTGTTCCTGATAAATCGGGAGCGGATTTTTTTGTTGCCCAAATTTTTTATTTATGAGATAATAATAGTATTAAATTAACACACTTATGCCTGTAAAAAAAACAGACAAAATTAAAATTGCCAAAGTGCCAGCCAAGCCCAAGGCTGTCAATAAAGTTGTTGCCAAAAAGCTCAAAGCTGTCAAAAAAACCAGAGCCAAATCTGCGCCAAAACTTTCTATGCTGATTGATTCTGATGCTGATGGGCTGTCTGACTATCAAGAAAGACAATATGGCACCAATCCGTATATGGCTGATTCTGATCATGATGGTCTGAGCGATTATGAAGAAATAAAAATTTATCAAACCGATCCGCTTAATCCCGACACCAATGCCAATGGAATTTCTGACGGCGAAGAAGTGCGTCGTGGCCAAAATCCGCGCGGTCAAGGAAAATTAAAGGATTTATTCATTCCTTATTTTGGTAATAATTATCAGCCGGAATTTTTAAAAGCCAAAAGATTGATTTTTTACGGTTCAACTGCTTTGCTTGTCAAATTCATAGTGGTATTTTTTGTTTTATTGTTGCCAATTAGCGCTTGGCTCACGCCAGATATTGCTTCTCAGCAGGCCAAAAAAATAATCCAACTAACCAATGAAGTGCGCGCCAGTGTTGGTGTGGCCAAACTTCAAGAAAATCAGCTATTGGATCTAGCCGCCTCAAATAAGGCGCAGGATATGATTACCGAACAATATTTTGCCCACATTTCACCTGATAACAGGTCTGTTTCTGATTGGCTCAGAGGCGTGGGTTATAATTATGAAGTGGCTGGAGAAAATTTGGCCATGGGTTTTTCTGATTCGGCTGATGTGGTCAATGCTTGGTCAAAAAGCAAAACTCATTATGCCAACATGATTGATCCGCAATTCAACCAAGTTGGTGTGGCCATGATTGCCGGCCAGTACAAAGATTATGACACCACTTTTGTGGCTCAGATGTTCGGCAGTCGCCCTGGTAGTGGCAATGCTATTCCAGCCGTTAAAAATCAAAATACAGCGCCAAAAGCTATTGATCAAAAAAATAACAAAAAACAGATTGTCATAAATAATAATTCGCAATCAGCTGTTTTGGGAGAAAAAGTAAATTTGCCACCACTGACCACTCCTAGTCTGATTGCTCCAGAAAATAATTCGGCTTCCAAAGTTTCTGAAACTAATTTAAAAATTGCCGCGCCAGGCGCCACTGGCATTTCTTTAATTATTAATGACCAAAAACAAACAGGCCAAGCCAATTTTATTGACGGCTACTATCAACAGACCGCCGAACTTAGCGAAGGTAAAAATAATTTGCAGATTATTTCTCAAAATGGCAAGGAACAATCCACTTCTTCATTATATACTTTAATTATTGATAGAAATCCGCCGATTATTGACACGGTCAGAAGCAATATTACAATTGCCGAACCAGTCGGACAGGATCAAAAGGTGGTGCGAGCTGTGGCTTATCTTTCTTCGGACACAGCACAGGCCGAGATTAATTTTGGCAATTATCATATTAAATTATCACAAAACGATTCTTCAACTGATGAGTGGAGTGGCAGTACTATTATTTTTAAACAGCAAGAAGAGCAAATTTTTAATCCCGTGATTTTGCCAACACTCACGGCTGTTGATGTTGTCGGCAATTTGGCAACCGCAGATATTAATTGGCAAAATGTGACGCCAGTCAAGCCGTCAGTGCTAGATCAATATTTTTTTGCCCGTGATTTTGGCTCTAAATACACCAATTGGATTTTTGGTTTAAGTTCAATTTATTATAAAATTCTTTTAGCTTTGTTGCTTTCAGTGCTTGTTGTTAATATTATTGTCAAGGCTAAAAATAAAAAATATGATTTTAGATTAATAATTCCCGCCGTGTTTTTGGCAATTTTATTAGTTGTTTTAATTACTGTTTAATTTTTATAATTATGAACAAGAAATTAATCGCTATTTTTGCTTTAGCTTTGTTTTTTTTGCCTGTCAAAATTTTGGCGGTCGCGCCTGTTCCGATTATAAATTTTATTTCTTCTACACCAAGTGATAATTACAAAACCAGCTCTACTAGCGCGATTATTAAAATTAATTCTGATCAAGCACTATTAAACGCTACTTTATATTTCGGCTTGCCCAATGGCGATTTTGAATTTGGAAATTTAAACAATTGGATAACTGGCGGTGCTGTGCCGTGGAAAATCGTTTCTGATTTTAAGTATGGTGGATCTAACTCAGCTAAAAATGGCGATATTAATATTAATGAACAATCGTGGCTAAAAAGAACCGTTGATATTCGTACTACTTCCACGGTTTCATTTTTTTGGAGTGCTAATTCAAATGAGGGTCATGCTTATTTAAGATTTTTTATTGATAATGTAGAACAAAATAATATTACTAGTAATATTGCTTGGGAGCAAAAAACTTATTTATTATCACCAGGAGTACATGAGCTTAAATGGCAATATGATGAAGACGGTTTGCACAATGATATTGTTAATGATGCTTGGTTGGATAATGTTGATATTAATGCTATTTCCACCAGTAGTGCTATGATTTTGGCCGATAGTTCCACCACGGCCAGTTATATTTTAAATGATTTGTCTGAAGGTCAATATTATTATCAAGTTCGCGCTCGTTCAGTAGGTGGTTGGGCCACTACTAGCCAGCAAATGCTAATAATTGACCAGACAGCGCCTGTTTTGACTCTTAATGGTTCCAGTACCGTCACTATGCCAGCAGGGTCAATATATACTGACATGTCTGCTTCGGCTGTGGATAACATTGATACTAATATTGTTTCAAATATTGTCACTTCTACAAATTTGAATGTTAATGTCGCTGGCACTTACTATTATAATTATAGTGTAAGTGATTCAGCTGGCAATACGGCGACAACAACTAGAACGATTATTGTTGATGAAAATACCACGCCGGCGCCAAGTATTTTTTCTTTTTCCAATCCCATAAATTTTTATAATAAAAGTAATGTCGCTTTTTCCGGCACTAGTACATATGGCAATTTATTGTATTATTATATTTCAGATAGTGTGACTACAATTTCCGGAACAACAACTATAGATGGCTCTGGTGATTTTTCTGCCAGCGGAATTAATTTGTCGTCACTTAGTGATGGCGTAATCACTTTAACAGTCAATGCTTCTGACGCTGATGGCAATTTAAGTAATACTGCCGAAACCTCAACTGTTAAAGACACTATTTTGCCGACTTCTACTGTTAATACTATTGTGTCTCCGACCAATACTTCCACTCAAACAATTTCTGGAACCAAATCAGCTGGCTCGTCTGTTTGGGTTAATGGCACGCAAATTATTTTAGCTGACGGTCTGACCACTTGGAGTTTTGTAAAAAATTTATCAGTCGGCATCAATACTTTGAATATAATTTCCATTGACGAAAATGGCAATCAAAGCGTCACTTCAACTGTGGCTATAAATTATGATAATTCTATTCCCGCTGTTTCATTTGGTAGCTTACCAGCACTTTCAACCAGTGATAATAGTACTAATATTACCATTGGTGGAACTGGTGTGGTTATTTATAAATATCAATTGGACTCTGGAGCTATTAGCGCTGAAATCGCAGTTTCTAATAATTTAGTTTTATCGTCATTATCTGCCAGCGCTCACACTTTGTCGGTGTGGGGTAAAAATTTGGCCGGCACTTGGCAAACCACTTCTTCTGATTATACTTGGACAGTGACATCTAATGGTTCGGTTGGTGGTGGAGGTGGCTCTGGTGGCAGTGGAGGAAATAGTGGAGGTGGCTCTGGCGGTTCAATTATTCCTGTCTTGCCAGTTGTGCCAACTGATCCCACAATTCAACAAAAAATTATTGATCAAACTAATCAAAATAACACCGCTAGCGGTGTTAGTGAAATTGCCAAAGAAAAAGTTTTGGGTGTAAAAATTTATGCCAATGGTTCGTATTTGCGCGGAGTTGGCAATAAGCTTTATATTTTAGAATTGGGGCAGAAAAAATATCTTGGTAAATTAGCTTTGAAATACAAAACCTATAAAAGCAAAAAAGTTCTTGATGTGACAGTTGATGTTTTGTCGGCTTATCCTGATTGGCGAGCTGAAGGCACTTTGATGCGCGCGCCAGACAATAAAATTTATGTTTTGGAAAAGGGGATGAAGCGTCACATTACGACAATAGCTGAATTGAAAAGTAAAAAATACAAAGGCAAGAAAATAAATAATTTGAGTCAGGAGATTCTTGACCTTTATCCGACTAAATAAGGCGAGCACTCACGGCTAGATTTTTTGTCGACTGTTCAATGCATTCTCAAGTGTAATTTCGTCCGCATATTCCAAATCAGCGCCCATGGGCAGACCACGAGCCAGTCGCGAGAGAGCGACATTTGGCAAATATTGCCTGATGAGTTTGGTTAAATATAAAGTAGCAGTCTCACCTCGCAAATCAGGATTGAGACCAAAAATAACTTCCGTCACTTGGGAGTTTTTGATTTTATTAATTAATAATTGCAAGCGTCTGTTGTCAGCCATGCCTTCCAAAGGATTAATGCTTTCTCCCAGGACAAAATAGACTCCGCCAAAGGTTGAGGCCTTTTCTAGGGCAATAACATCTTGAGGTTTGGCCACTAGGCAAATGATTTTTTGATCACGCCTGACATCACCGCAAATGGCGCAAGGATTGCTTTCGCTGAAATTCAGGCAGTTATTACAAATAATCACTTTTTCTTTAATATGTTCAA
>Ga0194044_10001765_pt1 | contig 10947 bp, 9 predicted proteins | sample JunL4417m_MetaG_FD_155460 | JGI IMG/M metagenome (GOLD analysis project Ga0194044, IMG submission 155460) | Anoxic zone freshwater microbial communities from boreal shield lake in IISD Experimental Lakes Area, Ontario, Canada - Jun2016-L442-17m | ecosystem: Environmental > Aquatic > Freshwater >...
CCCTTTCGATAGGGCGAATACAAGATTCGCCCCTACTATTGCCTGATGGCGGCGATATACGGATAAATGCCTGCCGAAACGATGATCAAGGCATAGAAAAAATCTGAATCAGACAATGGGATATTCTTTGTTGGGAATCACCTTAAATGTTCATGAACAAGGGCTTATTCGCCCCCAGATATGAAAATGGTATCTGCTGGTTCCCAAGCTCCAGATTGGGAACCAGCGAACTCTGTTTTCTCTTTCTTTGCGTTCTTTGCGCCTTTGCGGTGAATATTTTTTTTATCATTCCCCGGTTATCGCTTTGACTTCCGCCAGCAGGTTGCCGAATTTGCTGTAATTGACTTTTACCCCGTCGTCCAGGTCCAGAGATATGCGCATGTCGGCGTAGTGGCGGAGTTCATCATCGAATTTGGCGAGTTCGGTCTGTTTCTTTTTGAGCATGTCGATTTCTTTCTGGAATTTGCGCTGACCCGAGGCAGAGGTTGCGGCTTTTTGTTCGTTATCCAGAAATTCGATGCGTGACCGGATATTGCTCTGCAAAGGGGTGACATAGAGGCTGCGCATCCGGGACAGGGTGGATTCATTGTAGCGGTGGAGATAGACCAGGCATTCAAAGGCCTTTTGTTTGCCGCTGGAAAACAGCCAGTAGATGGGGCGCTTTTTATAGGTTTTGAGATGATCTTTGAAGAATCCGACGCTCAGATATTTGCGGATGGTGTCGGTGGGGTCTTCGTTGCGTTTGGGGTTTAGGCTGTCGGCTACGAATTTGAGGTTTTCAGCAAGGGTTTCCGGCGGCCAGGCGACTTTCATGAATTCCACAAACCGGTTGGCGGCGTCATCGGCAAACCACGGCGTGTCTATAATGGGTATGATGCCGTCGTCGTCGGCTGGAAACGTTTTATATTTTGACGGTTCAAAACCGATATTCCCGCTGTGGGCGTAAATCAAACCAGGTTCGTCCAAGCTGTAACGACCCATCATGCAGCCGATGGCATAAGAGATGAGTTCCTTCATGGTATCTGTGAGCAGCAGGGTTTCCAGTTCTTCTTCTGTCTTGTTGCCTCCGTATCGGTAGTGAGGATTGCCATCCAAAGTGATTTCAGAAGGAATAACCTCACTTGCAACGATACCATTGAGATCAAACGCATCTATGAATCGTTGTTTATTTCGAATCTCCAAGTCTGTAGCTTTTTTAAATTCGCTTTTCCACGCAGCATTCAATAAATTATATGCTGAAAAAAGGTTTTCTCCCTTTACATTTCTATCTATCAAAGGATTTTGCAAAAAATTCCAAGATCTCTCCTTGGAATTCCAAGACGTTCTTGACAACTCAATCAATTGGTCAACATCCCTTTCGAGAGAACTTAATACCTCTAATCGAATTTCTGGCTCAGGCAGCGTGCTGACATTGCCAGGCTGGAGATTCAAAGTTGGATTCATGAATTTAAGGATAGTTTGGCTTTGTCAGATCGGTATTGCGAACAATAAACGCTGAAAAAAGATCAGATTTTACATCCGGAAAATTGTCTTTGAGAAATGTCTTGATCAGGCCGTTCATCCCCTTCCCGCCCATATACGGCGGATTGGTCACCACGCAGTCATATTTCCGGGATAGGAGTGCTGCCTGATTCACCATCGCCCGGATATTCTGCACATCGCTTGCGGCCCGCCATTTCCCGATTTTTTCCTCAACCGTTTGGACAATTTCCTGCATTCTTCCAGCCAAAGGCTCCGGCACGGTAATGAGCGACCCAAAGGTTTTGGCGTTTTCAAACAATTCTGCAAGTGCCCGCAAATCGCTCCTGCCTTGAAATTCATCGCCTTTGAAAAACATTTCAATATTGCGCAAATCCGACGATCGGCTGTCCTGAATGGCATAAACATTCAATCTCAAATCCGTATAGCCTAAGATTTTGCGGTCATCGGCCCGCGCCTTCATCATCAACGCAAACCCGGCCAGTTGTGCCGCCCGGTCGCAGATGTCCAGGCCATAAAGGTTTTTCTCTAAAATCAGCCTGGGAATGTCACGGGTCCGGTAGCCCCGCTCAAGGTAAATCTCTTTGAAAACATTATATGCTTCCACCAGGATATGGCCAGATCCCTGTGCCGGGTCAAAAAAAGTTATGGTTTCCGGATGGAGTTCTCTGGGTGTAACAGCATCCAATTGTTTCTGAACATCAGGTTCCTGAAGGGCTGGCGCGATATAATATTCCATTTTTGCGCGCAAGGGAGAATCCGGATAGGTGGCCAACCACATCCGGCCCAGGGTATTCTGGACCATGTATTTGACGATCCAGTTGGGGGTGAAAAGCTGGGTGGCGGCCGGAATGTCTTCGCTCTTGACAACCTTGCCGATGACTTCGTCTTTTTTTTCTGAGATATAAAACTGATAGAGCCAGCCGATGATCTCCACTTCCCGCCAGTCGTCTTCGGGAATATCAGAGACCATTTTGCGGATAAGGGAATCGGAATGAAGCAGTCCCTGTAAATCAATATCCACAGCTTGCTCAAAGATTTCCGGCATACTCGACCCGGACGGATGACTCAGCACTCGAAAGCCGTGGTCCAGATAACCATGAATCTCCATATACCGCAATGCTGCAAATCTGTTAAACCAGGAATAGGCATCGGCCTGCAGGGTCATTTCAAAGCCGTTTTGCTTGATCCGCTCCACCAGGCGCTGTCTGAGTTCACCCTCTTTTTTGGGAATGGGCCGGTCGCCAATAATAGCCACATCGCCCTTGAGTGTCATTTCTTCAATATGATTATCGCCGAATATGCCGTAAAAATTAGCCCGTTCGGTCACTGCTTTCAAGAAATCCCGGCTGGCCTGGATGGCATAAGATTTTATTTTATTGGTGTTCATTACATTTCTTTATTCTCTCCATAATTCCATGTGATGCCAATTTCCGATAGCGGCAGCACCTGAATATGCTTTGCCAGAGCATAGGATGATTTGCCCGGATAGACAACCCACAAGCCGGTCAATTGCAAATCATCCATGGCCGTCTTCATGGACCGGGTCAATCGGGGGGCGTCTTCGTATTTGAATTCCACACCCCAGTTCTTCCCCCCCCATTGCCAGAAGAGGTCCAGTTCCGCGCCGCCGTGGGTATGCCAGAAGAACAGTTCGGTATCTTCCTTTCCAAGCGCGCGACAAACGCAGTCCAGAGCGAAACCCTCCCAGGATGCACCCAACTTGGGGGATGCATGGATATGTTCCGGTTTTTCGATGGATAGCAGGGCATGAAAAAGTCCGGAGTCTCTCAGATAGAGCTTGGGCCGTTTCACAACCCGCTTTCCAACATTGGCGTACCATGGCTGTAAAATACGGATCATAAAGGTACCTTCCAGGATATCACAGTATTTCCGGATGGTCATATCCGAGATACCGAAAGACCGTCCCAGTTCCGCGTAATTCAGAATCTGTCCATGATAATGGCACAACATGAGCCAGAAGCGCCGAAGCGTTCTGGCGGGAATGGTGATTCCCAACTGGGGGATGTCCCGTTCCAGAAAGGTGGTTATGTATTGATTGCGCCACAGGTAGCTTTCTTCGTCCGAATCCGATAGAAAGGAACTGGGTAATCCGCCGCGTAGCCACAGGGTTTTCATGTTCTCCGGACCAATGTCGTGCAGCCGGAACCCGCTCAGATAATAATAAGCGATCCGGCCGGCCAGGGATTCCGAGCTTTGCCGGATCAAATCCCGTGATGCGCTTCCCAAAATCACAAATCTCCGGTTCTGGCCCTGATCCACCAGATAGCGCAGCAGCGGAAACAGTTCGGGCATGCGCTGGATTTCGTCGATGACAATAAGCCCCGTCAGGTCTTCAAGCGCAAGCTGAGGTTGATCCAGTCGAGCGGCATCCCTGGGATTTTCAAGATCGAAATAGTGGTCGGCGTTCATTGCCCTCGCCAGAGTTGTTTTTCCACACTGCCTGGGGCCAAGCATCGCCGCCACGGGAAATATACCGATCCATTTGGATAGTGTTTCCCGATCGTATTTTCTGTCAATGATGTTCATGAGGAGAGAGATTATATGATAAACCTTGAAATATCAAACTCCATATATGAAATTTCAAAAATATTTCTTTGCGGTAATCATTTTAATATGGATCATCAGTTCCTTGATGTCCGCAGGTTCTTCCTCTTTGAGCACCAGGGACATTCACTCGACCCCCAAAGCCTTAAACGCAGCATCAACCGGATCGGAATAGAAACTGATCTGAAACTTGGCAAATAGTTCGCCTGGGATTGTCGGAATGTCACCGACGCTACTTGCGGCTATCAAAATCCGTTTTGCGCCCGAATCAAACGCCACCTGAAGGGATTCCGCCAGGTTTACCGTTTTAACAATTGTACCCCCAAGGCTCATGTCGCCAAGAACCACCATCTGACCCTGGAGTGGTTTGTTCATCATGCCAGAACATAAGGCAATGAAACTGCACAGGGTCAAAGCACCTGCCGCACCGGTGTTATGCATTTCCACAATATGAAGGTGATAGTCATGATCTCCGACTTTGCTCATGGCGGTGACTCTATTGATGTTCGCCTTGAAATAATCAAAAGCAATCTTGATGGATTCTTTTGTCTTTGTGTCTGCGCCTGAACCGGATATTGACAGTTTTCCCTTGCCGCCGGTCACCTGTAGTTCGAGCCTGTAAAGCCCCAGACGCCCCGCTGTCCCATAAGCAACCGTGTGCATGGTTCCGGGCTTCATCGGCCCTTCAGGGATCAATGATCCGCCCCCATGTTCCGGAACACTGACAAATCTTTCTTCCAAAGTGTCATTGTCAATGTAACTGAAATGAACATCATAAAATTCCATGCCGCCGATTTTTTTAAGTTGCTCCTTCACCCGGCGCCGTGCTTCAAGGGCATAGACAAGGCAGCGTTCCACCGCATCTTTGTCAAATTCACCATGTGGATATAGAAGCTTGAGCAAGCCGGAAACAGTCTTTCTTACCGCAATCACATCCCTCTGGTTTAAATTGTTTCCAATCTTAAAATATTTGTCGATGGCATCTGTAAACGTCCGCTTCCGCATCTCCCTTAAAAACTCCGCCAGATAATCAACAATCAGACCATATTGGTTGGTCAGAAATTCCGGCCGCAACTTCGGGATTTCCCAGCCTGGCAGATAGGCGTGCATCCGGTCAAAAAAGGCGGCATCAATCATCTCATCCGGAAATGGCGCAAATAAATGGCTCGTTTTGACAAGTATATCCACACTCTGATTGATATTGCCGATAAAAACCATTGCTGCATTCGCATTGATAATATCACGGCCTCTGGAAAAAGATCCGGATGCCATGAAATCTTTCATGATCTGCACACCATCCATGTCTTTAAATTTGATCCCGGCCACTTCATCAAACGCCACCACGTCCCATAAGCCGACCAATCCAACCAGCCGACTGCTCATATTGTAAAAGAGGTTGGCGACGGTGGTCTGTCCGCCGGATACCAGAATGGAGTTCGGGCTGATTTCCTTGTATATATGACTTTTTCCGGTTCCACGAGGGCCGAGTTCACACATATTATAGTTGTTTTCAACCAGCGGGATCAGCCGAGCCATCAGATGCCATTTGGTCCGTTCCACAAAATTGGTCGGTTCCAGGCCTGTTGAACGCAGCAGCACATCGATCCACTGGCTTTCGGTAAATGCCTTGCGCCCTTCAAAGACGGAATCCAAATCAAGATTAGGCATCTGGATCGGCTTAAGTTCAGAAAGGATAAACGGCGTTGTTCTTGCCCCTTCATCATAAAGATATTGAAGATTGAGGATGCACCATATCCCGCCGACAAGGAGTTTTTCATATTTTTTTATTGTATCGCTGCTAATTTCAATGCCTCCCACGCCGAGATTGGACAGCATCGCCTCATATTTATCCCTGTTTACATTGAGCTTAACGGTAACCTTGTCGATGATTTTATAATTCCCCAACTCTTTGATCTTTGACTTGATCTTTTCCGCTTCATCGGGTCTGACATAATTATCCGAGAGAATCTGCTTTACGCTTTTCATCCCTTCGGCGATAACGCTTTCATCATCCACCGCACAATACATGCCCAGGAGATATTCCAGAACATATACCGGAACATTGGCGCCTTCCCTGAGCAGTTTTGTGAGATCTTTGCGAACCACCCGGCCGGCAAAATGCGTGTTTAATAATTCATCAATGTTTTTTTCAGTTTCCATAGTTTCAGCCCTTAGGTGATTTCCAATAAAAAATATACGGCCTTGATCATCGTTTCGGCCAGTTGGGTTTATTTCGTAGGGGCGAATCTTGTATTCGCCCTTTCCGATAGGGCGAATACAAGATTCGCCCCTACTATTGCCTGATGGCGGCGATATACGGATAAATGTCTGCCGAAACGATGATCAAGGCATAGAAAAAATCTGAATCAGACAATGGGGTATTCTTTGTTGGAAATCACCTTAAAAATCATTAGTAAAGGCGATATCAATGTTTAGCGGCATCCGTTCATATTCGGTTTCATCCATATTTCTTAAAACCAGAAAATATTCCTTTTTGTTGTCATAAGTCCCGCTCCTTAATGACAACTTTACCGATTTCTGGCGCTCGTCAAGGGAAGCGGAAGCACTGTCGAATGTCACGGTTTCTTCATTGGAGATCAGATCATTTCCATCCCGGAGTGATATTTTCAATGTTAATGCCTTCATTCGATCCGACACCGGGTCCGTCTGGATGAATTTATAGACCGGTCTGTTCGTTACCAGTTTTTTATATGCGCCAAGGAGTGATACGCCCACTGACCGGACTTCGGATTTTTCCAGATGAATGCCTTTCATTTCAGATACGGAAACAACCGGGATGACAATCTCCTGGAGCATGGCTCCACCGTGATAAAACCTGGCTCCGCCCACAAAATTTAACCTGTTTGTCCCTTTGGGCAGAAGGAATTCCATCTCGACATCCGTATGCGCTGTGATTTTGGTATTTCCAAAGAACGTATTGTCGGTTCCGTTTAAATTTTTTCCAAGGATGAATCGTTTATGGGTTTTTACAACATTTTCAGGATTGAATTCGATTTTGCTTTTATCCATCGGTTCAGGGGGCTTTTCCTGATAAATGAACCCATGATCCGCTGTGACAATAACGTTTGTTCCGTTTAAGGAATTAATGATGAAACTGATCAGTGCATAAAGTTCGTCAATGGTTTTTCGGACCGCTTCAAACGTATTGCCTTCCGAGACGGCTTTGTCTCCGGTGGCGTCAATCTGGTCATGAAATATGTAAATAATCCGGTAAGGTTTAACAAATTCCCGGCCCTTGTCCTTGCTCATGACCATCAACTCATCGGCTTTAATTGCAGTGCCTTCATACAAGGAAAGAATATCAGCCCGCAATGCTGTTGAACCTGTCGCCTTATCATCAACAACAATATCCCCTTTCGGTTTAAATGATAACCGCCGATGAGGTAAAAGAGACGCAATACCCAATTCCGTATAGCTCGGCACTACTCCCAGCATGGGTTCGAGGTCGGCTTTTAACCGGTATTTGCCATTGATGATTTTGGTCAATTCTTCAGCGGCTTCATACCGGAATGCATCGCTGATAATGACAAAAAGTCTGTTCCGGGAAGACCCTTGGACTGTTGGTTGAACGTATTTATCAAAAAAGTCGTATTGGTTGGCTATGCCAGGGACGCGCCATCTTTTCATCAGATTGTCCGGATGCTCTGGTGTTAGAAAATCGCCCCATGTTAGCGACAACTGCATCATAAACCAGTTGCTGTAACAATCTTCAACCTTATCTCTAATCGTTTTTAATACATCCCAGCCAGCCAGATCCGCCTTGTTTGAAAACTCATGAAATTTACGGTACAATTGATCAAATAGAAACAGTTCCCGAGTATAGGCGGCGAGCATCGCTTCTGCCGAAGGACAAGAAAATCCTGCGTCATATTTCTTTCTCAGCTCAAACAGGTCAATAGCGGACAGCATGGCATGATAAGTGGTTCGATACGGGTTTCCCGAAGAATCTTCCTCTAAAGATGTCGTTGTCCAATATCCGTCCAACCGGCGTTTAATCACCTCCTGCATCTCCAGATACCCGTTTTCGGAATTGGCGATGAGTTGATCCCGAATGCCGCTGATGATCCTGCGTTCCACTGCCTCAAACGTCATAATCTCATCCAAAGTGCTGGTGTCAATGGATGACAGGAGTTCCTTAATCTTTAATCGGCTCCCGGCAAACCGTGAAATTACATTATAATTCTTGAAATGATTGGTGTTGCTCCGCCATTGAGACAAAAACACCGATGAATTCATGGCCTGAGTGGGGTTTGGTATGATGAAATGGGAAATTGACGAAGGCGGATCGGCTTTGATGGCGTTTGCAAAATCCGTCACGAATACCCGCAATAAAAAATCTGTTAAACCTGGGGTGTCCGTATTTACATATCCGAATGTCTGGTTCAGAATCTTCCAAAAGAAAGGCATCAGGTCGAGTTTTTCTATTTCCATCCATGGCCTGGAAGTCTCTTGTATATCAAACTTTCCTTTCTGACAAAATGAGTCTAAGAGTTTCATCAGGATGGAGAATGGTTCCGGTTGATCCGCCCTGGTAATCACTGCCAGCATTTTAAGGTCAATCTCGTCTTCCAGGTCATCGGCGGCTACCCACTTTTTCAACCGGTTCATCCTGTCCTGATTTTTAAAAAACGCTTTTCTCGTCTGAATATATGGCCGGACGCTCTGATGGTTCAGATTCAGTTCCTTTAGTGTGATTGAGGCGGTATCAGCAAGAAAGGTATAACTGTAAAGGCGGATATCAAACAGCCAGTCATCTTCCGGCGGCGGTTCATGCCAGGGAGCGTATAAAAGATATTTGCCGGCGGGATCATCGATTTCGAGTTTGATTTTGAGTTCAAGGGCGCTGTGCGCATCCATTCGCAAAATAGCGGCGCCATTTAACTCCAGAGACGGTAATATCTCATCGAACTCTTTTTCGCCGTCATACCAGAAGATGAGGCGTTTGTTCTTTTCCGTAAAAATCCGGTTTAATGTGTCTGATATTTGTTTGATGTCCATTTAAGTTTTCACCGTTTATTTTTTCAACGATTTAGAACATGCTTTCCTTTAAATTCACCATTTTGTTTCCTGATAAGCTTTTGGAAAATCGCGTCTTCCATGAACAATCGTCAATATTTCAATCTTTTTTTCCTTGATTTCGTATATGAGCCGATAGGAATAAATAATGAGTTCCCTGATATTCGGCTCGGATAATTCAGGAACAATTCTGCCGGTTTCAGGAAGATCGTTTAAACTCTCAGACCTGGAAACAATGTCCTGCACGACTTTTTTTGCATAATATTTTGAATCTTCGGCAATATAATCATGAATCTTCTTTAAATCACGTTTTGCCGGTTGGGTCCATTTCACCATAATTCAATTTCTTTCTTTAATTCATCAATGGATGTCACATCTCCCCGGTCAGCGGCTTTTCTGCCTTTTCCGATTTTGTCGATGACATAAAGACGATACATGATTTCATCCATATTGGTCTGATCAGGCATTTGTGAAATAGCGTCAATGGCTTCCTGTTTTAATGTTTGCATGTTTATCTCCTTTTTTTAGTTTTTCTCACCGCGCTAAGACGCGGAGGACGCAAAGGTTTTTTTGCACGAAGCGCTTTCCCCTTTTTTGCGTTCTCTGCGTCCCTGCTCAGGCGTTTTTACGATGACATCATATCGCTCTATGCCCATCGCTTATTCTTCTTTCAATTTCAAGATCATAAATTCGTGAGAATTCATCCGCTATTTTATTGGGAAAAAGCTGGTGATAAGTTTTGGCGCTGTTTATGCTGATTGATCCATCTTCGCTTTTATACAAAGAATAAAAGCAGATTGAGTGATCTTTTTGCTGGAGTTCAAATTCTTTCAATAATTCATAGCTATGTGTCGCAATAAACATTTGGACGCCCATTTGTTCAAGAGACAATAAAATCTTGACCACGGTTTGCAGGATGGATGGGTTGAGATTTGTTTCGGGTTCATCCCAGTAAAGGGTTGCCCCTTTGTCTAAAACCCCATTTGAAACCAAAAGCCATAAAAGAGCGAGTTTTCTAATACCTTCAGCAACAAGTGTAAATTCTATTTCTGCTGCCTTTTGTTTTAAAAAGAATTCTTCGTTCTGAACTTGAATTTTCCCGCCCATTTCTTTTTGCAGTATTTTTAAAATTTGTTCCTGATCAGGACGAAGATTTTTGAGAGATGGCAAAAATGCCTTATCAATAATATCCAAATAGATCTCTTCAAAATGGACTTCCCTTTCTTTATAAAGAGATCTGAAACCAGGGGCGTTTGCCAGCATTTCCTTAACGGGAATATAGACTGGTTTATTCGGTTTCAGGCCTTCAATACCGGATTTAGTGTGAATCCCATCTTCATTGATTTCCCATGATATTTTTTCTCCGTTATTCTGAATAGCTACCAACGCACTATTTTTTAAACCTTTTCCTCTCCTTATAAGGCGTTTTAAAGACATCTTGTGAGGTAAAAAAACTCTCAAGAGCTTTCCTGAAGACTCCTTAAATAATCCATCAATAAACTCAGAAGCCAGAATAGAATATAACAATTTCAGCAAATGCGTTTTTCCTGTTCCATTGGCTCCAATGAATAAATTGATACCGGGAACGAAATTGGTTTTCAATTCGTCAAAAACTGTAAAATCTCTTATTTCGATATATTCAATCATTACAAGCCCCTTTAGTTAATCCATTGTTTTTTTTAATCGTCGCGAGTCTGTTTAGGTGATTTCAAATAAAGAATATAAGGCCTTGATCATCGTTTCGGCCAGTTGGGTTTATTTCGTAGGGGCGAATCTTGTATTCGCCCTTTCGATAGGGCGAATACAAGATTCGCCCCTACTATTGCCTGATGGCGGCGATATACGGATAAATGCCTGCCGAAA
>Ga0194044_10001766_pt1 | contig 10946 bp, 8 predicted proteins | sample JunL4417m_MetaG_FD_155460 | JGI IMG/M metagenome (GOLD analysis project Ga0194044, IMG submission 155460) | Anoxic zone freshwater microbial communities from boreal shield lake in IISD Experimental Lakes Area, Ontario, Canada - Jun2016-L442-17m | ecosystem: Environmental > Aquatic > Freshwater >...
CTCGAGGTCTTGTGGATGTGGGGATCCGAAGGCAGGATGGCCAGTTGCTCGGGGGTTTGAAATCCATTCTCCCCGGGCAGCAGTTTCTCTTTTTCATCCATGTGCTGGATGCAGACAACCGGCAGCCCCTTTTCCCTGAAGAGAGCGATGGCCGCGTTGATGTATTCGATGGCTTCATTGAGAGACTGCGCCGTTTTCGGGCTCAATTTAAGAAATGCCGCTTGTACGTCGATAACCAAAAGCGCTGGTTTCATATTAACCTTCCTTTCTATGATGGGGTCAGGTCTTTAGATTTAGCATTTGCTTAGATAAATGCTAAATCTAAAGACCTGACCCCAGGATCTTTCAAAGCCCAACTGAAGGTTGATGGAGAGCATGGGCTCGTTGCCTACTGCGTTGTCGGTACGGATTTGCACCACTCCGTGTTCTTTGGCGAAGGAGAGGCCGGACAATTTTAAGGCCAGGGCAATTCCCTGGCGGCGATAAGGCCGTTTCACGCCCGTGAGACCTTGCTGCAAATGGCAAGGATTTGGGGTACGCCAGAGGTTGGACACACCGACATATTCATCCCCCCGCAACATCAGGAAATAAGCCTCGGGAAGGAAGTCCGGGTTCTCCAGAATCCTTTTCCGGAAGTATTCGAAGGACATTGGGGTGGGCGGCTCCGGTTCGGGTACATCTAACGAGATGTCGCGTTCCAGCTCGTAGACCTTGAGATCGCGCTGGGGGTCGGAGATCAGCTCGGCATAGGTGGCAAAATGGAATCCCTGCGCTTCTACCCGCTGCCGATGGCCTTCGTAGGGACGGAAATCAAAGGCTGGGACATCCAGCACCGATTCGCTCAGGCGCATATCTTCCTGGAAGCCGTGATTCTGGTAGAACCGGAGCCAATGGGGATAGGATTCCAAGGCCCAGGCAGTCAGGGAGAGCGGATCGAAGGGCTCTAAGGCATCCAGCAGAAGACGGTAATGGACTGATCCGATGCCCCGCTTCTGCCAGGCGGGCAGCACGGCAACCTCCAGGTTGAACTTGCGGGGGTGAAATATTCCGGCGAACTGCGTATATTCGCCATAGGCCACGACGTGGCCCTCAACCTCTGTCACCCAGCGGGCAGCGCGGCACTGTGGGTCGCGCGTTTCATCCCAGAAGCGCATTTGCGCTACGGAGATGGTGCGATGGCCGGGAGCGGAGGAATTGCAGATCTCCGTCACCGCTTCTGCATCAGTGGGCTGGTAACACCGCACATTGTTCATTTTCGATCTCCTCTGCGCATCTCTGTCTTGTCATCTCGGGGGAGGGTGACAGTCACAGTCGTTCCCACACCTTCCTCGCTGCGCAGGGAGATGGCGCCGCCGTGGGCTTCCACCAGGATTTTGGAGACGTAGAGGCCCAGGCCGGTTCCCGGGATCACCGCCTTGATGGAGCCGCCGGCGCGGGCGAAGGGTTGGAACAAGTGAGACATCTCCGATGCAGGGATTCCTTTGCCATGGTCTTCCACCTCCAGTACGGCTGAGTCTGGCTGAGTGCGCAAACGGATCTGCACGATCCCGCCAGGCGAGGAGAACTTTACGGCATTGCTCAGTAAGTTGTGAAGCGTACGCTCGATTGCTTCCGGATCCAAGGGCAGGTCCGGCAGAGGATCCAGGTCCAATTGCCAGGTAACGGATTGCTTCACTGCAAAGATGTCTATGTCCTCTGTGGCCTGTCGCACTAAAGAGGCCAAATCGGTGGGGATCCGGTTCAATTGCGTGCCTAGATCGGCGGTGCGCTGGCTGTCCACCAGGTTGTTGATCAGCAGGCGAAGCCGTGCCAAGTTACGGATCCAGGTCTCCTCCTGGGCCAGGAACTGCTGCTGCCGTTCCCCATCGGGCTTTGATTTGATCAATTCCATCATCGCTGTCATCAGGAAAAGAGGCGTCTTCAGCTCGTGGCTGACGGCGAAGAGGAAATCAGCACGGGCCTTGGCTGTCTCCTTCTCCAGTTGCTTGCGCTCGGTGATGTCCCGTACGATGCCGAGAACTGCCGCACCAAGCGGCAGGCGCACCGAACCCAGTGTCACTTCCACCGGGATGGCGCTGCCATCCTTGCGCACTTGGCGGCTCTCGAAGGTGAATTGCTCACCTGCAAGGATTTTGCCCCATAGCTCATGTTTTCCAGCCTTGATCGCTTCGGGATCGATCTCCTCAATGGACATGGAAAGCAGCTCTTCCCTGGAATAGCCCAGACTATGACAGGTCTTCTGATTGACATCCAATATCCGGCCGGTCTCGTCATGCATGAAAACGGCATCAGCAGCCTGTTCCAGCATTGTGCGATACCGTTCCTCGCTCTCCCGCAGCGCCTCTCCCGCTTGTTTCCTGTCAGTGATGTCATGCAGCGATATCACTTTCCCGAGGACACGCTTATACCGGTCAGCCACGTCAAAGGCAGCGGCTTCATAATAGCGCATTGAATCCGGCCGGCTGGACATTGTATCGATAGTGCCTGATTCGTTTGACTGGCTCAGGTTCAACAGTTTCGGCCATTCCTTCCAGACAATGGCTGCAGGTTCGCCGATATCAGCCTGGGATATTTCCAGGATTGTGTGAGCCGCCTTGTTGAATCCCACGATCCTGCTCTTCTTGTCCAGCACCACGACAGCATCGTTGATGCTGTCGACAACTGTATCGTTGGCCATGGGCACAAGGTCGAAAAGCCTGTAACGAAATATACTCCAGGCCATCACCACGCATGTGACAACAAAAGCAAAAGGAGTCGGGTCAAGGTGTCCAAGGGGCATCAGACCGAAGACGACATATAGGACGCTGGCCAACCAAGGCGCTGTCATACCGATCAGCATGGCGATCACCTGGTTGCGGAAGACGACGCCTGGTTTCCCCAACCTGAGAATCAACAGGAAGGTAGCGGCCAGAAGCATGGCATACGAGTAGGCGGAATGGACCCAGAACCAAAGTCCCCTGGTTATCGCCAGAAGCGGAAAGGAACCGCTGGCATCCACGCTGGTGGAACTGTAGAAAAGATGGTGCCACTGGTTGGTGGCCACCAGCACGATGGTAATAGCCGGGATCACGAAAAGCAGGATGGTATTTCGACGGGTCACCCAATCTTCACGTCCCGTGTATAGCAATGTCAAAATCAGCCAAAGCACCGGTACGGTGGCAATTCCCAGGTACTCGACCGCAGCGCTGGCCATCATTCCATCAAGCTGCAGGCAGGACAGCTCCACGGCGTAGGCAATGGACCACACGCACATGGCCAGCATGAGGAAGGCGATCACGCGCGAGCCCACCACGGACCGCCGGGCGAACGCAAACACAGTCAGGCCACCCGAAATCAGGGCAGGAATAAGCAGCGAGAGGGCGACCGGGTTAAACTGTATAAATGGTTCCATTAGGCGTCGCCTCCCAGCGAGAGGTAGCTTTCATCGGCAACTCTGTTGCATCCTTCATACTATAACACCACGCAGCAGGCGACAGATGGGGAGGAGTGAGGTCAGGTCTTTATATTTAGCATTTCATCATAGTCACGTTTACTTTCAAAACTCTACTGGTGGCGACTTTTTCGTCATATTTGACCGCAAATAGAGGAACAAATATCCAGCTCTTTCTGAAACCGAGTGGCTTAGGCAATCTTAGGACAAACAAGTTCTCTGGGATTACCGGTTTTCCTGGGAAGTATAAGACGCCCAGGGTGCAGCACTGGGGCGCCGCGGTCCAAGGACTGACAAGACTCTTTTAGATCATCATCGTCGTGACTACAGGAAGCTGGATAAACATGCTGCCGCAGACTTTCAGGAGTGCTGCCGCAAGCTATTAGGATGCCCGCAAGGAATGGAGAAGAAACTAATAATGAGAAGCTTAGAAAACGAAAAGGGCAAGACAAGGTCCGATATCTGTTTCACACCGCAGTTGGTGTAATATGCTGTTATTGAAGTGTTGGCGCGGCGAACACTGCCGGGTGTCGCCCTAAATCGGGCCAACTATTTTCTAAAAAGGGAGAGCGATCTAATGTACAGGGAAAAGAAAAGGGCAATTTTAGGCCTAACACTTGCTGTAACGATGGCGCTTTCACCCGCTTGCACGCAGGATGGGGGAAATAAACAGCCGGAGGCTTCACCTACCGAGACAAACGCCCAAGTAAATGCCGATGGGAATTACAACATCCTGTTCATCACCGCAGATCAAGAGCATTATTTCGACGAATATCCAAAAGGCGCCAGCTTCGAGGCACGGGAACTTCTTGCCCAGCTCGGCACAACGTTTGAGAAGCACTACGCCTGCTCGAACATGTCCACCTCGTCGCGCTCTGTCATCTACACCGGCACGCATATCACCGACACGAAGATGTGCGACAACACCGATTATCCATGGCAGCCTCCAATTTCTGAGGAGTTGACTACCATCGGCGATATGATGGGCCAGGCTGGTTACTATGCTGCCTACAAGGGAAAGTTCCACATGGGGAGCGCTGGCGTATTGGACCACAGTACCGAACCGCAGTTACAGGGGCAGAATGGTCTTCTGGGCTATGGTTTTGCCGACTGGAACGCGCAAGGCGACATCGTCGGTAATGTGCAGCAGGGCTTTTTTGAGGATATGCCCATTGCCTCAGAGACGGTGAAATGGCTGCGCTCTACCGGTACACAGAAAAACACGACAGGACAATCTTTTTTCCTGGCCGTCAACTTGGTAAACCCTCACGATGTCATGTATTACGACACCGATGACAAGGGCGAGGACATCCAAAACAACGGAAAAACGACGCTTGAGATCAAAGGCGCACCCGACCATCTTCTCTATCAAACCACCTATCCCGATGCGCCGATTCCCCCCTCGTGGAATGAGGCCATCAACTCCCCCGGCCGCGTGGCGGCTCATGGTGTATACCTGAAGCTTTGGGACAGGCGAGTGGGCAGCATACCGTCAGAGGAAATACGCTGGGAGCGGTTTCGCGACTATTATTTCAACTGCATCCAGGATAGCGACAACCAGCTGATGAGCATCCTCAAGGAACTCGTGAGCCTGGACATGATGGACAATACCATCATCGCATTCACCAGCGACCACGGCGAAATGCAAGGCGCACACGGTTTGCGCGGCAAGGGCGGCTTTATGTATGACAACAACATTCATGTGCCGCTGATCATCGTCCATCCCGAGTTCAAGGGCGGGAAACGCATCGATGCTGTGACAAGCCACTTGGACCTGGCCCCCACCTTCGTGGATATGACCAATATCAGCGCGGAGAAAAAGGCGGCCATAACCGGCGAGTTTGCAGGCGGCAGTCTGCTAAAGCTGATGGACGGCAGCGCGGGCAAAATCCGCACGGGCGCCCTGTTCTGCTTTGAAATGCTCTCTATGGTGGATGACGCCATGACCATCACAACGGATGCACAAGGGACAATCACCGCCATTCACATCGACTTTGAAAAGCGTGGCTTCGTGCGAGGCATCACCACAGAGGGTTACAAATTCGCCCGCTATTTCTCTCCGCTCCTCTTCAATACCCCAAAGACGCTGGAAGAGCTTTACGCAAACAACGATGTGGAGCTGTACGACCTCACCAAGGATCCAGGCGAGCTGAAAAACCTTGCAGCAGACAAGGAAACAAACGCCGTGCTGATTATGGAGCTGAACACGCTGTTGAACGAGCTGATCGCAAAGGAAATCGGCACGGACGATGGCAGCGAGGTGGCAGGCATCATCCGTGCGCTCTGGAAATAGTATGCGAGATGAGTTGGATGAAAACTGCTGATACGAGAACCTTTGCCGTTATGGCAAAGCCGGTAGGCGCAGCCTGCAATCTACGCTGCGCCTATTGTTATTACCTTGAAAAAACCGCACTGCTCGGGCGCAAGTGCGGCGTGATGCAAGATGCAGTGCTGGAGACGTACACAAGCCAGACCATCGACATGCACGGCAGCGATGCGCTGATCGAGTTTGCCTGGCACGGCGGCGAGCCGATGCTTGCCGGCATGGCGTTCTACCAGCGGGCGCTGGAATTGCAAAAAAGATATGGGCTGGGCCGAAAAATGATGAATACGCTTCAAACCAACGCAACCCTTCTCGACGACCGATGGTGCGTGTTTTTTGCACAACACAACTTTTTACTGGGGGTGAGTATCGACGGCGACAAGGCGCTGCACGATGCCTATCGCATGGATAAAAACGGCGGCTCGTTTGATAAGACCATGAGGGGTGTGCGCCTGTTGCAAAAACACGGCGTTCCATTCAATACATTAACCACGGTCAATGCCGTCAATTCCGCACATTCCGTGGAGGTCTACGGCTTCCTGCGGGAAATCACCGACTACATGCAGTTTCTCCCTGTCGTGGAATGTGCGCCGGCTGGCTATGAGCAGGAAGACGGCCAACGTTTCGCCACCCCTGCCGGCCGCAATACCGCATCTAGAAGCCGCCACGTCATGGATTTTTCCGTGAACGCGAAGGCTTACGGCACGTTTCTCTGCAACCTATATGATGCATGGAGGGAGCAGGATCTGGGCAAAAAGCATGTGCAGTTGTTTGAGGCAACGATCGGCAATATGCTGGGCAAGCCTTCAGGGTTGTGCGTACACGAGGCGCTTTGCGGCCACTCGGCGGTTGTCGAGGCGAATGGCGATGTCTATAGCTGCGACCGTTATGTTTACCCGGCATACAAGCAGGGCAACATACTGGAAACACCCCTTGGCGCGCTGATGGAGAAAAACCGCGCCTTCGGAATGCACAAGGCATACGGCCTGCCGCACGAGTGCCTGCAATGCGCGTACATCAAGCTTTGCTTTGGCGGCTGCCCCAAAGACAGGCTCCTCCCTTCAACGGACGGTCAGGCGGGAAAAAACTTTCTCTGCGAAGGCTATCTCATGTTCTTTGAGCATTTCACGCAATGGCAAATAATGTGTGGCGCCTTGCCTCTTTGAACTTCTAGAACCAAGCTTCCTGTCTTTCAGGGGTTTCTACTGCCGATCTGGCCACTTGGTTGTCAGCGATCAGGGGCTTAGCAGTTGCGTCCCGTTTGGCGGATCGAGCTACGGGGACGGGGAGTCCGGCCAGCCTTGCCAGGTCGCTGTGCCGGTATTCAGCACATACTGGCCGGATCGAGTGTAGCTCATCCCGCTGCCTACACTGAATTGATAGGTCAAAACTTGCCTATCCCCCTCTTTGCGGATCGCAAAATTCTCGGCATAGCCTCCGCCGAAGCCCGCGCAGAGCAACACCAGGCGATCGTTTTCCACCAGCACGGAATAGCCGGCCTGGTAATCGGAGAAGGTGAAGACGGGGTAGGGGATGCCGGTGTCCTTCAGTTCCAGGCCATACAGGTTGCCGGTTTTCCGTGCCCTTTCGGCGAAATCTGGACCCAGTGCGCCATCTTTGATCGCCGCCTCGACCGATTCAACGCTGGTCAGCAGAGGCGGTGCGGTTGCCCTGATGCAGCCAGCGCCGAGCAGAACAGCCAGAAGAACAATGCTCAGTATCGTTAGGTATTTCATGATGCCCTCCTTTCTCCAATAAAATGCGATATGATCCTAATGCACTCTCCTGACGGGTATGTTGTTGCTTTCTTCTTCGCCTCGTCGGGGTACACAATTCCTTCCCTTCAAGTCTACAATAGCAGGGGAGATCAAAGCAATGGAAACTATCAATTTCGATTTGCGTCGAACGATGAGATCAAGGCTGGCCGAGGCGATTCGCGAAGCCATCTTAAGCCGCGAGTTTTCCCCCGGAGAAAAGCTAGCCGAGACTGAACTTTGCGCCAAATACCAGGTCAGCCGCACGCCTTTGCGGGAAGCCTTGGTGGTCCTTGAACAGGAGGGCTTGGTGGAAATCCGCTCGCATCTGGGCGTTTATGTTACCTCCCTCAGCAACGAAGAGATCATAGACCTGTTGCGTGTCGAAATTGCACTGGAGGGCTTGGCAGTTTCCCTAGCCGCTGGCAGGATCACCGAGGGAGAACTGGCGAAGTTAGAAGCGTTGCATGCGAAAATCCATCCATTGGCCGGATTGCCGGACTTGGCCACTTTCTATCCGTACGATCGCCAATTCCATGCTCTGCTGATTTCTTTCTCCGCATCTCCCATGCTGAGTAAAATCCTGGAAAAGCAGCTCTCCAAGATCTACCTGGCCCGCTTCTACACCACCGTGGCGCCTAACCGGCTGCAGCATTCCATCGACGAACACCGGGAGATCATCGATGCCTTGCGTTCCCACAACTCACAGGAGGCGAGAAAGGCATTGGTGCATCACCTGGAAAGCGTGATTGAGGATTTCGCGACCATGTCTCGAGCGAAAGGCGAGGAGTAGCGCCAGATTGCATCTTGAAGGAGATAGATAATTGATGAACCGTATCTTGGCGACTATTGAAAGCGAGAAGGAAAAATTGCTGGCGTTTGCTGCCGAATTGATCCGTTTCCAAACGCCTGACCCACCGGCGCACAACACCAAGGAAATCCAGTCCTGGCTAGCGGCCAGGATGCAGGAGATCGGGATGAAAACGACCAGCTACGATCTCTATCCCGATGAGCCGCTGCTGGTGGGGGTTTCCGAGCCTTTCGGGGCGAAGCGGACCTTGACATTCAATGGGCACATCGATGTGGCGCAGGTGAATCCAGACGAATCCTGGGACACCCCGCCTTTCCAGCCACACTTGCGGGAGGGCTTCCTCTACGGGCGTGGAGCGGCCGACATGAAAGCTGGCCTCGCCGCGGCCTTCTGGGCGATCAAGACTGTTCTTCAAGCCGGGGCGCCGCTGCGTCACAATGTCATGCTGCAGACGGTAGGCGGAGAAGAAGCCGGCGAACACGGCGCCAAGATGCTCTTGGAGAAAGGCCATCGAGGCGACTTCGCCATCATTCCGGAGCCGACCGATCTGCGGATTTGCGGCCAGGGAGGGGTGGTTACCATGTGGGTGACCATCAAGAGCGAAAAAACCTATCACGATGGGGTGCGCGCCCGGATGATTCACGCTGGTGGCGGAATCGACGGAGCGAGCGCTATCGAGAAGATGGTGAAAGTCATAGCTGGGATGCAAGAACTGGAGAGATCCTGGGCAGTCACCAAAAGCTATCCGGGAATGCCTTTCGGCTCCAACACCATCAATCCCGCCGTGATCAAGGGGGGAAGGCACCCCGCTTTCGTTGCCGACGAATGCGCCTTGTGGTACACGATTCATTTCCTGCCCAACGAGACGCTGGAGAATGTGAAAACGGAGGTTCTGGACCACCTCCGCCGGATTGCCGAAGCCGATCCATGGTTGCGCCACAATCCTCCCGAGGTGATCTTCGGAGGTTCCTCGATGTTCCGCGATCGCGGCGAGATCTTCCCCGCCTCGTCCGTCGACGTCCAGAACCCAAGTGTCGAGATGCTGCTGCGTACTTTCAGTCAGGTTCTTGGTCGCGATCCAGAGGTTGTTATCTGGCCCTGCGTTTCCGATGCCGGGTGGTTCGCCGAAGCCGGTGTTCCGGTAGTGATCTGCGGCCCTGGAGCGCTGGAAGATGCCCACGCGGTCAATGAAAAAATCTCCACCGACCAAGTAATAGAGGCCGCAAAACTTTATGCGGCCTCTATCCTCACTTTTTGTACGGAAAGCTGAACTTGTATTAAGGGGTGGTCATGTAGACAGTATCTGGGATGACGCTCCCCAGCAGGGTGTCGTTCAACTGGGCGTAGGGACCGTCATACTTGGCAGGGGCCAATTGATCGGGTGGGGGAACATTGGGCTTGGGGTACCAGGCGTAGTCGTCGAGAACAGCCATCCGCTGGCGGATCTCGCTCTTGGAGACATTGATCACCAGGCCGTCGATGGCGATCGCCACAGGACCTTTATACCAACTGCGGAGGTCGTTCATAGCGGGGCCGATGGTGTCCTCGTTGACCTGGAAGTGGGTGGCCACGCCCAGGCGGGGGGTGGTTTGGCTGAAAATATAACCGAGCGCTTTCTGTGGCGTGTGAGAACTATTCTGGACAGCCGTTGCGGCCGAGAGCGCTTGCTGCCAATTCGGTTCACCCGGCTTGATTCCGGAATTCTTCATTGCCCACACATCCGGCGGGACGACCATCTCATGGATTAGAACGTCCACTCCCTTGGCTTGCTCGATCATGTAGTTGTTCGGCCTTGTATCGCCGGAAAAAACCATAGACAAGCCATTCCATTCCAGCTTGTAGCTGATGCTGCCATTGCGGTCGTGGACTGCCGGGAAATGGGTGATTTTGACGCCGTTGGCTTCATAGGCGACCCCGCCCACGGTCATGTAAGGCAATTCCTTGGCAATGATGTCATACCCGTCCCCGCCGGTCTTTAGCCCTGTGGGTAGGAAGCTGAAGGCTTCTTCGTGCCATTTCATCAGCTTTTTCAGATTGTCGCCGAAGGCCAGCATCCCCTCATCGGGAGTGTCGCCGGAAGGTCCGTATAGGTTAAGTGGCGATTTACGGTCCTGGGAAGGTCCGAAACAGTAGAGGGTGATCAAATCACTCGTGTGATCCCCATGCAGGTGGGTGATGAAGACCTTGTCCATGCGAGATGGGGGAATCCCCATGGCGACATACTTGGAGGAGACGCCCGATCCGAAGTCGAAAACGAAACTGTCGCCGTTGCCCAATTCCACAAAGACGCTGTTGCATTGCTGGGCGATGCGCGGTAGAAACGAGGTTCCCATCAAGGAAATCCGCATCTGGTCGGCTGCCAGAGCCTCCCCGGGAGTGTACGTCGCCAATTTCGGGGTGGGCCCGCTGGTGGGAGTGCTGGGAGTGGTGCAGCCACCCAGGAAGATCCCCAAGGTTAGCATCCCAACAATGAGCCCTACCAAAAGCTTTTTGCCCTTTTGCAGGTGAACTCTCTTCAATTTACTCCTCCTTGTTATTAGCCACTTTGGCTGTTTTGCGGATCCTTTTCTGCCGGAATCTCCAGAATGAATAAGGATCTGATGATGTGAACCGGGCTGTTGCTCGGGC
>Ga0194044_10001768_pt1 | contig 10943 bp, 9 predicted proteins | sample JunL4417m_MetaG_FD_155460 | JGI IMG/M metagenome (GOLD analysis project Ga0194044, IMG submission 155460) | Anoxic zone freshwater microbial communities from boreal shield lake in IISD Experimental Lakes Area, Ontario, Canada - Jun2016-L442-17m | ecosystem: Environmental > Aquatic > Freshwater >...
GGTATTATGGATATGATGGGGGGTGCGGGTGGGAGATTCCGGGTGGTTGGCGCAGTGCAGGGCGGTTATGGAGACGTGAGATACCTGCGAAAAGGCGAGAGCAGAGGCGGGTTTCGGTCGGCGGCGGAGAATGATGGCCAGGCGGGAGGCGTGACCTGCGGCGCGGGGATGATGCGCATTCGCGAGTGGTGGGCGGGGACGCCTCGCCGAGGGGTTCCGGCTACTCACCTTGCCAGGGACTTGCGAATGCGCCTTTGAAGGATTCATTTGCTTAGTTTTGCTCAGTTTTGGCTCGCCCTCGCTGGGAGTGGGTGCCATTTTGCCCATCAGGCCACCCTGAAGGGTGAAGTCCGGACCGGGCTGCTCGAAGTTTGGTATTTGCCCGTCGGAGTGCCGTTTAAATGGAAAAGAACATGTTTATGGAAGAAAAGAAGCGATTGATTGAAAAAGATCCGACACTCGATAAGGACGATTTGATTGTGATCGGCGGCGGAGGGGGATTCATCGGCGGGGCGCTGGCCCGTTATTTCCACAACAAAGGCTTTACGCGCATTCGCGCGGCGGACAAGAAGCCGCTGCCGGAGTGGTATCAGCGGGTGCCGGGCGTCGAGTGCCTGAACCTGGATTTGAGCTGCGAAGACAACTGCAAACGTCTCTGCGCAGGGGCGGTGGAGGTTTATAACCTGGCAGCGGACATGGGCGGGATGGGTTTCATCGAGCGTTTTCGCGTGGAGTGCCTGCGGAGCGTGCTGATCAACACACAGATGATCGAGGCGGCCTACCGCGCGGGGGCGCGCCGATATTTCTTTTCGTCATCGGCCTGCGCCTACAACACGGTGCTTCAGCAGGATCCGAAAGTGCGCGCGTTGAAGGAGTCCGACGCTTATCCGGCCATGGCCGAACGCGGCTACGGCTGGGAGAAGTTGATCTCAGAGATGTTCTGCGAGGAGTATTGGGCGGAACGCGGGATGAAGACAGCCATCGCGCGGTTCCACAACGTCTATGGCCCGTGGGGGACGTGGGACGGCGGCCGCGAGAAAGCGCCGGCGGCCATCTGCCGCAAAGTCATCGCCGCCATTGATGCCGGCAAACATACCATCAGCATTTGGGGTGACGGGCACCAAACGCGCAGTTTCATGTATATCGACGACTGCGTGAATGGGATCGACATGATCATGCACAGCGACGCGCTGATCGCGACCGCGATCAATCTCGGCACGAGCGAGTTGGTGACGATCAACGATCTGGTGTCGAAGGTTGAAAAGATCGCCGGGGTAAAGCTCGAACGCGAATATGATCTGACCGCGCCGCGGGGCGTGGCGGGTCGCAACAGCGACAACACCTTCATCAAGAAGATGCTCAAGTGGGAGCCGGACACTCCGCTCGATACGGGCCTGCGCGCGACCTACAAGTGGATCAAGACGCAGTATAACGCCAAGAAAGCAGGCAAGCGGGTGGTGGATTAAACCGGCAATTCCTCGTGTGCCCGATAATGCCTGGCGTCATCACCCGCGCCGCCGCTGACATGGCGACGCGAGAAACCGCAGAATTCCTGGCGGGCGTGATCGAAGGTTTCTACGGAGAGCCTTGGTCGCCGGCTGAGCGGTTTGAATTGTTCGATTGGATGGCCGGTTGGGGACTCAACAGTTATCTCTATGCGCCCAAGGACGACTTGAAGCATCGGACAGTCTGGCGTGAGCTTTACTCGGCCCCGGAAGCAGCGGCGCTGGGCGAAGTGATTGGCGCCTGCAAGCAGCGGGGCCTTCGGTTCATCTACGCACTGGGCCCCGGATTGGACATCCGCTACAGCAACGGCGCGGAGTTGGTCCATCTCAAAAAGCGGTTCGAGCAGTTGCTGGGGTTGGGGTGCCAGCACTTCGGCTTGCTTTTTGATGACATTCCCGACCAGATGGCTGCCGAGGATTTGAAGGCGTATGGCTCGTTTGCCTCAGCCCAGAGCCAGGTGGCAAATGCTTTGTTTCGCTGGACGCGGGAGCGCAGTCCGGCGGCCCGCTTTCTTTTCTGTCCGACGCCCTATTGCGGGCGAATGGCGGAGCGCAAGCTGGGCGGCGATGGTTATTTGGCCACTATCGGCCGTGAGCTGCTGCCGGAGATTGACGTGTGCTGGACCGGACCCGAGATCATCTCGAGCGAGATCACGGTCGCCCACGTTCGGGAGTTGCGGAACGTTTTGCGGCGGAAGCCGCTGATCTGGGACAATCTCCACGCCAACGATTATGACGGACGCCGTTTTTACTGCGGACCCTATGCGGGGCGTCCGCCGGAATTGCGGAGCGAAGTAAGCGGCTTGCTGAGCAATCCGAACAACGAGTTTCCCTTGAATTACGTGCCGCTGCGCACGCTGGCGCAGTTTGTGCGCTGCGCGGGCGGATGGGACGCGCGCCAGGCTTACCTCTCGGCCATGCGGGAATGGCTGCCGCGCTTCGCGACCATCAGCCAGCCGGTGACACTCGAGGATCTGATCCTCCTCGGCGACTGCTATTATCTGCCGCACGAGGAAGGACCGGAGGCCGAGGCGCTGATCGAGCGCCTGCGAAGGTTCCTGGCGCTGAATCCTGCCGAATGGGGGGAAGACATCACAGCCTTCCGGCGCGAGGCCGCCCGCTTGCGGGAGTTTTTCCTGCGCCTGACCGAGCTTCGCCAACGCCCGTTGTTCTATGCGCTCAGCCGCCGCATTTGGGAACTCCGTGAGGAGTTGGACTTGCTTGAGCGCTACATTGAGTTCAAATCCGCGAAAGGGCAACCCGGCGCGGCATTCACTTCCGACTTCCATCTGCCCGGCACCTGCCGCGGCGGCATGGTTCCCCGGTTGCAGCGGTTGCTTATCCAGGCATCCGACGGAACCTTCGCGACCGCCCGCCAGAGTTAGGAAATGAAAGCCACCGACAGAAACGAACCTCGAATACGATTCCGACCATGAATGATTGCATTATTCGGCCCGCCCGGGCTGGCGACGAAACGGGCGCTTACCATGTTTGTCTGAAAACCGGCGATTTCGGCAACGACGGCGAGCCGTTTTACCGCGAAGACCCCGACGCTTTGGGCCGGATATTTGTCGGTCCCTATCTCGCCTACGAACCCGAACTGAGTCTCATTCTGGAGGACGGCCAGGGCGTCTGCGGGTACGCGTTTGGATCGTTCGATTCGCGTCAGTTTTTCGCGCGCTACGAAAAGGAGTGGCGGCCGGATTTGTGCAAACGATATCCCGCGCCGCAGGGCGACTCGAGCCAATGGACCCGCGTGCAAACCGTTTACCACTGGTATCACAATCCCGATTACTTCATGCCGGAGCCTTACCAGGCTTATCCGTCTCACCTGCACATTGATTTGGTGGCGCGCGCCCAGGGACACGGCTACGGCCGGCGCATGATGGAGCAAGTGATGGACAAACTCCGCCAGCGCGGTTCGCCGGGGGCGCATCTGGGAGTGAGCATGATGAACACGAAGGCATTTGGGTTCTATCAGCGGCTGGGTTTCCAGGAGTTGGCGCGGGTGGGCGAGGGGAAGGATGGCTGCATTTACATGGGCAAGAGTCTGCTGGCTTGAGGCCCCATACCGATTGAATCTCATCCGCACTCGAACAAAACCGAATCACGCCATGCCACAAGAACTCGCCCTTCTCGGGGGAACACCCGTCCGCACTCAACCATTCACCACGTGGCCGATTTTTGGCAAGACCGAGGAGCAACGGCTGCTCCGCACGCTGCGCAGCGGCAAGTGGGGGCGGCTGCAAGGATCGGAGGTTGCCGAATTCGAGAATCGCTTTGCGGCGATGCACGGCTGCAAGCACGGCATTGCGGTGGTCAACGGCACCGTCTCGCTGCGCATCGCGCTGCTGGCCGCCGGCATCCGCGCCGAGGACGAGGTCATTATTCCGCCCTACACCTTCTTCTCGACGGCGTCCGCGGTGATCGAGGCGAACGCCGTTCCAGTTTTCGCGGACATTGATCTGGACACGTTCAACATGGCTCCGAAAGCCGTTGAAGCCGCCATCACGGCGCGCACGCGGGCGATCATACCGGTTCATTTTGCCGGTCAACCGGCCGACATGAAGGCCATCATGGCCATTGCTCGAAAGCGCAAGCTCATCGTCATCGAAGATGCCGCGCACGCCCATGCGGCGAGTTACCGGAACAAGCCGGCGGGATCACTCGGTCAGATGGCATCCTTCTCGTTCCAGTCGAGCAAGAACCTGACATCCGGTGAAGGCGGCATCCTCATCACGAACGACGACGAGTTGGCCGGGTCGTGCCGCTCGATCCATAACTGCGGCCGCATTCCGACCGGCGTGTGGTACGAACACCACGTCATTTCCGGCAACTACCGCCTGGGCGAGTTCCAGGGCGCCATGCTCAACGCCCAGCTTGATCGTTTGGAGGCGCAAACCCAGACGCGCGACTGCAACGGCCAATACCTTGCTTCGCGGATCGTCCGGCTGCCGGGCCTTCATCCGCAGAAGCGACCGTCCGATTGCACGCGGCACAGTTACCACCTGTTTATGCTGCGGTTGGACACCAAGACGTTTGGCGCGCCCCGCGTCGCCGTGCTCAAGGCATTGCAAGCGGAGGGCATCCCTTGCTCGGGCGGCTACGGTTTTTCGCTGCACCATCAGCCGCTGTTCCGCAACAAAGCTTTCGGCCCGTATCTGCCGAAGGCTTCCGCCAGGCTGGATTATCGCAAGGTCAACTGCCCGAACAGTGATCTGATTTGCCGCGAGCAATGCTTATGGCTGGAACAAAGCATGTTCCTCGGCAGCCCGGCGGACATGGACGATGTCGCGAGGGCGTTCGAGAAGGTTTTCGAGAACCGCGACGCGCTGAATCAGTGGTCAAAGCAAGCGTGAGAAAGGCGCCGTGCATAAAGCAACTGAATTACTGAACAAGCGCATCGTGCCGGCGCTGACAGCGCTGAGCGAGAACACCTATTTATCGGCGATCCGCGCCGGGATGGTCTCGGTGGTGCCGATGACGATCATTGGCGGGCTTTTCATCATCGTGACGTTCCTGCCCGTGACCGGCTGGGACAAGATCATCGCGCCTTATGCTCAGCTTCTACAAGTTCCGGTCACCGCCACGTTCGGTCTGCTTTCGGTCTTCGTCTGCTTTTCCATCGGCTATGACCTGGGGAAGCAACTGAAGCAGGAGGCGATCGTGAGCGGGACGATGGCCACCCTGATTTTCTTGATGATCCAGCTCAAGCTGGGAGCAAAACCCGATGACATCGCGTTTTCCATGGACAGCCTTGGATCGAAAGGGCTGTTCACCGCGGTCATCATCGCGCTGATTTGTGTCCGCATACAGAAGTGGTTCACCGACAAGAACATGGTCATCAGGCTGCCGGAGAACGTGCCGGCAGTGGTTTACGAGTCGTTTCTGTCGCTCACCCCGCTGTTTTTTCTGGTGGTGCTATTTTGGGTGATTCGCTTCGTGCTGGGGGTGGACATTGACCACATCGTGCAGACTGCTTTCAAGCCGGTGGTGTTCGCGTTAAACACCCTGCCTGGAATCCTGGTCTATGCTTTCCTGGTCACGCTGTTGTGGTCCGTCGGCATCAATGGCGACAACGCCATGGATGCGATCGTCGCGCCGATCTTCCTCCAATTCCTGGCGGCGAACGTGGAAGCGATGACCGCCGGCCAGCCTCTGCCCTATGTGACCGCCTACGGTTTCTTCACTGCCTTCGTCAATGTCGGCGGCACGGGCGCAACCATTGCGCTTGCGCTCGTGATGCTGAATTCGAAGGAGCCGGGCTATCGAAAAGTCAGCCGCCTGTCCCTGCCAACTCAGATTTTCCAGATCAACGAACCGATATTCTTCGGCTTTCCCATCGTGCTGAACCCTATCCTCATGGTTCCGTTCATCCTCAACGCATTGATCCTGACCGCCAGCAGCTACCTGCTCATGCAATGGGGTTTGATCCACAAACCATTCGTCAATGTGCCATGGACGACCCCGCCGATCATCGGACACTACCTGGTTTCGGGCGGGGACTGGCGAGCCGCCGTCTGGGGCGCCATCTCGATCGTAATCGCGATGGTGATTTATTATCCGTTCGCCAAGGCCGCCGAGCGGCAGCGCTTGAACAAAGAAGCTTCGCCGGGTGGGGCATAGCCCCTGGGATTTATGGCTAAATATAGAATTGCGTGGCTGCCGGGAGACGGCATTGGTGTTGATGTCCTCGATGCGGCGAAGATCGTTCTCGATAAGAGCGGGTTGGATGCCGAGTATATTCCCGGCGCTATCGGGTGGGAGTTCTGGTGCCAGGAAGGCGACGCGTTCCCGGCGCGGACGATTGAGATATTGAAGAACGTCGATGCGGCGCTATTCGGCGCGATCACCTCCAAACCCATGAAAAGCGCCACGGCTGAGCTGGCGTCTGCGCTGCAAAACATGGGGCTAACCTATCGTTCTCCCATCGTGCGAATGCGGCAACTGTTCGACCTCTTTATCTGTCTGCGCCCGTGCAAAGCTTATCCCGGCAACGCGCTCAATTTCAGAGAAGGGATCGACCTGGTGGTTTACCGCGAAAACACGGAAGACCTCTATGCCGGAGTCGAGTTTTCGCCCGTGCCGCAGGAGTTGGCGGACACCCTGTCGAAGCTGTCGAAGCCCTTCGCGCCTTTCGCCACAGTCCCGCTTGACCAATACGCCATCTCCTGCAAGATCAACACCCGAACCGGTTCCGAGCGGATTGTCCGCGCCGCATTCGATTTCGCCCGCAAATTCAAACGCAAGAAAGTCACCGTGGTTCATAAGGCCAACGTGGTGCGGGCCACCGACGGGCTGTTTCTCGAAGCCGCCAAGTCCGTGGCCAGGGAGTTTCCGGAAATCAAACTGGACGACGCCAACATTGACGCGATGACGATGTGGTTGTTGAAGAACCCGTTCAACTATGACGTGCTGGTCGCGCCTAATCTCTACGGTGACATCATTTCCGATTTATGCGCGCAAATGGTTGGCGGTCTGGGTTTTGGCTGCTCGGGCAATATTGGAGCGAAGCTCGCTGTGTTCGAGCCGACGCACGGTTCGGCGCCCAAATACGCGGGGCAGTTCAAGGTGAACCCCATCGCCACCATCCTGGCTGCGAAGATGATGCTTGATTGGCTGGGTGAAACCGCCAAAGGCGCGGCGCTCGAAGCCGCCGTGGCTGCCGTCATTAAGGAAGGCAAAGTCCGCACTTATGACATGGGCGGCAGCGCCACAACGCTCGATATGGCGAACGCCATCGCAGCCAGACTATGACCGCGGTTTGTTCAGTCGAGCAGGTCTCCGCCGCCTCGGCGAGGAAGGATGCGCCGAAAGTCATCTTGCACGAAGTCGGCCTGCGAGATGGTCTGCAGATGGAGAAACAGGTTGTGCCGCTGGAGCAGAAGATGCGCTGGGCGGAAATGCTGCTGAGCGCCGGCGTCGATATCCTTCAGCTCGGTTCTTTCGTGCATCCGGGCAAGGTGCCGCAAATGGCGGACACCGACGCCCTTTTCAAGTATTTCTCGGCGCCCGGACGAAAACCTGCCGGCACGGTCCTCTCGGGCCTGGTCTTGAACGAGAAAGGCCTGGATCGCGGCATGGCTTGCGGCGTCGAGCTGTTTTGCATGGGGGTCTCGGCCAGCGAGACTCACAGCCAGAAGAACACCGGCATGTCAATCGCCGACGCGACCACTCGCATCCTGGCGATGGCCAGGCAGGCGGCGGGCGCAGGGAAACAGGTGCAATTGTCCGTCCAGTCGGCATTCGGATGTGGTTATGAAGGAACCGTGCCGCCGGAGCGCGTGCTGAGGATCGTGGAGCGGTATTTGGAGTCGGGGTTTCGCAGCATCAGCCTTGCCGACACCGCCGGTCACGCTACCCCGCCCCAGGTCAAGCGGATGTTTGCCGACGTTTTCAAACTGGCGTCCGACGCCGACTGCACCTGCCATTTTCACAATACCTACGGCCTGGGCATGGCCAATTGCTGCGCGGCTATGGAAGCGGGCGTGAGCTGTTTTGAGTCCTCGGTGGCCGGGTTGGGCGGCTGCCCCTTCACCAGGCAGGCTGGCGGCAATGTCTGCACGGAAGATTTGGTCCATTACCTGCATCGCCTCGGTTGTCGCAACGAGGTTCAAATCACCAAACTGGTCGAAGTCGCGCGCGATTTGAGCCGTTTTTTCGGACGGGAACTGCCGGGCATGGTCTATAGAATCGGAATGGTGGCGGCCGGCCCGGCAACCTGCGTATCATGAGCAAGCCCGACGACACATCGCCGAAACCAACCAAAGTGCTGCAAGGCATTCGGGTGCTGGACATGACGAACGTTCTGGCCGGGCCTTTTGCCACGCTGCATCTGGCGCTGCTCGGGGCAGAAGTCATCAAGATCGAAAACCCGACGGATGGCGACCTCGCGCGCAAGCTTGGTAACGTGCCGAAGCTGAACCAGCAACTCATGGGCACCAGCTTCCTGGCGCAGAACTCCAACAAGAAATCACTCACACTGAACTTGAAAGATCCCGAAGGCCGCGAGATTTTCAAGAAGTTGGTCAAGACGGCCGATGTGTTGGTGGAGAATTTTCGACCCGATGTGATGACGCGGCTTGGTCTGTCTTATCAGGTGCTCAGCGAAATCAACCCACGCCTGGTCTATTGCGCCATTTCCGGATTCGGCCAGACCGGGCCGGATGCCTTCAAACCGGCCTACGACCAGATTATCCAGGGGTTAAGCGGCGTCATGGCCATCAACGGGGACGAGCAGCTTAATCCGCTGCGCTGCGGGTTTCCGGTATGTGATACGGTGGGTGGACTTAACGCCGCGTTTGCCGTGCTCGGTGGGCTATTCCACCGCGAGCGCACCGGCGAGGGGCAGTTCATCGATGTGGCGATGCTGGATTCCATCATGCCACTGCTCGGCTGGGTGGCCGCCAATCTCCTTATCGGCAAGCAGCAGCCAGCGCTGATGGGCAATGACAATTTCACTGCCGCCCCCTCCGGCACGTTCGCCACCAAGGACGGTTACATCAACATCTCCGCCAACAAGCAGGAGCAATGGGAAACAGTGGCTGATTTGCTCGGCGTACCCGAACTGAAGACGGATTCGCGGTTCCAGGAGCGCGACAACCGGAAGAAGAACCGCAAGGCCCTCACCCCACTGCTCGAAATCAAGCTGAAGGAAAAAGGAACCGCTTATTGGGTCGAACTGCTGAACAGGAACGATGTTCCTTCGGGTGCGATTCTCGGTCTGGAAGCTGCTCTCAACCAGGAGCAGGTGAACCATCGCGCCACGCTGCAAACGGTCGCCGTGGAGGGCGTCGGCGAACTGCGGCTGTTCGGTCTGACGGCTAAATTCGAGAAGACGCCCGGTGGCATTGATGCGCCGCCGCCGCGTCTTTCGGCTCATACGGGCGAAATCCTTGGCGATCTTGGCTACTCACAGGATGAAATCAAACGTCTGAAAGAGGCGCGAGTGATCTAGACCGACCGGCCCCGCCTCGTATGACCCATGTAACTCATTTGGCCCATTTAACAAACCTATGACTGTTGTTGAAAAGATTCTGGCCCGGGCTTCCGGCCTTTCGTCGGTGAAAGCCGGGGATGTTGTCGAGCCGAAGGTGGATTTGGTGATGTCGCATGAAAACGCGGCACTGGTGATCAATCAGTTCCTGGAGATATACCAGGGCACCGCCTTCCAGCCCAAGATACGGGATCCCACTCGGGTCGCCATCATCTTTGACCACCGCGTCCCGGCCGAATCGCCGAAAACCGCGTCCAACCAGAAAAAGGTCCGCGATTTCGTCGCCGCCCAGGGCATCGGAAAATTCCATGACATCCGTGGGGACGTCGGCGGCATCTGCCACCAGATTCTGCCGGAGAACGGTTACGTGCGCCCCGGTTTCGTGGTTGTAGGAACGGACTCGCACACGACGAGCCACGGAGCATTGGGGGCCTTCGCATTCGGTATTGGCGCCACCGAGATGGCCAGCGTTTGGGCGCTGGGCAGCGTCCTGAACGTCGAAGTGCCGGCCACCATCAAAGTGGTTGTGACCGGCCGTTTCAAGAAGTTCGTCGGGCCGAAAGATCTGATTCTGCACCTGATCGGCAAGATCAGCGCCCAGGGCGCGAACTTCAAAGTGATCGAGTTCCACGGCGAGACGGTCCGCAAAATGTCCACCTCCGGCCGGTTGGTGCTGTGCAACATGTCCGTCGAAGCCGGGGCGACCGCTGGCATCGTTCCCGCCGACGAAGAAACCGCTCGTTACCTTCGCGAAGAGGCGGGAATTACCGACCCGCTCGAAATGGTGGCTTCGGACCCTGACGCGGCCTATGAGAGGGTGATTGAAGTCAATGTTTCAAAACTGCAACCACAAATCGCGTGCCCCCATCGAGTCGATAACGTAAAGCCCATTGACCAGGTCGCCGGCAAGCGAATCAACCAGATCGTCATCGGCTCATGCACAAATGGCCGGCTGGATGACCTGGCCATCGCCGCCAGGATTCTGAAGGGCCAGAAAGTAGCATCGCACGCGCGGATGTTGATCTTTCCGGCCTCCGCCAAGATTTATCGGCAGGCTTTGGCCAAAGGCTATGTGGGAGTATTCATGCAGGCAGGGGCTGTCGTGATGAATTCAGGCTGCGGTCCCTGCCTCGGCATCCACGAAGGGGCGCTTGGGGACGGCGAAGTCGCGCTCTCCACCACGAACCGGAATTTCAAAGGCCGCATGGGCAATCCCAACTCCGAAGTCTATCTCTGTTCCCCGGCCGTGGCCGCCGCCTCCGCCATCACCGGCGTAATTACCAATCCCAGAAAACAATAGAACGCCCCCCCCCACGATCACGCATCACGCATCACGCATCACGCATCACGCATCACGCATCACGCATCACGCATCAACCCCCAACCCCATGCCTTCCATCGTTTTCAAAGTCGCCGATGATGTTTCGACCGACGTGATTTAT
>Ga0194044_10001770_pt1 | contig 10936 bp, 6 predicted proteins | sample JunL4417m_MetaG_FD_155460 | JGI IMG/M metagenome (GOLD analysis project Ga0194044, IMG submission 155460) | Anoxic zone freshwater microbial communities from boreal shield lake in IISD Experimental Lakes Area, Ontario, Canada - Jun2016-L442-17m | ecosystem: Environmental > Aquatic > Freshwater >...
CTGCTCGGTAGCGGTGTCGGGCGACACGGTGGTGGTCGGGGCGTGGGGTGAGTCCAGCAGTGCCACTGGGGTGGACGGCGACCAGAGCGACAACAGCGCCCAATACGCCGGCGCGGCCTACGTCTTCGTGCGCAACGGAACAACCTGGACCCAGCAAGCCTATCTCAAAGCCTCCAACACCGGGGCGGGTGACGCATTCGGCGGGTCGGTGGCGGTGTCGGGCGACACGGTGGTGGTTGGGGCACGCGGTGAGTCCAGCAACGCCAGAGGGGTGAACGGCAACCAGAGCAACAACAGCGCTACCAACTCCGGCGCAGCTTACGTCTTCGTGCGCAACGCGACGAATTGGAGCCAGCAAGCTTATCTCAAAGCTTCCAACACCGGAGGCGCTAACCCAAGAACGGGCGCCCCCGGTGACTGGTTCGGCGGGTCGGTGGCGGTGTCTGGTGACACGGTGGTGGTCGGAGCGCATGTGGAGCAAAGCGTAGCAACTGGGGTGAACGGCGACCAAAACGACAACAGTGGCACGAACCGCGGTGCGGCCTACACCTTCGCCGGCGTGGGCATTGGCCGAACGCTTGCCGTCGCGCCGGACGGCAGCGGCGGCTACCTTCTGGGCTTCAATGCCGCCCCGGAGATCACCTACCGCCTGCAACGCGCCCCCAGCGTGACCGGCCCGTGGTCCGACCTCGCCACGAACACCGCGCCCGCCTCCGGCCGCATCGAATATCACGAAACCTCCCCGCCCCCCGACGCTGCCTTCTATCGCACCGCCCAGCCATGAGAATCTATTCAGTTGCAGGACATAACGGATCTTGCGAGAGGTCGTCAGACCTGCAGATTCGATTTAACGAATGAACTTGTGTTGCCGCGCTGGCACGGCCAATTGAACCTGTGCATCTAATGTCCTCATCGACTGAGCGAATCCTCCTTGGGCTGGCAGCCGTGACCGTTTTGCTGGGCCTGGCCGCCTGGATCAATCATCAACCGAGCTTGACGGTGACCGTCCTGAACCCGAAGTTTCGATTGGTCTCGGCGCGGATTTCGCACGGCACGACGCACAAGCTTTATTTGGACAACTGGCCGAAGGGACAGGTGATGGAACTGCTTCCATCATCGTCCTGCGGAGCCGCGATGACGGGGCAAATTGGGACCCGATGCATCGCTTCTCCGTGAAAGATCGCGACACGCGGGATCCGCCTTTTCGTTTATACCGGAACTTGATACAGCGGCCCCGGCACGCTCAAGCCGGAGGACTATGACCTGAATCAGGCATTTCTGTGCGGCCGGCGCAAGCCCGGTTTCGACATTGGCTCGCGTGGAAATGGCGAGAATATCTCGTCACTGATCATTGTGCTGACCCTTCGTCGGTCTTGACCTTTCGGGCCAGCACGTTGAACAATGCCCACCCTGGCAGGCAATTCAGCCTGCTGCGGAACCAATTGGCAAGGCCATGAAAAGAAAAACCGGTCTGATCGGCGCGTTTTTAGCCGTCGCCCTCGTCTTGCAAGAGGCGAAGGCTCAAGTGCCGCCGGAACAGGCGGCCCGCGAACTCGTGCGGCGTGTCCTGCCGGCCAGTGCAATTCTCGTCGAGATCATCGCCCCCGACCAGGGGCGCGACGTTTTCGAGATCGAAAACAGTGGTGACAAGATCGTTCTGCGGGGGAACAACGGAGTGGCGGTCGGTTCGGCACTGAACTGGTATCTCAAGTACTACTGCCAGTGTCACTATTCCTTGAAATCCCAGCAAATGCGCATTCCGAATCCACTGCCGCGGGTGCCGACGAAGGTTCGCCGGGTCAGCCAGGACCGCTGGAGGTATTTCTTGAATTACTGCTGCTTCGGTTACTCGTTGCCGTGGTACGATTGGTCACAGTGGGAACGTTTGATTGATTGGATGGCGCTCAATGGCGTGAATGCGCCACTGTCCGTGACGGGCCAGGAGGCGGTCTGGGCCAGCACCGCAACGCGCCTCGGGTTTTCCGTCGAGGATATGAGCACCTTCTTTGCCGGCCCGCCTTTTTTGTCATTCGGCTGGATGGGATGCCTCGATGGCTGGGGCGGACCGTTGCCCAAATCCTGGATACCCCGCCACGAAGCCTTGCAAAAGCAAATTCTGGCACGGGAACGGGCGCTTGGCATGACGCCGGTGTTGCAGGGCTTCACGGGCCATGTGCCGCCTGCGACTGCAAAGCGCTTCCCGGGTGCCCGGCTGCACAAGGTCCGCTGGCTGGAGTGGGAAACTTACTTACTGGACCCGCTGGATCCCCTCTTCAATCGAATGGCCACCGTCTTTCTCCAGGAGCAGCGGCAGATGTTTGGCACCGATCACCTCTACGCCGCCGACACTTTCATCGAGATGACCCCTCCGAGCGGGGAGAGTGATTTCCTCGCGGCGACCGGTCGGGCTATCTACGAGGGGATGGCCAAGACTGACCCGGAGGCGATCTGGTTTTTGCAGGGATGGACGTTTTACAACCAGGCCAAGTTCTGGACCCAGCCCCGCATCGAATCGTTCCTTGGCGCCGTGCCGGACTCGCGGATGCTGGTGCTGGATTTGTTCTGCGATGTGACTCCGGTGTGGAACCGGACGCGCGGCTTTTGCGGTAAACCGTGGGCGTGGTGCGCCCTGCAAAACTTTGGCGATTGCGTCTATCTTGGCGGAGCCCTGAATCGAATCCACACCGACCTGCCCGCCGCGCGGCGCAATCCGCTGGGAAGCCAGTTGGCCGGAATCGGATTCGTCAACGAGGGTCTGGATTACAATCCCGTCGTATTCGACTTTCTCTTCGAGCAAGCCTGGCGAGCTGAACCGGTGGACCTCGACCAGTGGGTGCGCGACTATGCCCGGCGGGTCCACGGTGGCAGCAACCCGGACTCCGATGCGGCCTGGGCCATTCTCAAAGAGACCGCCTTCACTGGCCAACACGAGTTCGTCCCGGCCTTCACCGCCCCGCCATCATTCCAATCCGCAGGCGAGCTGCCCTACAGCAACGAACGGCTGGTCCAAGCGTGGGAACATCTGTTGCGGGTGGCGCCGGCAGTCAGGAAGTCGGACGGCTACCAATTCGACCTGGTCAGCGTGACAAGGCAGGTCCTGGCCAATTACTCAGCCGAGCTGCGGGCCCAGGCAACAGACGCTTGGCGCGCGAAGGACCGGAAGTCGTTCCAGGCGGCATCGAACAGCATGCTGAATTTGATCCGTGACCTGGATGAGCTGCTGGCCACACGCGCCGAATACTTGCTGGGGAACTGGCTGGAGCAGGCGCGGCGCTGGGGAAAGAATCGGACAGAAAAAGACCGTCTGGAGTGGAACGCGCGGCGCGTCTTGACGATGTGGGGGGATCAGACGCTGATCCGGGATTACTCGAGGCGGCAATGGTCCGGTATGCTGACCGGCTTCTACCTGCCCCGATGGGAGAAGTTCTTTCTCGCCGCCGATGCTGCGCTGGCGTCCGGGGTCAGCTTCGACACGGCCGCATTTGACCGTGAGCTTCAGGATTGGGAGTGTCGCTGGGCGGATCGACACGAATCCTATCCCACACGACCACGCGGCGATTCGTTCAAAGTGTCGCGACGGTTATGGGCAAAGTACCATCCGGAGATAATGCCGCCAACACCGGCCGCCACTTGGTGGAGGTGCTGGCCTTTTCGGAATGAGGTGGACCCATGGTGGATTCAAGAGTCCGTAGCCGCCGACGGCAGTCGGCGCTGATCTCCGTAAAGTCGAGAAAGTGCGCCGACTGCCGTCAGCGGCTACAAATCTGCTGGCTCTTGAATCCGCCGTGGAAAGAGTAACGGCATCAAACAGTCTGATTTCCTGAGTTTTTTCTGGGAAGAAAGCGGGAGCTGTTGGACCATTGGCCCCCTATGCGCACTATGCGGGCGATCAAATGTCCACTACGATTCTGGCTGGCGGTCGTTTGCCTGCTTTGTTTGGGTAGCAGCCAGGCGGCAGAGCCAACAGTCCGAAGCACCATCGACGGCATCATTCTGCGGATGCTCGGCTCACTGAGCCAGGCGGAGTTGCTTCAATTGGATGAAAGCGCTGTCCCTCGATTCATCACGCCTGAGGATCGAGCAGTCCTCGCGACACAATACTGGCATTTCGAAGCGAATGTTCCCGTGGTCGTATCGGTGATGCGCGATGTGAAGCAAGCTGAGCTGCCGTTCTGGCTGCCGGCTGAGGGGTTCCGGAAGACGGACCTGAAGGTCACCAACGAGGAGTATGAATATGAAGTTTGGCAGAAGCGCTTCGTTGCCGGCCGGGTTGGCTTGGGGATCAACGGGTTCACCCGGCACCGCCCGCATTATTTTGTAAGCGTGGGATCCGAACGCCCGGGCGCGAAGCTGAAGCTCAGCCATCTGTTTCCGGCTGGCCAGCAGGTCATGGAAATGCGCGAGGGCGCGTTCATCTATGACGACTGGCCCGATCTGGTGTTGACCAAAGTTCCGGATGCCTTAAAGGGGCAGAGACTGCTTCCGACCTTTCGTGGCCGGGCTCGCGAAGCCCAATTGGTGGAAGCATTCCGCAAGACTCCCTTCCCATCGTCCCGTGAGCCCGACCAGGTGGTGTTGACCTGGAGCGAGTCGCCCCGCACGACACAAACCATCCAATGGCGCACTGGTCCCACAGTGGCCGGCAACACGGTGCGATACAAGAAAAAGGACGCCGGTGCCGGAGCAAGCTGGCAGGAACAAAAGGCCGGGTGCCAAACGATGGAGGACCGTTTTCTGCTCAACGATCCACGCGTCCATCATTTCACCACCACGCTGCGCGGGCTGAAGCCAGGGACGGCTTATGTTTACTCCGTGGGAGGTGCGACGGACGATTCACGCACCGCGCCCTCTGAGTTTAAGACCGCGCCCGCCAACGACCAGCCGTTCACGTTTGTCTTCCTGAGCGATACGCACAATTCCCCGCCCTGCGGTCAATTGCTCGCCCGCGCGCTGGAGAGCCATCCGGAGACTGCCTTCTGCACGATTTCCGGAGACCTGGTCGGCACGGGGCAGTATCGCGACGATTGGGACCAACTCTTCGAATACACCCGCGACTTCTCACGGCGGCGCCCCCTGGTCCCTGCGATTGGCAACCACGACGCCATCGATGGCTTGGGCGCCGACCTGTATCTGTCACTCTTCAGCCTTCCAGCCAACGGAGCCCGGCGATTGCAGGCAGAACGAAGCTACAGTTTCGAGTATGCCAATGCGCTGTTCCTCATCCTGGATGCCACTGCCTCGGTGGAAGACCAGCGTCCCTGGCTCGAGGCGCGACTCGCCCGCACCAAGGCGACCTGGAAATTCGCCATCTTCCACTTTCCGCCTTATGGCCCGGGGGTGGATTACCCCGAGATTATTCGCGAATGGTGTTCGGTCTTTGATAAATACCATGTCGATTTTGTGCTGAGCGGGCACGTCCATGATTTCGTGCGGACGCACCCCATGAAGCAGGGAAAAAGGGTCGGATCGCCGGCCGATGGCACCGTTTATCTGGTGACGGTCGCAGTGCCCAGTCAAGCGGGAAAGATGTCCAGTCCGGACTATGTAGCCGTGGCTGAGCACGCCGGGTTGCCGCTCTACCAGATCTTCACGATCAACGGGAAACGGTTGGTCACGCGTTGCTTCGACCTGGAAGGCAGGACCCGGGACGAGTTTGTCGTCGAGAAATAGGTCACAGGTTCAAAAGCCGGTTTTTTGTGTTGCGACGACGAAGACGATTGTGAACGGGATGGCCAGCCCAGGGCAACGCCCTGGGTTCATCAGCCCAAAACCCCATCAGCGCTGAAAGCGCGATTCATCCTTCGTCCTACCAACCGCCAGCCTGAGCCATAAAGAACGTTTGTTTGAATTGAGCCGGCCCAACCAATCTGGAACTTTATGAAGCAGGCCCTTGGCCTGAGAGGGCTTCGTCATGGTCGAGAACCTCTTTCGCGGCCACCCGTCGGGTGAACACCCCTTGCACCTCAATCCCTTCTTTATCCGTGAAATCCGTGAAATCCGTGGTTTTAACTGCTGTAATCCGTTGGTTCCAACTGCTGTTTTTAAGTTTGATTCCCATGAAATCGCAGGCTTCGACCAATTCTGTCTTGCGCCCCTGTCCGCGCTCCCAAAAATCTAAGATGCGCACTTCCGATTTCTGACTGATACACTTGCATTGAATCGGCTCCTGCCATAAAAAAAGACATCTAAATGGCATTATGAATACCAAAAAGCTGGTCAGTCGCAGGTGTTTTCTGGCCGCCACGGCCAAGTTGGGTGCGGTCACGGCGGTCGCCTCAACTGTCCAATCCGTATTTGGCGTCAACGCGGAGGTGGCCTCGGCAAAACCGGTCTGGCAGTTGGGCTGTTATACACGTCCCTTCGATCAGTTCGACTACCGCGTGGCCATGGACGGGATTGCTGAAGCGGGCTTCAAATTCGTCGGGTTGTTGACGACCAACTCTAAAGAGTGGGTGATGATCAAGACCACCACGCCGGTCAAGGACGTCCAGACCATGAGCGACGAGGCCAAGAATCGTGGATTGAGTGTGCTGTCGATTTACGGCGACTTCTCAGCCGCCGAGCCATCGGAAGTTGCGATCCGCGGGCTCAAGCAGCTTATTGATGATTCAGTGATCTGCGGTTGCCCAAACCTGATGTTGGGAGGGACGACGGACGAGAAGCTTTACCCGCTCTATTACAAGACGATCGCCGAGTGCTGCGATTATGCGGCCGCCAAGGGCGTCGGTCTTAGCATCAAGCCGCACGGTGGCCAAAACGCCACCGGATTGCAGTGCCGCAAAGCGATCGAGTTAGTTGGCAAGAAGAACTTTGGTCTGTGGTACGACCCGGGCAATATTTTCTACTATTCCGATGGCAAGCTCGATCCGGCGGCGGACGCTGCCACGGTGGACGGCCTGGTTGTCGGGATGAGCGTCAAGGACTTCCAACCGCCCAAGGAGGTGCTGGTGAACATCGGCAGCGGCAAGGTGGATTTCCCGGCTGTCTTTGCGCGCTTGAAGAAAGGCGGCTTCACGCATGGGCCTCTGATTGTCGAGTGTCTGGCCCGCGGCTCCCTTGAAAACGTTAAAGCCGCCGCGAAGAAGGCCCGGCAGTTCCTCGAGGAGTTGACCGGACAGAACGGCGGCTGAAGCAGAGCAAATAATCACCGTTCCTGATTGATTGCCAACTGTCGAACAAGAAGAAATGAGGGCGATACAGCAGATTCAAAACCTGCGCTATGACGCAACGTCGATTACCTTGTCGTCATTGGTGGCGATGACTTTTTGGCCCGGTCGCAAGGTGAGAAAGGCGGATTCCGGCCAGTCTCCATCGAGCAGTTTTTCAAACATCCCGAGGTCGCCCTCGGTTTCGGCGTATTGCCAGCCGCGCTCGGCGCAAATCTGTTCCACTTGCTCGCGCAGCTTCAGGTGCTTTACAAAGTCAAAGCTGATCAACGTCCCGTGTGAGTAGGAAGTGGTCCAGCGGCTCATTTCGTCCAACAAATATTTGGCCTGATCTTCGCCGTACTTTTGCACCCACTGTTCATAGGTCGCCTTGAGACTCGAATTGGCGCTGGCGGGCAAAGAGGCCCCGCCCCAAATTGGGCCGGTGGAGCCGCGCCGTTTGGCGCATTCAAGCCAGCCGGACGTGTAATAATAGGTGCCGGGGTGAGCGTTGAAGAACTCCTGGTAACGTTCCTTCGAGCCAAGGAAGAACGAGATGCAGTCGTGCGCTCGGGGAATGACCAGCGGCGTGTGCGGCGTCGTAAGCCCGGTGAGAATGTTGCTGCACAGCCCGTAGCCGAGGACGATCGCTTCGTACCGGCCGGCGGGCACCGCATCAATGCGCTTTTGGATCTCGGTCCGTCCGGTGCCGGGGATGTCGTGATATCCCTGGGTGAGGAACTCGAAGTCGATCAAGTTGCGCGATTTCGCGGCGGCGTGGCAGAGTTCGCGGAAAGCGATTTCGCAGGCGATGACTTTTAGGAACATGGTCTTAATGGTAACTGCTGGCCAGGCAGGGCGCACAGTCCTCTGCGCGCCCTGCCTGGCTCAGCGATTCAAGTCCTCTTCGCCGTCCAGCGAATCGCTTGCTTGAGAAGCTGCTGGTAATTGGGGTTTTCGTAGGCGAAATGGTCGTGCCCGGATTGGATATAAACCACCCGCGCACCCTTGTAAGTCTTGGCCCAGGCGATGACCTTGTTGCTTTCAGGCTCATCCGTGGCGAGCAGCGGATGGCATTCCTTGGAGACGTCGAACCACTTGTAAGTCTCGTCGTGAGTGTCGAAATCGCTCAATCCCTGCGTCACCGGATGTTTCTGGTCAGCGACTTGGATGCGGAAATGCATGCCTTCCTTCCACCCCGAGCGCGGTTTGGCCACGCCGTTGACGTTCGTCGCCGCCAGGTAATAATGCGCGCCGATGATCGCCGTGTATTCGGGCCAGGCCTGGTAATTGGCGATGGCATGGTGCAGCACCACCAACCCTTTGCCCTCCTTGAGCCGCGCCACCAAATCAGCCTTCGCTTCGTCGGTGATCTCCTGGTGCATATCGTAGAGCACCAGCACGTCCCATTGTTTCGCCGCGCCAGCTTTGAGCAGCGCATGGGCGTTCGGATGCTCCACCGCCTGATAAGTGATGCCGGGGTTGTCCTTGAACAACTTGAAGAACGGCGCCTCCTCGAAGGCGTGCCCGCCCGTCACCACCAGCACACGGATCTTGTCGGATGGTTTCTGTGCCGGGTCGGCCGCAATTCCCAGGAACGCAAACAGGAACACGGACACAAAGACGGCGGCGAACAAAGCGCGTATAATCTGCATGACCCGGTTTTTATCATAAACGGGTGCGCGATTCAAAATCATTTTGCGCTTCCAGCCTTCTTCCGGTTGTGCGATGCTGGAGACGCGCGACGGAAATTCCGCCGCGAACGGTTATGAACGACTTAACACAATAACCAGCTCGATATGAAAACCAACTACTCTACACGACGGCAATTCCTGATGCAGACCGCCGGCCTGGCAATTTCGGCCGCTGCGCTTCCTTCGATCATCCCCGCTTCCGCGCTGGGCAAAGAGGGCAAGGTGGCGCCCGGCAACCGCATCGTCGTCGGCTGCATTGGCGTCGGGCCGCAAGGGCGGGGGGACATGGGCAACTTTTTGAACAAGTCGGACGCCCAGGTTGTGGCTGTGTGCGATGTGAAAAAGGACCAGCTCGAAGAGGCTCGCGCGGCGGTCAACAAGCGCTATCAGAACAACGATTGCGCCACTTATGGCGACTTCCGCGAGGTTGTCGCCCGGAAAGACATCGACGCTTTCCTCATCGCGACACCCGATCACTGGCACGTCCTGACCGCGCTGGCGGCCGTCCGCGCCGGCAAGGACATTTACGTGGAGAAACCAATGGGGTTGAATCTGACCGAAGACTGGGCACTGCGCAAAGAAGTCCATCGCTACAAACGCGTCTTTCAATTCGGCACCCAGCAGCGCTCCTCGCGCATCTTCCGGCTCGCCTGTGAGATGGTCCGCAATGGCAAAATCGGCAAGCTCAAACACATCAACGTCTGGGCGCCGGGCAGCTCGCCGGGTGGTTCGACGGAAGTCGTTCCGGTGCCGGCGGGGCTGGATTATGAGATGTGGCTCGGGCCCGCCGCGTTCAGACCCCACACGCTCGACCGCTGCTCAGCCGACGGTGGAAAGAAGACTTGGTGGTTTACCTCCGACTACGCCCTGGGTTTCATCGCGGGCTGGGGCATCCATCCCATGGACATCGCGGTTTGGGGCGGTGGTGATTTGCTGGACGGCCCCGTCGAAGTCGAAGGACGGGGGAGCTTCCATTCTGAAGGCGTGTGCGACACGGCCACCGTCTGGAATATCAACTTCAAATTCGGCAGCGGCGTCACGATGAAATTCGAAGGTGTTCCCAATGGCGGCAACCAAGGCCAGGCCACCTGTGATACCTGGCCGCAAGAAGAAGAATGGAAGCGCCGTTACCGCCGCATCACCAGTCATGGCACCGCCTTCGAAGGCACCGACGGCTGGGTCCACGTCGATCGCAGCGGTATCAACCTCCAGCCCGAAAACCTCATCGACCAGAACGAAGATGCCTTCAAAGTCCAACTCACCAGGAGCCCCGACCACGTCCGCAATTTCCTGGACTGTATCAAGAGCCGCGCCGACACCGTCTGTCCGATAGACGAATCCGTCTATTCGGACTCGCTCTGCCACATCAGCGACATCGCCATTCGCCTCGGTCGCAAGGTGGTGTGGGACCCGAAGAAGGAGCGTTTCCCGGCCGACGAAGAAGCCAACCTCCACCTCCGCGGCCGCAAGATGCGCGAGCCGTGGAGGCTGTAGCATCCTGGAGACGGAGCGCCGGCTTTAGCCGGCTTTGGACGGTCTATAAGGGACTGCGACCTAAGCCGGCTAAATCGTGAACATTCACATACGACGCCCCGGGCGGCAGCCAGGTATAGTCCAGATGTGGCACCGAATACTCCATTCCGTTTCTGCAACCTGTTCTCACGGCAGCTTTGCTGTGCCTGGCTCAGATTTCCATTTCAACCCTGGCCGGCGACGCTCGTTAATGGCCTTCCAGAAGTCGGCCTGGGACCCTTCGTAAATCCCGAACAGGCCACGGGCATCGCGATCGCGGTCCACGGTAATCCAATCGTCGGGCTGGCCGGGTTTAGGAGCCTTGAGGAACTCTGGCCCTTGTGTGCGGATGACTCTTGTCGCAGGTCGGTCGGTGCCGTCGGGGTTAATGATGCCAAAGTCGCTGTTTTCGCCGAGGCGGAAGCCTCCCGGATACCACCAGAAGAAAACCCCGTCCGCGCCGGATTCAATCATCATGCGAAAGAAATCGGCGTAGTAACGGCCCTCAAAGGCCAGTTTCTGCGGGTCGGGGGCCATGCGATTCATGTCCCAGACGTTATACCCCATTTCTGCCCACATCAGTGG
>Ga0194044_10001771_pt1 | contig 10929 bp, 8 predicted proteins | sample JunL4417m_MetaG_FD_155460 | JGI IMG/M metagenome (GOLD analysis project Ga0194044, IMG submission 155460) | Anoxic zone freshwater microbial communities from boreal shield lake in IISD Experimental Lakes Area, Ontario, Canada - Jun2016-L442-17m | ecosystem: Environmental > Aquatic > Freshwater >...
GTTACTAGCTGGTAGCCACGCTCGCGGAGGCCCCTGATGATGTCTGGCAAAGCAGCAAGCGTCTGAGTTCGATCTCCGCCTCCATCATGCATCAGGATGATCGAGCCTGGCTGCACCTGCGTGAAAACAGCCTGCTTGATTGCGTCTACCCCGGGTTTACGCCAGTCCTCAGTGTCGACATCCCAGAGAACGAGCAGCATCTTTCGCTTCTTGAGCGCATCAAGAGTCGTCTGATCGTAGGCGCCATATGGAGGCCGGTATAGCTGCGGGCTGGGAAGCCCTAAGCCAGTTATTGCTGATGCGGTACGGTCGATCTCACTGCTCTGCTCTGCGCTTCCAAGTGAAGGCATTTGCGGGTGAGTCCAGGTGTGATCGGCGACCACATAACCATCGCTGTGCGCACGCTTTGCATTCGGGCCGAAAGTTGAATACTGCCCACCGACGGTAAAGAAGGTTGCGGCTGCACCCATCTGGTTGAGGATCTTCAGGTACTGCGGCGTGTACTCACTCGGACCGTCGTCAAATGTCAGCGCAACTGCCCGGCGCTGGCCGCCAGCCTTGACGATGTAGGGAGTCTGTTTGTAGGTCGTTGAAACTGCCGTTCGATCGAGCTTCGCTTGAGTCGCAAATAGCGACCCGGGACCGGTCCCTCCTACACTCGCGAGTCGAGCTGCAAAACCACCGTTCTGAGGACCAGAATCGCCACCTCCGCCAACTGAAGCTATCGCCCAGACCACAATTGCAGCAAAGGCAAGCAAACCAGCTCCAGCAAGCCTTCGCCGCCGCTGGTGGACAGCATTATCGGAGACGCGGGCCGGTCGAGTCGGAGTTTTCTTTGCTTCATTCACTGCATTGATAGTGACAGACGCCAACCCTAGACCGCGCAACCGGGGCGACTAGGCGTAGGCTGTCCGCCGTGTCCAATTCCGTCTGGCTGGTTCTGCCCACCTACAACGAGGCAGAGAACATCGAACCGATCGTTGCTGCAATAGGCGAGCAGCTTCAACTCGCTGCGCAAGACAGCTGGAGGATCCTAATCGTCGACGACGGTTCACCAGATGGGACAGGCCAAATCGCCGACAGACTTGCCGAGGGCGATTCCAGGATTGAGGTGCTGCACAGGACGGTCAAGGAAGGCCTTGGCCGAGCATATGTGGCTGGTTTCAAACGAGCCCTCGAAGGCGGAGCCGATCTTGTCGTACAGATGGACGCTGATTTCTCCCACGATCCGCGCGATGTCCCTCGACTGATCGCTGCAGCAGCGGACGCTGACCTAGTGATCGGGTCGCGCTACACGGCAGGCGGCCAGGTAGCCGATTGGGGACTTGCGCGACGCCTGCTCAGCCGAGGTGGCTCGCAGTATTCGAGGCTGGTGCTTGGAATTCCTGTCAGAGATCTGACTGGCGGCTTCAAGTGCCTTCGACGTTCAACGCTTGAGGCTCTAGACCTTGAGCATGTGCGAGCTCAAGGCTATGTATTCCAGATCGAAGTGACATACCGCGCGATCCTCGCGGGGCTGAAAGTTGTTGAGATCCCGATCACATTCCGTGACCGGCGTGCTGGCGAAAGCAAGATGTCGTGGACGATCACCGGCGAGGCAATGTGGACGGTCTTAAAGCTGCGCCACCAAGTCAACCGAAGTACCAGCAGTTAGCCGCCAGCCGGATTCGGCCCTCGCCGCGGTCTAAGCGTCCGAACCTCCGCGGGCTTTGTCCCCTGTTCGCGTTCGACGATCTCAAGCCGTTCGGATAACGAAGCGAGTGCATCAGCTACGGGATCTGGGAGGTGAGCCCAGTCAGCATCTGGGCCCTCCGGTCTGCGACCGTCAACGCGGACTGGATGACCGGGATTGCCAACAACGGTTGAACCGGCCGCCACGTCATGAATGACGACAGTGTTGGCGCCGATTTTCGATCCGGCGCCAACCGTAATCGGGCCGAGCAGCTTTGCCCCCGACCCAACGGTTACACCGTCAGCAAGCGTTGGGTGCCGTTTCCCAGTCGCGAAGCCCGTTCCACCGAGCGTCACTCCCTGGTAGAGGGTCACGTCGTTGCCGATCTCTGCCGTCTCACCGATAACGACGCCCATTCCGTGATCAATGAACAGCCCCTCGCCAATCTGGGCAGCCGGGTGAATCTCTACACCGGTCAGGAGCCTTGAACCTGCTGCCATCGCTCGCGGAACAAACGGCACTCCGTTTTCGTGAAGTGCGTGAGCTACGCGGTGAGCGAGAACGGCTTGAACACCAGGCCAAAGCGCAAGGATCGTTGTAGGTCCAACCTCCCGCGCCGCAGGATCTCGCGTAAAGGCAGCACCGATGTCTCGGCGGACCTCACCCGCGACTTTCGCCATCAGACCAATTCCGAGCAACCCCATAGGCGCAGCCTAGCGAGCTTTGTAGGCTCTATCGAACAGCTGCGCGAGTTGGTGCGAAATACGGCGCTGAGGCATATCGCTCGCCAGAGTCAGGCAGTACGACTGCGATTCGCTTCCCCTTGCTCTCAGGTCGTTGCGCTACTTCGATTGCACCCCAAAGCGCAGCGCCACAGCTCATTCCAACGAGGACCCCTTCCCGCTGGGCAGCGAGCCATGCTGTTTCAATCGCATCTTCGTCGCTGACTGTGATCACTTCGTCGAGCAGTTCCCGGTCGAGAACCTCCGGCACGAAGCCCGCGCCAATCCCTTGTATTCGGTGAGCGCCTGGCCGACCGCCGGAAAGCACTGGCGATCCGGCTGGCTCGACTGCAACTAGATGCAGCTTTGGATTCTGCTGTTTAAGAAAGCCGCCGGCGCCGGTAACGGTGCCTCCAGTACCGACCCCGCAGACCAGTACATCAACCTTTCCGTCAAGGTCGGCCCAGATCTCGGGACCGGTCGTCGCGAAGTGAGCCAATGGATTAGCTGGGTTAGAAAACTGTCTTGGCATCCAGACCTCTGGCGCCGAAGCGACTAGCTCAGCCGCCTTGACCGCCTCATCCATCCCACCCATCGATTCGACGACCTCGACCCTTGCTCCGTAGAGAGCAAGCAGAGTTTCCCGCTCGCGCGTCATTCCCTGCGGCAGGGTGAGAATCAGTTCATACCCCTTGGCGGCGCAGATAAAGGCGAGAGCAATTCCGGTGTTACCTGATGTTGCTTCAACTATCGTCGTTCGACCTGGCTCGATCACCCCGTCGCGCTCGGCTGTTTCGACCATTGCGACGCCGATTCGGTCTTTGACGCTTCCTCCGGGGTTTCCTGATTCGATCTTTCCGAACAACTGCGCGTCTATTTCCGGCGCAATTCTTGAGAGTTGCACGATCGGCGTCGCCCCGACTAGCGAGGCAATATTCGTGACTATACCGGGCATTCCTGACCGATTATAGGCTATTGCCCTATTAGCTATTGCTCAGTAACGAAAAGCTCAGATGTAATACATCGGTGATTCGGTCTGCGATTCTCGCTCAGCGAGGTCTGCGATCGTCAGGTTCGACAGCACCTGACGGGCGGCCTCCGCAGCCTCCGCGACCACCCCCTGCGAGCCGGCGCCGACCTTGCCATCCAGCAGCTCCACTACCTCAACAACCGAAATTTGGTCCGCCTGCTTAGCGAGTAGGTAGCCACCTTTAACGCCTCGCTGACTCTTCAGGATTCCGGCCCGCCTGAGGCTCGCGCAAATCTGCTCAAGGAACTGCGGAGGAACCCCTCTGCGGCGGGCAATTTCGGCTACGGGAACTGGAGTGAGTTCGGGCGAGATCGCCAGCTCAACAAGAGCATCGAGGGCGTAGGTCGACTTCGCAGTGATCGAGATCATCGTTTGATTCTATGACTGTTGCTCTGCAGCAGCGAGTTTGGCCAGCGTCAGGTCAATTCGCGATAGCGTCTCTTCCCTTCCAAGGACCGAGACAGTTTCAAAAATCCCTGGAGAGATTGTCGTCCCGCTAATCGCGACGCGTATTGGCTGATAGACCTTTCCAGCCGCTACATCCAGCTGGTCTGGGATTGGTTCGAGAGCAGCTTCGACCTCTTCGGCGCTAAAGACTTCGCTGCAACCATCAAGAGCTTTGCGAGCCGCTGTAAGAGCCTCAAAGGCGCCATCGCGACCAAATACCTTCTTGACAGCCTTTGGATCGTCGACCGGACCATCCCAGATGAACCCGCAGAGCGGATCAAAGTCGGCGAGTGTCTGAATCTTCTCCCGTGCGATCGCGACTGCCGCTGCTATCCCGCTGCGTCCAGTGAAATCTTCAATCCGCCTCGTTAGTTCCTGCTCAGGCAGTGCCCGCATATAGATGCCATTGATATGGCGTAATTTTGCCTCGTCAAAGACGGCAGGACTCTTAGATACACGGTCAAGCGAAAACTTCTCCTGAAGCTGTTCAGCGGTAAAAATCTCCTCATTGCTGTCGTAACCTGCGCCGAGCAGCGCCGTGTAATTGACAACCGCCTCAGCTAGGTAACCGGCGCCACGTAGCTCTTGAACTGACGCCGCTCCGTGACGCTTCGAAAGTTTCTTGCCGTCAGGCCCGTGCAGCAGCGGCAGGTGAGCATATATCGGCGGTTGAGCCCCCAACGCTTGCAGAACTAAGACCTGCTTTGGCGTATTTGACAGGTGATCCTCACCACGAATCACATGCGTAATTCCGGCATCAAGATCATCAACTGCGACAGCAAGGTTGTAGAGCGGCGTGCCATCGGCGCGAGCGATGACTGGATCATCTAGATGCTGATGAGCGAAGACCGTCGTGCCGCGAATCACATCTTCCACAACGGTCTCGCCGCTATCCGGCACTCTCAGCCTTAGTGCTCCTTCAGCTTCAGGCTCGCCACGAAAGCCCTTCTCAGCGCCATTCAGGTCCTTCCACGCCCGAACGTCTTCCGCATTGGCAGTCGAGCGGTAGGCAAGCCCAGCGGACTCGAGTTGGGCAAGAACCTCCAAGTGGCGCGACTCAAGTGATCTCTGGCTGATCGGGCCCTCGTCCCAATCGATTCCCAGCCAATCGAGCGCGTCAAGTATCTGGGCAACGTTCTCTTCGGTCGAGCGCTCACGATCTGTATCTTCGATGCGGAGCACCAGCGTCCCGGAGCGACCGCGGGCGAACAACCAATTGAACAATGCAGTGCGCGCCCCTCCAATATGGAGCGCGCCTGTCGGAGAGGGAGCGAAGCGTACGCGCATGGGTAACAGCAGATGGTAATCGGAGCGCACGTATCACCGGCGGGCGGCCTGCCAAAAGCAATCGAGCGTGGCGTTGAACGGGGCTGCGATTCGATCCAAATCTTCTCTCAATCGCCGAGGGCGTGGAAGCCAACCGCCCATACAGAACAGGCGATAAGCGACTTTCGAGCGGCTCACGAGGCGAGCCGCATCGGGCCAGTCCTAATCCATGCCGTTTACCTGATCAACTGCGCATCAGATGATGCCGAACTCCGGCAAAAATCACTTGACGCGCTCGTTAACTCGCTCTCAGTCGGCGATGCGATTGGTGCTACAGCGGTGGTTCTCCACCCTGGCTCAGCGAAGAGTGGTGATCCAGTTGCGGCGATCGCTCGCGCTGGAGAGGTCATCGCTGAAGCCCTCAACCGAACTGAAAGCTGCGAGCTTCACCTCGAGAACACGGCTGGCGCCGGCGGAACGCTCGGCCGTTCCTTTGCTGAGCTTTCATCGCTGCTTGACTCCTCAGGATCTGGCCCAAGGCTTGGTGTCTGCCTCGACTCCTGTCACCTGTACGCCTCCGGCTACGAGGTCGGTACATACGACGGGCTATCAGCAACGATTGAGGAATGCGACAGTGAGATAGGCCTCGACCGCCTGCGATCACTGCATGTCAATGACTCGATGACCGAGTTTGGTTCGAATCGCGACCGGCATGCCGCGCCAGGTGAAGGCCTGATTGGCGCAAAGGGGCTTTCGATATTCCTTTCAGAGCCCCGCTTCGAAGGGCTGCCAACAATCCTCGAGGGACCGGGGGCAAACGGCGGCGAGGTAGATGCAGATGACCTCAAGACAGTTCACAAGCTTCGCGCTCGTGGCCTTAAGGCCAGAGCAAAGGCCTAGTCAGACTCAAGCAGCTTCAGCGAGTGAGCCGGGGCCAAGCAAGGCCTCCAGATCAGCCCTCAAACCCGCGTCAGCCGAAACTCGAAGCTCTTCGCCGAGCAGAACTGCCCGCGAAGCCGAACCGCTGCGAATCTGAACAGTGACTTCGCTCTCGCCGGGATGGCCTGTGAGAACGGTTCGAAGCTGATCAAGTTTTTCCCTAGACAGTTCAGCGTTGTCAATCAGGACAAACACGCCGCCAGCAGGCTCCTTGACCGCGGCCAGATCAGCACTCGCTATCTCCTCAGCAGTCGGGTTGAACGGCTTAATGGCACTGACGAGGACAGTCACTCGCCCTCCGTCACCAATGTCAAGCTTGCCTTTGACTAGCACTACGCTGTCGGCTTCGAGTGCATCACCGATTGATTCCAGAGTGCGCGCAAAAATTAAGAGGTCGCAGCTGGCTTCAATTCCTTCGAGCACAGCACGTGCCATTGGATCGCCCTTCTTCGTCCGCATCCTCGCAATCTTTGTGAGCAGACCACCGACCGTTACCGCTTCACCACTATTGCGAGTGGCTAGCTCGGCGATGCTGACATCGCACTTTGCTTGGAGAGCGGCACGAACCTCCTTGAGCGGGTGGTTCGAGATATAGACGCCCGTCGTTTCGCGTTCGCCATCAAGCAGCTCCTTGCGTCCAAACTCATGCGTGGGGATCGGCGGCCTCAGCTGCGCTGACCCGGGACCATCGGTCTCCTCAAAGGAGAACATGCTCTCCTGACCGGTTTCAAGATCTTGGCGCGTCTTGGCTCCCGCTTGGACTGCTTGGTCCAAGACCTCGACCATTCCCCTTCGAGTTGCGCCAGTCGAGTCGAACGCCCCGCAGCGAATCAGCGCATCAAGCGCCTTACGACTAACGACGCGGCCATCCACGCGGTCACAGAAGTCCCAGATCGAGATGAACCGGTCTCCCTCGCGGCGCGCTTCAAGGATTGCCTCAACCGATCCGTAGCCAATCCCCTTTACCGCATCAAGTCCGAATCTAATGCTGCCGTCGTCAACGGTGAATTGATGATCTGACGCATTGATATCCGGAGGAAGCACAGGAATGCCCATCTCCTCAGCGTGATTGAGGAAGAACGGAACCTTGTCCTTCGTTGACATAACTGAGCTGATCAGCGCGGCCATGTATTGAGCTGGGTAATTGGCCTTAAGCCACGCAGTTCGATACGAAATTAGTGCGTAGCAAGCTGCGTGCGACTTATTGAAGGAGTAGGACGCTGACTTCTCGTTTGTCTGCCAGAGCCATTCAATTACGGCTGGCTCGGTTCCGGATGCAGCGCTCCCTTCAAAGAATTCAGGCTTCAGGGCGGCCATTCCCTTTGTGTCCTTCTTGCCGATTGCTTTGCGCAGATCGTCAGCGCGCGCCCCGGAGAACCCGGCTATGTCTTTAGCGATCCGCATCGCCTGTTCCTGATAGAGGATGACCCCCTTTGACTCCTCAAGTATTGAGCGCAGCCGATCATCCGGGTAGTTGATCGCAGAGGGATCACGCTTGCCCCGCGCATAGGTGGGGATCTCATCCATCGCACCAGGCCGGTAGAGCGCACCCAGTGCGATCAGATCGACAAACTCGGTCGGCCGCACCTTGCGAAGCGCTCCACGCATCCCGTCAGACTCAAACTGAAAGACCCCGACCGAATCGCCGGCAGCGAGCATTTCGTAAGTCGCCTTGTCGTCGAGCGGCAGCGTCGCCATGTCCGGTCGTTCGCCGGTTAGGTCAGCAACTAGGTCAAGGGCATCCTCGATCACATCAAGGTTCCGCAGACCAAGAAAGTCCATCTTCAGCAGACCGAGCTTCTCAATCGGACCCAGCGAGAACTGGGTAACTGTCCGGTAGATCGAATTGCCCTCTTCGTCCCGTTCACGGCTGTCGGTTAGCTGCAGGGGAACTATGTCGGTCAGGGGTCGATCAGCGATTACGACACCTGCCGCGTGAATCGAAGTGTTACGAACCACGCCTTCGAGTCCTTGCGCTACATCAACAATCTCCGCCGCCACCGGATCTGAATCGACAGCTTTACGCAGGTCCTTGCCGGGCTCCAGACACTCGGCGAACGAAGGGCTTCGACCCTGAATCGGCTCGGGAACAAGTTGAGCAATCTGGTTTCCGATCCCGTAGTCGCGGCCAAGAACACGCGTTGCATCACGAACGGCGTTACGCGGCCCACTCTTGCCAAAGGTGATTATCTGAGCGACCGCTTCACGGCCGTACTTTTCGGTCACGTAGCGAATCACTCGCTCCCGCCCACGAACTGAGAAATCAATGTCCATATCCGGCATGGAGACACGCTCAGGGTTGAGGAAACGCTCGAACAGCAACCCATATTCGATTGGGTCAACTTCAGTAATGCCGAGGCAGTAGGCGATGATCGACCCTGCAGCCGAGCCACGCCCCGGCCCGACCGCGATCCCATCGCGCTTAGCGAATTCGACGAAGTCCCAGACAATCAAGAAGTACCCCTGGAAACCCATCCTTTCGATTACTGCGAGTTCGCTCTCCGCCCGTTCAATCGCCTGCACGGGGACGGGATCGCCGTAGCGTTCGTGGAGGCCAGCAGTAACCAGTTTCCGCAGGAAGTCGGACTCTGAGAGGCCGTCCGGCGACTCATAGGTCGGGATAATTTGCCGATCAAGCTCCAGCTCAATCGAACAGCGATCAGCGATCTCAACCGTTGTGGCCAGCGCCTCTGGAAGTTCAGCGAAGGCGGCCGCCATCTCTTCATTTGAGCGCAGGTAAAACTCGTTGGTGTCGAAGCTCAGCTTTGGCTCGGCAAGCGTTGATCCAGTTGATACGCAGAGCAGGGCCGCATGGTGACGATGGTCCTCGCGACGCAGGTAATGAACATCTCCGGTTCCAACAATTGGGCGTCCCATCTCACGCGCAATCTTGATCGCGCCCTGATTAACAACCTCCTGAGCGGGGAGACCGTTCTTCTGAACCTCGAAATAGACATCCTCGGGCCCAAATATCTGAACTAGCTCGTCGGCGTGTGCGCGAGCACCGCTCTCGTCCTCGGCGATCAGCAACTGACTGAAGCGAGCAGCTAGGCAACCGGTAAGCGCGATCACCCCATCGGCGTGCTCAGAGAGCAACTCGCTGTCAACGCGCGGCTTGCCACTCTTGAAGCCTTCGGTGTATCCGCGAGAGCTGATCTTTACGAGGTTGCGATAGCCCTCATCGCTTGAGGCAAGCAGTGTCAGGTGATTGAGCTTGGGCCTGCCCTTCTCCTGCGACTTCCGATCGTCTGCGTAGTAGATCTCGCAGCCAACAATCGGCTTAACACCCGCCTTTTTGCAGGCAAGGTAATGCTCAACAGCGCCGTTCATGACGCCGTGATCAGTTAGTCCTAGCGCCGGCTGATCAAACTCAGCGGCTCGCTCTGCGAGTGCGCTGATCCGACAGTGGCCATCAAGCGTCGAGTACTCGGAATGAACATGAAGGTGGACGCTTGTCGGAGCTTTAGCCATTGCCACCATTCAATCCAAACAACCGCGGAGTCGTGGCTGCAAGACCCGCAATTTGCGCACGCAACGCATCTAGAGCGTCGCGACTGCCTTCCTCGCCTACTTCAGACCCAGGCTCAGCTGGCAATCCGAGAGCCCATGGGAGAACTGATGAAGCGGCGGAGATAAGCATGGCATCTGGTTCCGCAACGACCGTTTCGCTGACGCTAATCGGCCTTCCCGGCATCAGCGTGATTGCTGCCATCCCACCGATTGCTACCGGCGATCTATGACAGACAACCCATCGTTGACTGACTGCTGCCGTTGGCGTCGCAATCGCAGCGAGCCGCCAAAAAGCAACCGGATCGATCGAAAGACCGGATGCCACGAGTTGATCTGGATCAAGTGGGAGGGCTGCGACGCCGCGGAGCGCCTCAACCCCGGCCCGAGATGAAAGCCAGAGATGACGATCAAGGAACACAGCTTCCGCTAACCGGCTGTGAGATGCGCGTACCCGAAGCCGACCGGTTGACCGGTGACGAACTCGCTTGGCATTGCGGATTGAGGTCTTGTCGTGGCCAGCATCGGCAAGCGTCGCACCAGCGCCCGGCAGCGACATATCTAACCGGGTGGCCGGAGCAACTCGGTGAAGTTCGCAGAGGAGTCCCTCAATCCAGCGGCCAGCTGCTGACGGGTCCTGCCCAGCAAGAGTTCGTAGTGCAGGCGCGATCCAGAGCCTCGGGGCTCGGGCTAGTCCGGCTGGCCGTCGGTAGGAAGCCGGGCTAGCAAGCACTGGAGAGTCATTTGCCGCAGTTACATCAGCCTCGCCGCCCTGCACAGCTTGCAGCCTCGAAAGGGCTGCAGATAGCCGCTCAGTTGCATCTGACGATCTGACGACAGCCGGGCCGGCTAGTTGGTCGAAACGCTCTGACAGACCACTCAGAGGCCCGACGTCAGTAGCGGCTCCGTGCGAAGTCGAAGCCTGGCGCCCACCAGTCCTTACGGCCTTAAAGAGCTCGGCTTCGCGACTGATGGCAATTGCCCGACGAGCGTTGTCGGTTGCTTTAGCCGTGGAGGGGCTTGCGACCGCCGCCGGGTCCAACAGGCCCTCGGGGCTCGGGACAACTACTAGGTGGCGGCGCCTGATCGGGGGATTGTCAGCTGCGGATTCGATCGTCCGAAACTAACGATCGCCCCGGACTACATTAGAAACCGCTGCTCAGGGCTACTTGCCCTGATTACGAAGCCGCCAAGCCATCCTTGACTGCAGCGAGAAGAGCTCAATGAAGCCAGGTGCAGCGGTCTGCCGGAACAGTCCCCCAGACTCGGAGAAGGTTGCCAGTTGGGCGTCGTAGACGGCGTTTGGCGATGAGCGCGTAACTACTGTCGCGGAACCTTTGTAAAGC
>Ga0194044_10001772_pt1 | contig 10929 bp, 14 predicted proteins | sample JunL4417m_MetaG_FD_155460 | JGI IMG/M metagenome (GOLD analysis project Ga0194044, IMG submission 155460) | Anoxic zone freshwater microbial communities from boreal shield lake in IISD Experimental Lakes Area, Ontario, Canada - Jun2016-L442-17m | ecosystem: Environmental > Aquatic > Freshwater...
CTGACCACTCCAGCAATGTCGGCGTAGACGGCGTCGTCGTCACCCGACAGCAAGGCGCCGATGTCGATGACCATGTCGATCTCCTGCGCACCTTGGGCCACTGCGATCGCGGCTTCCGAGGCTTTGGCTTCTGGCGACATTGCTCCGAGCGGAAAGCCGACGACGGTGCAGACCAGAACGTCGCTCTCGGCGAGCAGGTCGGTGACGAGCAGAACCCAGCGTGAGTTCACGCAGACTGCGGCGAAGTTGAATTGCAGCGCTTCGGCGCATAGTTGCTCGACGCGCGCTTGCGTTGCGGTGGGATCGAGCAGTGTGTGGTCGATGCGGTCGGCGAGTGTGGTGGCGTGACGACGTGCGGCTGGTGACATGCCTTAAGCATGCCGCAGTTCGCCCGGCTGCGTCATTAGTGCGAGATGACGTAGGCGGCGACGAGTCCGATGGCGCCGATGAACCAGCCGTAGCGAACGCTCGCGGCCACAATCGGATCGGAGTAGCCGTAGACCAGTGACATCTGCGACGGTCCGAAGGCGGGAATCGACAGTCCGGCGAGCACGGCAACGAGTGCGACTGCCGGTGTGGGTGCGAAGAAGACGATCGGTGCGAACAGCGCGATGCGCATGAATGTGAAGGCGGCCCACGCAGGGATTCCAGGGCGCGGTGAAATGCGCTGCGATGAATGCAGAACCGATCCGACGAAAAGTGCGGCGCCCGTGGCGGCCATGAAGGGCGCGGCGATGAGTGAGAGTCCGGAAGTCCATTCGGGCGCGGTTGTCACTGCGCGCAGTAGTAGTCCGACACCAAGCGCTATCAGGGGCGCTTGGTCGATCCAACTCGTGGCGAGGCGCTGGGGTCGGGGAGAGTCGCGGCGCAGTAGTGCGATGTAGATAGCCCATAGTGGTGCGCCGAAACGGTCGATGAGAACGGCGATGAGAACGGCGGCCGATCCACCGAATGCGGCAGCGAACGGAATGACGAAAAAGCCGGTGTTGGTCGTCGTGGCCCAGGTGCGCATGGCCGCACGGCCGGCGCGCCCCTCACCTTTGGTGGTGGCCAGCGAGACCAACAGCATCACTGCGAAGACGCCCACCATGAGGATCGGCCACAACACATCGTCGAGTCCGGCAAGGCGCCATGCGGCCACGGTCGCGAGGACGACGGAGGCGATCAGGATCTGTGCGCGCACGAGTTTGGGCCAGATTCGGGCCAGTTTGTTGCTGCGAGTGGCAGCTAATCCAAGTGAGCCGCCGATGAGGTAGCCAATGAGGATTGCAATCGTCATCGGACCGTCACGGGTCGACCCTACCGAGGGTTGGAAGGCGCTCGAAGGGCGCTGCGGGGGTGGTTTCCTCAGCGGGCGGGTCCATTGGCCGTGCCCCCGGCCAATCCGGTCGGGCGCGCACCAGCGCCTGGAATCAAACGCGCGGGCTTTTTGCAAAGTTAGTACAGTTTAGGAAATGTAGAAAAAGTTGACTAACTTGGATAAAGTTCAAGAGTGGACCCGCTGAGAAACCCGTACACACCCAACGCCGGCGCGCAGCCCCCCGTGATCCTTGGTCGGGATGCGCAGCTTCAGACGTTCGCTCTCATGTTGGCGCGCATGGCAGCCGGTCGAACCGAGCAGTCAATGATCATTACCGGACTGCGTGGAGTTGGTAAAACGGTCCTGCTCGGAGGTTTTCGCAAGGAAGCGCTGTCGCAGAATTGGATCGTCATTGAGAACGAGGTAAGCAAACACAGTAATGAGGCATTTCGCCGTGAGGTCGTCGCCGACTTCCGCTCGGCCTTGTTTGAGTTGTCTCCCAAGGCACGTTGGAGCGAACGATTGAAGCGCGCCGCGTCGGTGCTGAAGTCATTCTCAATTCAAGTCGATCCGTCAGGATCACTGACCGCCGGCGTAGATGTAGAGGCAGTTGAGGGCCAGGCAGACAGCGGTAATCTCAACCGCGACCTGAGTGACCTATTCGTCGCGGTCGGTGAAGCGGCCAAGGACGAAGGGCGTGGCGTAGTACTCCTGTACGACGAGATCCAATTCTTGAATCAGGATCAACTGGAAGCCGTGATCTCAGCCCTCCACAAGACGGTCCAGCGCAGCCTTCCTGTAACGATGGTGGGTGCCGGACTCCCCCAGATTGCCGAGTTGGCGGGTGATGCGAAGTCTTACGCGGAACGACTTTTCAAGTTCCCTAGGATTGGCGTCTTAGACCCGGATGACGCTCGTCGTGCATTGGCGGGCCCGGCGGAGAGTGAAGACGCCTCTTTCACTTCCGAGGCCTTGGACCGTGCTGTCGAGCTCACTGAGGGATACCCCTATTTCGTTCAGGAGCTTGGCTACGCGATATGGGGAGTCGCCGTCGGTCCTGCCGTGACGGCTGAGGATGTGGAGACTGCAATTCCGCTCTATGAGTCGAAATTGGATTCCTCGTTCTTTCGGGTGCGCCTAGACCGCGCGACAGAATTGCAGCGTGCCTACCTACGAGCCATGGCAGAGCTGGGGCCGCTACCGCAGAAGGCAGCCGATGTGGCTGCTCTCTTGCAACGGACATCGCCTCAAGTCGCACCGACTCGCGCGGAGCTAATTGCAATGGGGTTGCTCTACACTCCGGAACACGGATACGCAGCGTTCACGGTCCCTCACTTCGACAAGTTCATGAAGCGTGCTGTTCCGATATTGGAGATTCCGGCCGTCCGTCGCAGGTGAGCAGTCATTAGTGTTCGTTGCCGCAGCCAACACTCAGCGTTGGTGTGGGCGCCTTGCTGCTTCCAGTCACGGTCGACGGGACGGGTGGCTCGCGACGCGACTAAGCGTTGAGTTGCTTGGGGCCGTGGTGAGCCGGACCATAGGTAAGCGGGACTACCGGGGCGGACCAAATGTGAACGGTGGGGTAACCTGTGGAGGCTGTTAGCAGCGGGCGCCCGTAGCTCAACGGATAGAGCATCTGACTACGGATCAGAAGGTTGGGAGTTCGAATCTCTCCGGGCGCACTTTCGAAAAGTGTTGGTACGTAACGGTTATCGTGGAATATCCATCTCGTTGAGATGCTCCCAGAGGGTCGAAATCGGTCGATGGTGGCCTTTATGGTGGCCATTGCACCAGACGTTGCCGAACCCCTCCGGACGTTCGTGGACACAATCTCGTTCTCGGGCCGTTCTAGGTCGGTTAGGTCTCTTTCGAAGAGTCCAAACCCGTTCGAGGATGGTCACTATGAAGCGTCGAATGAATGGTGAGAACGCGGTCTACAAGTCCGGTGACCGCTGGCATGTGCAGGGCTGGGTGAACGGCCAACGCCGGCGGGTCAGCCGTGGAACGCGCAGTGAGGCGTTGGCGGCGTGGGAAGCCCGCTGGGGGAAGGGCGATCAGCGCGTTATTATTCCCTGACCCTGTTAACACGGTGGTGGCTGATCACCGCACTGTCGACGATGTCGTGCAGCAATGGTTGGAAGGCCACCAGTTGGGACTGGCATCATCAACGGTTGCTGGCTATCGTGACGCGCTCAAACGCCACATCTCCGTACCTAGGTTCGACATCGATTGACCGGCTCACCGTTGAGATGGTCGAACGTTGGCAGAGCCAACTCCTCCGAGGAGACGCGACTCAGCGTGCACTGTCACCCTCGACCGTGAGACAGGCGCGAATCGTTCTGCGTCAGGCACTCGACCAGCAGGCGACGCAATCGCGTCAGGCTTTGCTGACCCGGATCTGTCGTACGACGGGATCTTCGACGCTCACATGATTCTTCATCTGGCCCTGTTCGAGCCAGTGACCACCACATGGGACATCCGCGTGCTCACCACCTTGTGGCGTGCGGTCGAACGGTACATCCGTATTGGCTTCGGAAAGCTCGACAGCGACCCACATGAGCACGACCGTCGGGCGCACTCGCATCACGAACTCATCGAGGCGTTCCGCACGCGCGACCCTGATGCAGCGGCCGGTGCCATGCATATCCATCTGGCCCGAAATGAACAGATCGCGCTCGCAGCGCTCAACGACTGAACGGTTGCTCGGGCCGTTGACGTGGCAGAGGTCTGCCGGCCCACTAACAGAGATGCCACGATGGCAATTCATCGTCATGCCGTGACGATTGGTGCGTACAGGTGACAGGCAGCAATGAAGAAGTGTCGGCGAGGCCGGCCAACGTCGCTTCGCGAGGGCAGGTGGTTGACGATTCACATGTCGTGTGGCCTCGAGTGCGACACCTCTGCTTCTAACAGGGATATCGCAGTGGCGAGGGGGCTCATCAGGCGGGGACCCTACCTCGAGGAGACCCGCTGGCGGGCGCGCCTGTCAGAAGAGTCGATCGAGCCCGAATGATGTCGCCGGGCCGACGTACGCGATGAGCGAGCAGCCCACGACGATCAGTGTTGAGCGGGTGCTCGGAGAGATTGGCGAGGTCAGCCCCGACAGCCTCGACGAGGCGATGTCATGGGTGCGACGCTGGATCGCGATCTGAACTGACGCGGCGGCTGGCCGCCACTAACTAGCGACGAGAGCTGTGACGGCGTCGAGTTCATTGCCGTGCCGATCACGTTCAATTTCAATCTCGTAGTCGGCCTGGATGTTGATCCAGAACCGATCGTCGACACCGAGGGCCTTGGAGAGGCGAAGCGCGGTCTGAGCGGTGATCGCACGTTTACCTCGCACGATCTCACTGATGCGGGTCTGTGACAGGCCGGTTGCTTGGGCGAGCCGATACTGCGTGATGCCCAATGGTTCGAGGAACTCGGTGAGCAGAATTTCCCCTGGCGTGATCGGCTCATGGGCCTTCGCCATCATCGTCCTCCGTTCAGTGGTAGTCGGTGATCTCAACACCGTCGGCGCCACCATCGGTCCAGGTGAAGCAGATGCGGTACTGATCATTGATACGGATTGAATACTGACCTGCACGATCACCGGATAATTTTTCAAGCCGGTTTCCCGGAGGTACGCGCAAGCTTGCCAGTTCGGATGCTGCGTTGAGAATGCGCATTTTCTTCTGCGCTGCCCGCTGCAGTTCCGGCCCGAATGCACGTACCGGTTCGCGTCTCCAGACCTTCTCGGTTCGAGAGTCTTTGAAGCCCCGGATCACACGTCGACAATATCATTACACGACAGTATCGCGAAGAGTGAGTATGTGGGAATCGCAGCAGCGAGGCGCCGCAGACTTATTCGTCCGACAGACCCTGACCTGACCCCCTGTGGTTGATCCAAGTGCTGTGTGAGTCCACGATTGCCCGTATGGGCATGGAGGACGATATGCAGCGCAGGCGTCATACCCCGGAGCAGATCGTGCGCAAGTTGCGCGAGGCGGATCGGATGTTGGGTGAGGGGACCGCCCTGGTGGAGGTGTGTAAGCACCTGGAGGTGTCCGAGCAGACCTACTACCGGTGGCGCAACCAGTACGGCGGGATGAAGGCCGATGATGCGAAGCGGCTCAAGGAGCTGGAGAGGGAGAACTCCCGGCTCAAGCGCATCGTGGCCGATCAGGTGTTGGACATCGACATGCTCAAGGAGCTGAACCGGGGAAACTTCTGAGCCCGACCAAGCGTCGGGCAGCGGTTGATCACCTGCAGGATGTATTCGAGGTGTCACAGCGGCGTGCCTGCGCGCTGGTCGGTCAGCCTCGGGCGACACAGCGGTTGGCTCCGGTGGTGCCCACACCGGTGGAGCAGCACCTGCGGGGTCGTCTGCGAGAGCTCGCGACGGCTCATCCGCGCTACGGGTATCGGCGTCTGCGTGCCCTGCTGGTGCGGGAGGGCTGCATGGTCAATCACAAGCGTGTGCAACGCCTGTGCCGGGAAGAGGGCCTGCGAGTGCGGGTCAAGAAGCGCAAGCGTTCGCGCGTGGGGACCTCCACGGTGGCCGGTGACCGGCTGCGGGCCGATCACCCGAACCATGTGTGGGCGTTGGATTTCGCCTTCGACCAGACCAGCGACTGCAGGACCTTGAAGTACTTGAACGTCACCGACGAGTTCACCAGGAGTGCCCTTGCCATCGACGTCGAGCGGTCGATTACTGGCGATGACATGGTCATGGTCTTGGAACGGCTGACCGCTGTGCATGGCTTCCCACAGTTCGTGCGCATGGACAACGGCACCGAGATGACGTCCAACGCGATCGCGGACTGGTGCCGGTTCAACCCGTCGGGCATCGTGTTCATCGACCCGGGATCACCGTGGCAGAACCCGTTCGCCGAATCGTTCAACGGCCGGCTCCGCGACGAACTGTTGGCCGTCGAACAGTTCCACACCCTCCTCGAGGCCAAGATCATGGCCGAGGACTACCGCCAGCAGTACAGCAAGCACCGGCCACACTCCTCGCTGGGCTACCTGACGCCCGACGAGTTCACGCTAGATTGGCACAACAACAACCCCGGACTCACACAAGCACTGGCTCACTAACCGGGGGCAGGTCAACCCCTCCGGCCTCTGCTCGTTCGATCCGGTCGCCCCGGCGGACGCGAGTCGCTCGCCGATTCGAATCATATTTCGTAGACTCGTGTGGGTGAGTTCCAAGAATGGTCGCGGCCGCAAAGGCCGCCCACATCAGCGTCCGCAGCGCCCGGTGACACTGTCGGCGGTGCGCAACCACGACGACTCCGAACGGGACCAGCAGCTGATCCAAGAGCTCCGCCGTGCCCTCCGCGGGTCCGAGCCTCTCGACTTCCTCGCGATCGTCAGCGGGTTGCTGGACGTGACCGACCCTCGCCTCGTTAGCCCCTTCGCGCGTGGTGACGAGCAACCCACGCTCGACGCCCTCGTCGAGTCCTTCATCGAGACTCCCTACGCCGAAACGACCGCTGCGCTCACGGCGATCCGCGCTCTCACTGGCAACGAGTTGCTGGCGGCCCGGATCGGGCGCGAACTCGCGACCCGCCGCCACCCCCTGCCGGACTGGCTCACCGGCTTGGACCGGGCACGAGTCGAACCCGAGGTGTGGTTCATGACCCATGTCCTCGGCGACGGTGACGACTACCTCGTTGGCGTGACCCTGCCCTCTGGCCACAGCCTGTCAGCACTGGTCTACGTCGACCACAACATGGGAACCGTGGTCAAGGACGCCTTCATCGTTCCCCAGCAGTTGGTCGAGCTGAGCGACATCATGGCGCAGACGATCTCCGACGTCGACCAGACGATGTCGCTCGTGGACCCGGCCCTGGCTCGTGCAGTCATCAACGAGTCGATCGAGAGCGGTGCCATGACGTTCCCGCCGTTGGAGTCCGACAGCTGGCCAATGTGCCGGCCGATCGTCGAGTGGATGCTGCGCATGCTGCCTGCCGGAGGAGTCGTCCCCCAGCGACGGGAGTGGACCGACGGCGAACGGAACGCACTCGCCGATGCGTTCTTCGGCTCGCCCTTCGCAGCCGGACTCGACGACCGAGACAACCATGACCTGCTCGACCGCGTCCTATGGTTCGGGATCGACTACGGGCCGGGGGATCCGTTGCGCTGGAGCCCGGTCAACGTGGAGATACTGCTCTGCGACTGGTTTCCCCGCAAGATCGTGGCCGAACCCGACTTCCTCTCCCAGCTCCCCGGCCTGCTCAGGGCATTCATCAGGTTCAGTCACGGTGAGCGAGGCATCCGACCGTCACTGACGGCTCAAACTCTCGCGGCGGTCGACGTGTGGGAGCCGGCTTTCCAGCGGACCATCCGTTCGTCGCGGTTGCAGGGACGCGCGGCGCTGATCGCCGGGATGCTCGAACCGGAGGATGACGATGACCTCGACTACGAGGAGATCATGCTGGAAAGCCTCGACGAGGCCGTGGGCGGTCGTGCGCAACTGCTGGCGCTGACCGATGCACCGCTGTCGAACGAGGCGTTTGAATGGACTGGTGTTGCCGAGGACATCCGACCTGTGGTCCGCGAGATTCTCGAGGCTTGCGACCGGGTTGCCGAAGAGATCCTCGACGTTGAGCACCGCACGGCCATGCGACGCTTCCTCAGCCGCGCCGCCGTCGGTGACCCGGCCATCTTTCGGCGCAAGGCATCGCCCCAACGGGGAGCTGCAGCCGTCACCTGGGTGATCGCTCGCGCGAACGATACCGTCGGCGGCTACTGGTCTGGACTCACCGTGCAAGACCTGCTCGCGCCGCTCGGGGTCTCGGGGAGTGTGTCGCAGCGGGCCGAGCCACTGCTGCGCGCCAACGGCGTCAATCCGCATCGGCTCTACGGTTCGATGAAGTTGGGAGCGTCTGACCTGCTGACGTCGCGCAAACGAGCGTCGATCATCGAGCAGCGGGATCGATATCTCGGTGATTACGGTGAGGGGACGATCTAGCCTCGCTGGGCAACGAACGTGGTTGAGGCGTCGCGACCGCGACGCGCCCGAGCTGGTCAGGCGGTTCTAGCGAGTGAGTGGGTCCACCGGTCTGCTGGACTTGATACTCCAGCGCATGTTGTGCGATAGCTGAGACGGCACCCCGCATCGGTCGGTCGTTCAGCCTCACTGAGGGCGCGTGCGGTCTGGTTACCGGCGTGCGCCGCGACTGGATCTGCCACGTACGCCAGCTGATCTGCTGGGAGTCGTTGGCGCGTGACAACACGAAGAGTGGCGCGTTGCTGGTTGTGCCGTCGAACTCGTCCGGCGGCCTCAGCGCCGGCGAACACACCGTGCCGTCGCGGCAGGCAGTAGCCCGCGCCCAGTGGTGCGGCCTGCTCGGCCAAGCTCAACGCCCGTAGTGGTAGCGGCAGGCCGCGATGCGGACTTCACCGTCGACCACCTTGTAGACCAGTCGATGCTCGTCCGTGATGCGTCGTGACCAGTAGCCCGCGAAGTCGTGCTTCAGCGGTTCTGGCTTGCCGATTCCCTCATTGCCGTTGCGCACGATGTCGCCGATGAGGGTGTTGATTCGCTTGAGCACCTGCCGGTCCTGGGCCTGCCACCAGAGGTAGTCATCCCAGGCGTTGGCGTCCCAGACCAGACGCCTCACTCGACGTCGATGAGCTGGTGCTCAGCTCCTTCGCCAGCCTCGAGGCGCTCCATGGCGTCGAGGAGCCTGCGTGCGTTGGCGGGAGATCGCATGACTGCCGCGAACACGTGAACGGCGACTACGGATCAGAAGGTTGGGAGTTCGAATACCTTCGGGCGCACAAACCAAAACCCTTGGTATACACGGTATTTCGCGATTCACCCCGTTCTCGAGGGTGGTCGATATGACAGGTTCGCTCCCGATGGTGGCACCGATGGTGGCAACGCCATCGTCACCGAGCGAACATGAGCGGACGAACCGGAAACATTCTGAGCTCGCAGCCGTCCACAGCGGCCTAGGTGTCTTGAAGGACGACCTGGGCAATCTGAGGACGGGAACGACATGGGACGCAAGCGGATGAACGGCGAGCACTCGATTTACCCGTCGGGTGGACGCTGGCATGTGCAGGGGTACATCGACGGCAAGCGGCGCCGCGTCAGCCGCATCAGGCGCTCCGATGCGGTGGAGGCCTGGGAGGCTCTGGTCAAGCTGCCCACCCCGTCTGTGACGGTGGATGGGCCGCGCACCGTGGCTGACGCCGTCGAGCAGTGGTTCACCCTGCACAGCGCCGACTGCAAGTACTCCACCCGCACCGGGTCCGGCTGACACCTGCCGAGTTCAGGCGAATTCATGATCCTTCGACCGACGATGACGATCCCCTACGGAGCACTCACCGGTGTCGCGGCACCGGGGCACAGGTTCGTCACCGCTGAGTTCCAGAGGAAGGGTGTCTGGCGGGCGAAGATTCCCGCCTCCACCATCTGGTTGTTGATCTGCGGCGCGGTGGCTCCCTGCGCTAGCAGTCCGCAGATTGCGCGCCCTGCCTCCGCGAGAACCGCATCATCAGTGCCCTGCCCTCCCCATCCGGCAGCCGACTTCAGGTCTCTGAGAAACAGCTCGGTGTTGCCTGACGTCGAGCTCGTCGGCTCAGGTCCGCCTCCGTCAGCTGCCTCGGCCACTCCTGCCGCGGTGTACGCGGCGACCGCTCCTCTAACGCACCCCGCGATCCACTGATCGATGCCACCGACCTCGTTCTTGTACCGCCGGCTTGCCGGGTCAAAATCATTTCCGCCTTTGGTACACAGCCGGCGCACCTCGGCCACGACAAATGCACCGGGCTTGTGCCCCTCGATGGCAACATCCGCGGAAACCCACTCGCTGCTGTAGGCGAAACCCGCGGTGTAGGCGGCCGTTGTCTCAGTTGGGGCAGACACAGGCGTAGTAGCTGGGGAGCCACCGGACTGGCACGCGGCAGCGAGCGGGATGACGGCCACTACCATCAGTAGCGTGCGCCTCAGCATGGCCAGTTGGGGTTGTCGGGGTCGTACCCCCCGTACTGATAGCAGTTCAAAGCGTGGTCCAGATTCTTCAACTGCGGCGCAAGCTCTGCTGACTGAGCCGCATTGAGCCGCGCTTGGCGAGATGCTCGCGCGCTTGCGGAGGCCGACGAGGCAGCTGCGGAGGCCGACGAGGCAGCCTGCTCTGCAGCAGCCGACGCAGACACTGCCGCAATGCTCCCGTTGACTCGACTGGCCTCCTTGGCAAATGCGGCGAACGCCGATCCGGCCGATGCACTTGCTGCTGCCCTGGCCGCGCTGGCGTTGTTCGCCTTCACCACAAGGCTGATGGCACCGGCCGCTGCGAGGACGATGACTACGACGATTCCGGCCGCGATCAGTCCCCTCCGCACCGGCGACACCACCCTCGGCTCACCCGGTTCGGAGGCCTCAGCCTCGGGAACCGACTCTGCGTCAGAGCCGCCCTCGGACGTGCCAGGGGCTTCGGCAACCGCGGGAACTGTAGCGGCCGTCATTGCCTCGAGTTCGCGCTTTATGCGCAGTTCCTGCGCCACTTCATCTACTGAGACGCGCAGTCTGGCGAGTCCCTCCGGGCCGGTGTCTTCTCCCAGCGCCGGATTTCGTCTCAATGCTTCGGCCAGGGCGTCCCTCAGATCTGCGTCGTCCACCATTCCCCCTAGAC
>Ga0194044_10001774_pt1 | contig 10923 bp, 9 predicted proteins | sample JunL4417m_MetaG_FD_155460 | JGI IMG/M metagenome (GOLD analysis project Ga0194044, IMG submission 155460) | Anoxic zone freshwater microbial communities from boreal shield lake in IISD Experimental Lakes Area, Ontario, Canada - Jun2016-L442-17m | ecosystem: Environmental > Aquatic > Freshwater >...
TCCGAAAAACCCCAGTTCTCCCATGGGTTTAATGACTTCTTTGTACGGGAAATAATGATTTTCGTCCCATTCATTGGCGTAGGGCGCTATTTTTTTTGATGCGAATTCTCTTACGGACTTTCTCAGCATTTCCAAATCTTTTGAGAGTGCAAACTGCATTGTGGTTCTCCTTTGTTGTTCATCCCAATAGGGGGGCTGTGAGCTCCCTCCACGTTTTGACTTTTTGCGCACCAAATCATATAAACTGGCACAAAAACTGGCATCAAGTCCCATATTAACAAAACAAACAGTAAATATCCATTTATATCAACTTGTTGATTCCAATTAACCCCTCATTTTTCATAAAGGATGTAAATGAATTAAAGCTATGTTACAGCTATATTACGTTGCGAATTAAGTCAAGAATTATCGAAAAACGGGTACAAAAACAATTTGTTGAACGGATTAAACAGGGTTCACCAGGCGAGAAATGAACTCTTCGACAGCCTGATAGACCTCGGTCGCCCCATCTCCCCGCAGAATGCCATGTCGGTCGGAATGAATGAGAAGACAGCGTTTTCGCTCCGATCCCAGAAGCTTAAATGCTTTCCGCGTTCCTTTTTCATCTACCACTGGATCTTCATCGGACTGCACCAGAAGCGCCGGCAGGTGAATATCGCCAAGCCGGTTTTCAGCCGATTTCATTAGCTTGTCCAGTTCCCGAACACCGGAAATGGGGTTTCTCAGGTAATTGATATTCGGGTTTTCCGGGTGGTTTTCAACGAATTCCTTTTTAACGTCATCTCTTTTTACGCTGCTCACGAACCGGTTCCACATACTTACTGCGGGTACAAATTTCGAGGAGAAATCATGAAGACGAAATGGCGGACATACGGCAAATACGCCAGCAAAGGCCGGATTGCAAATTCGGGCGGCAGCCTCCAGGGCCAGTCCTGCACCCATGGAAAAGCCGCCCAGTACCACTTTTCGACACTTGCTGGTGATCAGCGCAATGGCCTCATCCGCAGAGTTCATCCAGTCCGCAACGCTTCGAGTGGCCAGATCTTCAGGGGTTGTTCCATGCCCTTTCAGCCGGGGAACATAGACCCACCAGCCTTTGTCTGCAAGATATTCCGCAAGTCCGTCAAGTTCCATCGGAGCAGCCATATAGCCGTGAAACAGAACAATCCCCAGCTTGTTGGATCTTCCTTTTTTCAGTATGGGCTGCCCCACTGATTTGTCTTTGGATTCTCCTTCAATGTAAAATGCATCATAGTCGTGTACATAATCGGACAAAGCTTTGTCGAGCAAAAGCTTGGTAATGCGGCGGCGTATCCAGAACGCCGGCTGCCATGCAAGCCAGCGAATGCTGCGCTGAAGCCTGACCAGCGGTTCGGTTTCATTGACCATAACTGCGATTGGGTTGTCGATCCGAACACGATGAAAATTCAAGACACGGGGAAGCGTTGATGACAGTTTTATCAGATCGTTGTCTTTCCGGATCAAAACTCTTCTTTCAACGGCGACTTCGATAAAATCCTGAAATCGATGATAATTGTCATCGGTGATGAGATGTATCTGATTTTCGGCCAGGCTCTTATGTATAAATGATCCGGATGGGCCTATCTTCTGGGTGACAGCCAAAAATACCCGTCGTCTCAGGTCAAAGGAATCAATTCGTTTAAAGAGCATTTTGTTCAGCATTGCGGCGAAAAGATGGTCCGGATTCACAGTGGTCATGCTGTAAATGGCCGTCATATATTGATGCATGATGTTCCATGCCTGTTTTCGCATGGTCCGCAGTGATGAAATGGGGTCATCAAAATCAAACGTACGGATGGCGGAAATATCGCGTTCAATGGCTGAGGCAGTCAGACAGTCCTGAATTGGAATTGCAGCTCCAAAGCGGATGTCAATATCCACGCCGGACAGAAGCATGGCGCCTTCAGTCTTGATTTCATCCATCATGCGATCCGATGGATGATCCACCAGAAATTGGGCGAGGCGGCTCAGCGTATTCTCTCTGGCCCGCATGGGGTAATAGGTGATATTGACTGGGACAATAACAGTGCGGGTTGCCTTCAGCGGTTCGATATCCTCTATCTGAAACAGGGACATCAGCCGCCGGGCTTCATCCGGAAGAGTTTCCGCCAGGTTGATGATCCGCTGACGGTAGAACTCGGTTCGAAGCGCAAGGGTTGCTGCTCCGGTATGCGGCGGGTGCTTGCCGCCAGCGTAAGAGAGCATGAACCGGCCTTTTTCAACCAGTTTCTTGTTTTTGACCATAAGACCTTCCGGGTAGATGATCCAGGATGCCTCTCCGGTCAAAAGGCTTTTGACCATGAGCATATCCCTGTCCGGACTTCGGGTTGAAACCACTCCGACAGCATTCAGGTAATCTCCGAGAGCGCCTTTGAACAGGTCGGCGTCTCCAAGGGACCAGACGGGTTTTTTGCCGGTAAGATAATAAATGTGATAGGGAAGAAACAGGGTTTCCATTCGGGTGAAATGATTGATGACAAAAATCAGCGATCCATGCGGAATATTGGCCTCGCCATGAAGATGGATTTTGGCTTTTGAAAACAGCGAAAGGGTTTTGATGGCAAGTCCGGTTGATTTGTATGCGAAGCGATTCATGGTTTCCCCTGTTTTTCAGTGATTTCTGCGTTCTTCCCTGTTGACACCCTCTTCAAATGTTACTAAATTAGCGATTATTTATAAAAAAATAAAGATATTTCCGGAGGTTCATGGTGTACTCGAAGATATTGATTCTGCGGTTTCCCAAGACCGAGGTCCGAAAGCCCATTGTTTGTTACTTAGTCAAAGATTATGATCTGATTTTTAACATTCTGAATGCAACCATTCTTCCGCGAAAAGAAGGCGTCATGGTTTTGGAGTTGTCCGGAACCAGGAAAAATTTCAAGGAAGGAATCAAGTTTTTAAAATCTCAGGGGGTGCAGGTTCAAAACGCCTCGCAGGAAGTCAAACGCGATACGAACAAATGCACCCAGTGCGGAGCCTGCACAGCAGTTTGTCCAACGGGAGCGCTTTATATCGTGCGTCCGGAGATGGCCGTGGAATTTGACGAAACCAAATGCAGCGTGTGTGAAATCTGCATCTCGGCCTGTCCCTCCCGGGCCATGGCTGCCCGGCCCACCGCCCAGACCTTTTTTGAATGAAGCAGATGATAGCCGTTGCCTTAAGCGGCGGCATTGATTCCCTGATCGCCGCAAAACTCCTGATTCAGCAAGGGCATTCGGTGGTCGGGATTCATTTTGTTACCGGTTATGAAACCAGTAACAATCCCTCCCCTCAAGAGCTGGTGGAACTGCTCTCTTCCCGGCTTGGCATTGAAGTTTATCTAATTGACGCGGTTAAGCCGTTCCAGGAAAATGTTGTCAACTATTTTGTCCGGACGTATTTGTCGGGACTCACACCCAATCCCTGCATGGTCTGTAACCCCCTGATCAAGTTCGGAACTGTTCTAAACTACGCTAAGAGTTTGGGCGCGTCCTTTCTGGCGACCGGTCATTACGCCAGGATTACGCTGGATTCGGATGGAACCTTGCACCTGTTGAAGGGTATAGATCCGATGAAGGACCAGTCCTATTTTCTGTCCCGAATGACTCAGACACAACTATCCCATGCCAGCTTTCCCCTGGGCGACATGACCAAATCCCGGGTGATTCAACTGGCCCATGACCTGAAAATTCAGCCTGTACATCACGGTGAAAGCCAGGACATCTGTTTTATCAAGGACCGTACTTACGGCGAATTTCTGACGAATCAGGAAGGATTTGTTTCACCATCCGGACCTATCATAACAGTTGCTGGAAAAGTCATTGGCGAGCATTCGGGGCTGCATCTGTTCACCATCGGCCAGCGCCGTGGCATTAACTGTCCTGCCGCACAGCCCTATTATGTGGTTCGGTTGGACAGAAAGGCCAATACGCTGGTGGTGGGATTTAAATCCGATCTGCTAACTTTATCCTGCAGAGTGAGCGATATCAACTGGATCGTTGGACCGCCAGAGTTTCCTGCAAGGGTATATATCCGGGTCAGGTACCGATCTCAAGCGGTTTGCTCAACGTTGTTTCCCACTGATCGGAATGGGGTGATTGTTGTATTTGACATTCCCCAATCGTCGGTTACGCCAGGGCAGGGGGCTGTTTTTTATCGGGAGGACAGCGAGGTAATTGGTGGCGGGTGTATCTGCGATTGTACCCATGACTTGTGGAACAATCTTGAACAGGCAAAGGACATTTTGGAACATGTGTACCTATCCGGTCTGATTGATGGCCGGAAACATGACACCATTTCCTGTACCTTGGACGATATGCTGAAGTTTGAGCTACAAATGAAAACGAATAAAGGCGAACAATAAAATCTCCTTATCTATGCTCCAGTCAACAGGTAGGTCAGGGTGTCGCGGAACAGAATATCTTCTGGCACGACTCCCTGTCACAAATCCGTTGAAGAGAAGTAATCGGGTCAGATTTTTCCCCGCTCTTTCGCCATATTGATATAGGTTTCAACCGTATTGGCCGGAGGTGTCCAGCGATCTTCCGGTGCTTTTTCAATCATACGCATGGCATCAAAATTGCGGAATGTCACGCAAAGGCCGCAGCCGATGCAGCGTTCTTTTTTTACCATGGCAACGTCTTCGATCACAATGGCCTTCATTTGACAGCGTTCCATGCAGAACCCGCATCCAGTGCAATCACCGGTTGACACTTGAGTTGTTCATCAATTGTGTCTAATGTCTGATAGCACACACATCAATGGCATTTATAAGGGTTCCGCCATCAATTCCAGTGGTACTGATTAATTTGTCCCCGTTTCGTAGATGCTGTTTTTTTTGGTTTCTGGCTAATATGTGATGAAACAATCTCATCAGCACTTATTTTCCCACTATAATCATGTTGACCCGCATCAGTTTTTCACCATCAACTGCGCCACAGCCTTTTCAAGGCCGTCAATGGACAGCTCAAACATGGGGAAGATGCGGCTGATGGCCGAAATACTCGGGGTGTAACTCCATGAGGAAACCGGCGCCGGATTCAGCCAGACACAGTGCTTGAAGGTTTCAGACAGAAATTTCAGCCGCTCGATGCTGGGTTTGGAAGTGCGTTCTTCAATATGAATGGAGCCATCTCTTGCCATTAACTCGTACGGGGCCATGCTGGCATCTCCGAGCAGAATCAGCCGGGTATCCGGGTCAAAGGCGGAGAATTCATCTACCCGCTTGGGCTCCTTGTATCGGGACGCATCTTTCCAGAGTGTATCATAGATGGTGTTGTGGAAAAAAAATGTCTTGATGTCCTTGAACTGGGCTTTGGCATAATCAAAAAGGGTCTGCACCACCTCCACATAAGGATCCATGGACCAGCCGCCATTGTCGATGGCCAAAATCACCTTGAGCCGGTCTTTCAGGCCTCGGTCAAAGACAATTTCAATTTCCCCTGCGTTTTTCATCGTCTGATAAATGGTGGACTCCACGTTCACACGGTCTTTGGGGCCGGATGGAACCAGGTGCCGCAGTCGCTTGATGGCCTCTCCGACCATGGCCTGCGTCAGTGGGCCGTCCAGGGAATAATCCCGGTACCGCCGCTCCATGGCGACCTTGATGGCGGAACGATTTCGGGACATTCCGCCCACCCGCATTCCGCCAGGGTGATGCCCGGAATGACCCACGGGGGATGTCCCGCCGGTCCCAATCCACTTTCCGCCGCCGTCATGTCGTTCGGTTTGATCCTTCAGGCGCTCCTTGAAATATTCGATGAGCTCCTCCGGTGTCATGTTTTTCAGCTCTGACTCATCAATGCCCAATGCCGCCGCCAGGACTTTGGGATCCTGCAGCCAGGTATCAAGCAGATTTCTGGCCATTTCATCCAGAGCGAAACCCTCCTGATCCGGCATTTCCGCACCCTTGAAGTGATGGGCGAAGACCTGGTCGAAAAGGTCAAAATACCGTTCACTTTTCACCAGAATAGACCGGGAGGCCGTGTAAAAATCTCCGAGGCTGCCGACCAATCCTTGCCGAAGCGCCCGATGAAGGGTCAAAAACGAAGTGGGACTTACGGGAATGCCAGCTTCCTTGATCTGATAAAAAAAATCCACGAACATAGGTTAACCTTTCGGTCGTAAGAAGTCACAAATAGCATTTAGGTGATTTCCAAAAAAGAGTATATGGTTGACGGCCAACGGTCAACCGTCAACGTTTCGTTCAGCCTGCCGTTTGGCATCTAAAACAATCGCCTTCGGCTGATGGCGTTGACTGCACGGGTAAAATCCTGGCTTTTTTTAAAGAGAATGCCCATAAACGGAACATCACCCTTTGCCAGTCGGCTGGGTTTGAAATCAGGATCAGCAGACAATGCCCGAATCCAGTTGATCAGCTCCCGTGTCGCCGGACGTTTTTCGACAGCTTCAAGTTCCCTAAGCTTGTAAAACGCGGCAATGGCGTTTTCAGTCAGTTCATTGTCCAGTTCCGGAAAATGCACTTTTAGAATCTGGCGCATCATCTTGGGGTCCGGAAAGGCAATGTGATGAAAATTGCACCTGCCAAGAAACGGATCCGAAAGGTCTTTCTTTGCGTTGGATGTAATGATGAATACCGGCCGATGTATAGCCCGAATGGTTTTGTCAATTTCTATGATATCAAATTCCATCTGATCCAGGACATCCAGCATGTCATCCTGAAAATCCGTATCCGCCTTGTCGATTTCATCTATCAGCAGCACTGTGCGGGTATTGGCCTTGAAGGCCTGACCGATTTTTCCCATTTTAATGTAATCCTCGATGTTGCTGACATCCCGCTTGGAGTCGCCAAAACGGCTGTCATTGAGGCGCGTCAGGGTGTCGTACTGATACAGCGCTTCCACCAGTTTCATGCTGGATTTGACGTTGAGAATGATCAGCGGCATCTGAAGAACCTCTGCAATGGCATGGGCCAACATGGTTTTGCCTGTTCCAGGCTCACCTTTTAAAAGCAGCGGCATTTCCAGAGCCATTGAAATATTGACGATTCTTGCCAGCTCTTCATCCAAAACGTAGCGCTTTGCGCCTGTAAACACATTGCAATCCGATGCAGTTGTTGTCATAAATACCCTTTGTATGTGATTATGAAAGTTTTATCGACGATCAACCTTCTGTTTCATTAAATTTGATTTTTCTGTAAATGTCCTGCAGTGATAGTTCACAATGAATCGTTTGTATGGGTATGGTATTGTTCAGATCATGAAATGCAGAATATATCCAGGTATTATCACTTTGGCGGAAAAATCTTTCGACCCTGCAAAAGTGTTGAGATATTAATACATATTCTTTAAAGGACGGTATCCCCTGATAATGGGCGAATTTTACACCTCTGTCGTAGGCTTCTGTGGAATCAGTCAGTATTTCCAGGATAACCCATGGTGTCAACAAAATATCTTCATTCGCATCTTCAAACTGTTCTTCTTCGCAGGAAATGACAATATCCGGATATGAATATTTCATTAATTTTTCAATCTTGACCTTCATATCGCTCGAATATATATTGCACGGTCGGCCAAGCAATGTGTTGCCCAAAATTCTAACGACATTTGTCAGAATAATATTGTGTTTTCGGCTGGCACCAGCTATCGCAGATACTTCACCATCGAAATATTCATTTTTAATCTCTGAACATCTTTCCGCCACCAGATATTCTTCCGGTGTCATGACTATTTTGGGTTGAGAGCGTATCATGGGTAATACCTTTATCGGAAAACACTTTTAAACCACGAAATGTAGGGGCGACCGGCCGGTCGCCCCTACCGCCTTCGCATGAGCCTGCGCTCCAGTGAGATTATTATGACACATCAGCCGATGTCAAATAAATCAACCGCTGATATTATGGAGTTATTATTTATTTGGCAAGATATTTACCATGAAAAACCAATTACCCCCCGGAACACTCAGAATATGAGCGTCTGAAATCAATTACCAAAAGTGCTTGACAAGAAAATCACCTGATGATATTTGTGCAATCTTATATGAACAATTGCGTTGTAATTTAAAGAAATTACCGTGCCATTTGAGATAGATTCCAGATGGTTGCGTCAATACGATGTTATTTTGTTTCCTTAATTGAGTACTCTCAACCCATTCGTTGCAAATAGACAGCGGCCCACAGCAGCGGCCGCAAAGAAATGAAGGGAGGTGCTGAACAGACCTGATCTTATGCTGCCGTAGTTTGCATTCGCGTATTAAATTGAATTAATAAAAAGCCAACAATAGGAGGTATCTTAAATGCCAAGTTTTGTAATTGCAGAAAAATGTGATGGTTGCAAAGGCGGAGACAAAACCGCATGTATGTACATTTGCCCCAATGATCTGATGGTTCTCGATCCCAACGCCATGAAAGCGTACAATCAGGAACCCGATCAGTGCTGGGAATGTTTTTCTTGCGTAAAGATTTGCCCCACCCAGGCGATTGAAGTCCGTGGTTATTCAGATTTCGTACCGCTAGGAAGCAGCATCATGCCGCTGATGAGTACAGAAGATGTTGTCTGGACCTGCAAGTTCAGAAACGGACTCATTAAGCGATTCAAGTTCCCCATCCGCACCACTGCGGAAGGCCAGGCCAATGGTTATCTGTCATTGAAAGGCAAAGACCTGGACAGCCAACTGCTTTCAACAGAAGAAGCAGACGGCTACAAAATGATTAAACCGACATTGGTCTAACCCATCAGCATCGGATTATTTATTCAATCATCTCTTTGAATCAAATATAATTTTGAGGAGGATATAACATGGCATTACCGAACAAAATTTTGGGTGAAACCAAGGCCGATAGAGATCCAAAAGTTGTAGAACGCGAAGTTGATATTCTGATTGTCGGCGGCGGTATGGCAGCCTGCGGCACGGCGTTTGAAGTCAAAAAATGGGCATCCGACGATACCAAAATCCTGCTTTGCGACAAAGCCGCCATGGACAGAAGTGGTGCTGTAGCGCAGGGCCTTTCCGCCATCAACACCTATGTTGGCACAAACAGCCCGGAAGACTATGTCCGGATGGTTCGTAACGACCTGATGGGTCTGGTTCGTGAAGACCTTATTTTCGACCTCGGTCGCCACGTGGATGATTCTGTTCATCTGTTTGAAGAATGGGGCCTTCCTGTTTGGAAAAAAGATGCAGACGGAAAAACCCTCGACGGTAACAAAGGCCGTGAAATGGGTACCCTGAAAGGTGGGGCAACCCCAGTTCGTACCGGTAAATGGCAGATCATGATCAACGGCGAATCTTACAAAAAGATCGTTGCTGAAGCTGCAAAGACGGCTCTGGGCATGGACAATATCATTGAACGCTGCTTCATCGTCGAGCTTCTGCTGGACACCAAAAACCCGAATCAGATTGCCGGCGCAGTAGGCTTCTCTGTTCGTGAAAACATCGTTTACATCATCAAAGCCAAAACCATCATGGTTGCATGCGGTGGTGCTGTAAATATTTATCAGCCCCGCTCCGTTGGTGAAGGCAAAGGCCGTGCATGGTATCCTGTATGGAATGCCGGTTCTACCTATACCATGGCCATGAAGGTCGGTGCTGAACTTTCCATGATGGAAAACCGTTTCACCCCAGCCCGTTTTAAAGACGGTTACGGCCCGGTTGGTGCATGGTTCCTGCTGTTCAAAGCCAAGACCCTCAATGGTCTGGGTGAAGATTTTGCAGGTAGCGCCGCTGCCAAGGAAGAACTGGCGAAGTACGCTCCGTACGGTACTGCAGCAGTTACTCCGACCTGTCTGCGTAACCACCTGATGTTGGCTGAAATGAAGGCAGGACGCGGCCCGATCATGATGGATACTGTTACTGCCCTGGCAAATCTGGGAAAAACCATGGACAAGAAAGAACTCAAACATCTTGAGTCCGAAGCATGGGAAGACTTTCTGGATATGACCTGTGGACAGGCCAACCTGTGGTGCGCCACCAACACCGAACCTGAAAAGAAAAACTCCGAAGTCATGCCGACCGAACCATATCTTCTGGGTTCACACTCCGGCTGCTGCGGTATGTGGGTATCTGGTCCGGATGAAGACTGGGTTCCGGCTTCCTACAAATGGGGTCACAAAGGCAAGATTTATAACCGCATGACCACTGTCGTCGGTCTCTTTACCTCTGGTGACGGCGTTGGTTGCTCAGGCCACAAGTTCTCCTCCGGTTCACATGCCGAAGGTCGTATGGTCGCCAAACAGATGGTGAAATTCATCCGCGACAATGCGGATTTCAAACCCGCCATCAAACAGTCCACCGCAGAACTGGTTGACATGGTTTACAAACCTGTCAGAACCTATCTGGACAACTGTGCATACACCACTGCAGTTGACATTAACCCCAACTACATCAAACCCTCCGGTATGGCTCTTCGTCTGATGAAAGCCACCCATGAGTACGGTGCTGGAACGGCTACATATTATCAGACCAGCTCAAAGAGTCTTGAAATCGTCATGGACATGCTTCAAACCATGCGTGAAGACTGTGAAAAACTGGGCGCCGGCGATCTTCACGAACTGATGAGAGCCTGGGAAATCTATCACCGCATCTGGACAGTCGAAGCTCACCTTCGTCACATCCAGTTCCGGAAAGAAACCCGTTATCCCGGATTCTACTATCAGGCTGATTATCCCGGACAGGATGATGCCAACTGGTTCTGCTTTGTCAACTCCAAGTATGATCCAGCAGCAGGCAAATGGGATATCTTCAAGAAAGACTACATCAAACTGATTGCCTGATCGTGGTAATTACCGTTGACGTAGTTTAGCAGGATAATTACACCTCCAGGTGTCCTCGGATGCCTGGAGGTTTTTTTTACAAAAAAACAAACCCAAACCTTATAATGCACGGAGGGATAGCATGACAGCAGATAAAGCAGCCCCTGCTAGTGGAAGCATTTTGGTAGTTGGTGGCGGAATCAGCGGACTGACC
>Ga0194044_10001777_pt1 | contig 10919 bp, 12 predicted proteins | sample JunL4417m_MetaG_FD_155460 | JGI IMG/M metagenome (GOLD analysis project Ga0194044, IMG submission 155460) | Anoxic zone freshwater microbial communities from boreal shield lake in IISD Experimental Lakes Area, Ontario, Canada - Jun2016-L442-17m | ecosystem: Environmental > Aquatic > Freshwater...
GTGTGCAAAATATAACATCAATTAACCTAAAGCAGTTTGAGGGAAAAATAAGATTTATTTCTAAAAATCTTCCAAAAGAATACCTTGAAAAATTTATAGTTTCATTATTCCTTTCAATTCAGAAATCAATTGAAAATAATGATACTGATGAGTTTGAGCAAAATTTAGCAGATTGGGAATTTACTGCAGAAGTTGAATCCAGCCCTAATCTTAAAAAAGAAATTACTGATGCAATTAAAGAAGGACCTTCCAAAAATTCCATTTCTTTAGATGATGTGTTAAGAGAAATAAGGAAATAAATATTTGAGCAGATACTCCTTTTCAGAAGACAGTTTAAAAAAATAAAGAAATTCGTTAAAGATATGTCAGAAGAAAAGCTGGAAGTATTTTCAAGCATATTAACAACGATAGCAGACAGCCCCTATGTTCATCCCAGTAAACCGGGCATTATAAAAAAATGCCATCTAAAAGATTCTGAATTAAGAAACCCAAAAAACAATGAATCAGGTTCCCCAAGAGAATATGTCGGTAAAGAAAAGAATGTTAATGTCAGAATTAGATATGTTGTCTGGGAGAAAGAAAAACAAATCAAAATAACCTACATTGCCACTACTCAAGACGCACATTAATTTTCTAAATTTAACTATCACTAAAAAACTTTGGAGTTTTTTGGCCATAACACTAATAACACAACATCTTTTTTGACTCATAAAAGCGATATTTACATATCAGGGTTTTTAAATATTAATATTGCAGGTATAAAACCATTAACCCCAAATTACGAAGCCTTAGAATCGATATTTAAAGCCCCGGCATATGTTAAATTTATAAAGATTGTGCTAAGATATCATTCTTAAAATTTGAGAGGAGATAAAATGACGGCAGCAGAGATAAAACAAAAAACAACTTGTTTTATTATGGTAACACACAGAATTATTAAGGAAGATGCTATTTTTGTAGCAAATTGTCCTGAATTAGGTATTTCAAGTCAGGGAGACACTATCGAAGAAGCAGATAATAATCTTAAAGAAGCTATTTTATGTTACCTTGACACAACTGAAGATCTTGGGATAAGAGAGGAAATTTTTAAGCAAAAAAATATAATTATGCATAAGTTCCCAGAAAACACTAATAACACACTGGTAAATGTACCAATAAACCCAGGGGCTTTTGTTACAGCAAATTCTATTACCATAGCTTGCTGATGTCTGAATATCCTTCAGTTACGGGCAAAAAATTAATTAAAGAATTACTCCGCCGTGGTTACATCCATTGTCGAACCAAAGGTTCTCATGTCTCTCTGAGGCACCCAGAAAATCCATTTATTATTACCGTAATTCCTGATGCTACTAAAGATTTAGGAAAAAATTTATTAGGAGATATAAAAAATCAGCTTAAATTATCCCGTGAAGAATTTATAGAAATTTTAAGAGACTGCTAAAAATCATTATTTAATTATAAAAACATTATTTGCATATTCCCTCTTCTCACGTAATGACCAATGAAGGGACCTCCTTTAAATACCCAAAGAGTAGAGACATTAAAATTGCATATTGTGCAGTTAATAAATCAGAAATAAGTATTATTTGTGCATTATTACATTATTTTCTTGACTCCCCAAATGCACAGCTTATTATTACGTATAATATGTATAACAAGAAATAAGGTGGAAAAGGGATATTGTGCCCAGAAGAAAAAAACTACCGGTAATTTTAGAGCCCGAAGAAGCAGAAAAATTGCTTAAGATTCCAAACAAGCGGTATTTGCCTGGTGTGCGAAACCGGGCAATCATTTCAGTAATGCTTAATATGGGGCTTAGAGTAAGTGAGGTTTCAAATTTAAGGCCAAAAGATATTAATTTAACAAAAAACAAATTAAGGATAGTTGCCGGTAAAGGAAATATTGACCGGGATTTGGCAATCCCTTTTTATACAGCTGAGCTCTTGAGGGCATGGAAGGACAAAAAGCCAACAGGATCTGAATATTTTTTTTGTATAGTAAAGGATAGAAAAGAAGGAATATTTGCTTCTAAAACCGGAAGCAAGTTATCAATTAAGGGCATCCAGGTTTTTGTTAAAAGATACGGGCAAAGGGCAGGGATAACTAAAAACATTTCACCGCATACCCTTCGCCACACATACGCCACACAATACTACCGCCAAACCAAAGATATAGAAACCCTCCGCCGCATCCTTGGCCACTCCGACATCAGTACCACCACCATCTATATAACCCTCGCCAACATAGATGTCGAAAACGGTATGAAAGCATTTAAGGAATTTTCATAAATTATCTTTGTTCTTTTTTAGAATACCAGACAGTGTCCGGTATTTCCGGGACACTGATGCGGAAATTTCCATTACCATGGTTATATATATTAAAACCTTAGATTATACTTGACGGTTATAGCTAATTATTATAAACTACACTATATGCAAACTACAGTTTTACAAAAATTAATAACTGACTGGAATCCTCACTTTGAGGATGTTAATCGTGGTGCCTGGAAGGGGACAATACCTCGAGAGAAGTATTTAAAAACACTTAAAGAGCTTATAGATATACGCCACACAGTGATTCTGACGGGCGTTCGGCGTGCCGGCAAATCAGTTATTATGCAGCAGCTGGCCGGCTGGCTGATAGAGGAGCAAAAAGTTCCGCCCCAAAATGTTGTTTATCTATTTTTGGAAGACATACAAGTGAGCCAATATCTCAAACTTGGGGCTGATCTTCTGGAATCACTTTATAATTATTATCTTGAACACTACAATCCTCAAGGCAGGGTGTATCTCTTCTTAGACGAAATACAGGGGATTAAGGACTTTAACCGCTGGATAGGCAGCCGGTATGAGCGAAGGGAAAACATAAAGTTTCTTATTTCCGGATCCCGCAGGTCGCTCATAGAATCAGAGAGTGCGGAAGTTTTGACCGGCCGAAATGTTCAGATAGAAGTGTATCCATTTAACTTTTATGAATATCTGCTGGTTCATAATGTAGAGGTGGGGGGGAAAGCGACGGCGCAGTCTATATGGGACTTAAATTTTAGCCGTCAAATACCCATCCTCCACCATCTTGGCAATTATTTGTATGAGGGTGGGTATCCGGAGATAGTTCTTGCTAAAAACGAAACTGAAAAAAGAGCAATAGCCTCCGCGTATTATCGGGATAGCGTTACCCGTGACGTATTAATACCTAACAATCTTCGAAACGCAAGAGATATTGAATTATTGGGGTTGCAGATACTTTCTGATTTTACTAAAACTCACACTTTAAGCAGCCTGAGCAAGCCCAATAAGTTGTCGGTAGACACAGTTAAAAATTATCTGGAATATTTTACAAAAGCTTACTTATTTTTTGAAAGCACATATTTTTCCTATAAAACCAAAGTAACACAGGATATCCAAAGACCCAGAAAAATTTATGTAGTTGATAATGGATTGCGTAACTTTAATACTGCACAACTTAGACCGGATTTAGGGCAGTGTGCTGAAAATGTAACTTTCTTAGAGCTTAAAAGGAATAATTTGGTAATATCTTACTGGAAGGGGAAGAGAGAAGTAGATTTTGCAGTCCTTAATCCTAATTTGTCTTTATATAATGTTTCCTATACAGATCAGCCGCACGACAGGGAAATGGAGGGCATGCTCGAAGGTTTAAACGAATTCAAATTAAACAAGGGCGTGATACTCACCAAAAATTATTTTACCAAGAAAGAAGTAGAAGGAAAAACTATAGAGTTTATACCATTATGGGTTTGGTTAATTTTAAACGGAAGAGTATTTTTTAAAGAAAGGACTTAATCTTTAAGCGTGAATTCATGAATGAATCGTGGCTCACCATTAATCAGGTATAATGTGTTTTTCTTTCTGCAGGGTCTTGAAACCCTATGCCATGCCCCTGATATCAGCACCCCCGCCTTTTGCATTACCCTATAGCCGGCACTAAAGCTTTCAGGAATTTTTTAAAATAATATTGTATTTTGTAAAAGATGCATGTACCATATATTGCTAATATATTATTACTATGGTACACATACATAATGAGAGCATAACACATGAATAAAATAGGCATAATTAATTTTAAAGGCGGAGTGGGCAAGTCCACAATTACAGGAAATTTAGGAGCTTGCCTTAAAGCTAAAAAAAAGAAAGTTGTTTTAATAGACCTTGACCCTCAGGCCTCCCTTACAATTTCTTTAGGATTTACAGACCCGGACAGCATTGATAATAATATTGCAGGACTCATGCTAAACGTAATGGAAAACAAGCCTTTTAAAATAAGGGATTATATCCTGGAAAATAAAGAAGGATTGCTCCTTATCCCCTCAGGGCAGGAGTTAACAAAAATAGAGCTAAGGCTTCACCAGGAGATAAGCCGCGAATATGTTTTAAGGGGAGCCCTGGAGCAGTTAGATAATTATGACCTGGATTTTGTTTTAGTTGACGGCCCGCCTTTTGTCAGTTTGCTCACAATAAATATTTTAAGCTATATTCAAAAAGTCTTAATACCTGTTTCTCCTGACTATTTATCATTTAAGGCCTTTTCAATTCTTAAAGAGAGCCTGGACAATATAAAGAATAAAACCAATAAAGAGCTTAAGTTAACCGGTGTTGTTTTTAATAATGCAGACCTCAGAACATTTCACGCCAAGAACTTAATTGAATTTGTAAAGAAATCTTTTGGTAATGATATTTATATATTCAAGCAAATTATCCGAAGCCATACGGGAATTAAGGAAGCCCAAATTTCCGGCCAGAGTGTTATAAAATACAGCCCGGACAGCATAGGAGCGGAAGACTTTACTAATTTCGTAAATGAGTTTTTGGAGGTAGTTTAAAATGGCTAAAAATAAAATGGAAGATATTTATAATGATCTGCTGGGAAGTAAGCCTAAGAGCATTAAGGAGGAGCTAAAAGAGAGCCCTAAAAAAGGGGAAGAATCTTTTGTAAGAGCAACTTTTTTTATATCCAAAAATCAAAGAGAAAAGCTAAAAAACTATACCCAGAATATAGCTCCGCCACATATTAAAATTTCTCAAAGTGAGCTGATCCGGTTTATGATAGAAAATTTTGATATTGAAGCAGCAAGACAAAATTATTTTAAAATTAAATAATAAATAATAAAAATGAGTGAGATAAACAAAGAAAACAAAGAGGCCTAAAAAGAAGTAAAAACAAAAAAGCGTGAGCCTGGACTTTGGAGAATTTATAAAAGAGTTTTTAAATGTAATACAGAATAATACTAAGTAATACGATATAATACTAAATAATATTGATATTATCACCTGAAACATATTATTAGATATTACTAATATAATATAGATATTATCATATTTTACTAATATAATATTATTATTACTTATTATTACAACTTAATATTTAGAAGGATTTTAGATTATGGACAAGAGAAGTAAAATGAGCGACCTGGACATATTTAACAAGACCGACAAGAAAGAAGTCAGAGCAGCAGCATCTGAACACGTTACAAAGTCATTTAGATTAACAAAAGACCAGGCGGAACTATTAAAGGAATATACTGAAAAAATACAGCCCGGGCACTTTATGATAACAGAGGCAGATATTATCAGGTACATGATTTTAAACTTTGATTTAAAGAAAGCTCAGGAAGATTTTTTTAAATCAAAATAAAGTTAAAAGAAATTTCAGCAATTTTAGAATATCTAAAAGATAAAAACAAAGGCCTGAGGATGGACAAAAAAGACGATAAAAACGAAAAAGAGATACGCCAAAAAGAATTGGCCGCGGTTTTATCATTGTTTGACCAATCAGAATTTTCTGATAAAAAAGAGGTTATGGCATTAAAGAGCTTCAGTAATCTTATAGAGGTTGAATCCAGCAAAAGAAAAATAGGGCCGCTGGAGCTAATAAGACATTTAGTGGAAAACAGGGAAGAGTTAATTGAATTATTAGAGAAGAAAAAAATTAAAACAGCACCTTCAAAGTTTTCAAAAATCTATACTCATTCAAAGATGGAAAACATAATGCATGAGGTACTTAAAACCCAGAAGCTAAAAGATACTGGTATAAGCAATCTGTATGGCGACCCCACAAACGGAGCAATGGGGGATGTTAAAATCTGGGAAAGCAAGGGGGTGGAATATATTGTTAAAGTTGAGGATCTTATAAAACTTCAAGACAGGCCGCCCAAAGTTTATGTCAGCCAGATTAAAAATTTATTGTTATTAATGGGGATGGTACAGGAACAGCAATTTAATAATTTAGATAAAGAGGCTAAATGTGAGTTTAATTTTACATATTATGCTGAGCGAAGAGGCTATAAAAAAGAAGAAATAAACGGCAGTATGTTTAACGAACTTAAGCGTGATTTACTTTCAGGAGCATTAACAAGTTATGTAAAAATTCTTATTAAAGGTAAAAAATATACTGTGTATAATAGTTTTTACGGATTATACATACCAGATGATCCCGGATACAATTGGATAGTAGATTTCAATAATCCATATAGTAAATGGATATTAGAAATTTTAAACGGAGAAGCCGGGCAATTTTTTAAAAAAGATTTTAAAGCAATAGAAGATCGTACAACCAGCGAGAAGCCATATTTATTTTTATTCTACCAGCAGCTAATAAAAAGGAAACGCACTAACTTAATTTCTGTACCGGTTAAAGTCCTAAGTCTTCTGCAGGACATGCAGATTGATAAGCAGAAGCTTGACAGGCCAAAAGAGTGCTTTGAGCTACTCAGGGAATGTTTAATATATTTTAGCGAGCACTACCAGCCAGCCCCGGAAATAGAACAGTTTTTTATATATAACGATTTTAATAAAACTAAAACTGTAAAATTGCCCCTGTTTATATCGGAAGCATTTAAACAGTATCCGTATGAGGACTTTAAAGAAGACTTAAACGACATAGGAATAAAAGATATCCGGGAAGCTTTTATAAGCTTTAAAAGGCCCTATATTAAGCCAGAAACTAAATTTATTGAGTTTGTACTAACCGAGGAAGATAAAAAACTTATTGATGAAATTCTTACCTGGGCCGGGGACTGGGAAGAATATACAGATAAAAAAATCCCACACAGCAGGACAGAGAGGTATAAATTTTTATCAGATTGCATAAGATATCTAGGACATGAGAAATTAGATAATTCATGGACTGCTGAGCAAGTAAGAGAAAATCCAAGCCAGCCCGGGAACTATCACGCGGATGACCCGATAGGATATTTTACCAAAAGGCTCCCCGAACTATTAAAAGAGGATAAGGCAAAAAAGGGATAGAATAAAAGTTACTGCCGTAAAGCAACAAATTTTCTAATCTTAATTGAGCACAAAAAAAACGCATACACTACGAAGACCCATTTTTGAGTTTTAAACAGGCAAAACCACTTAAAACCACAAAAAAACAGTAATAATCAAAAAGTTACTGCCGTAAAGCAACAAAAATATCAAAAAGTTACTGCCGTAAAGCAACAAAAATATCAAAAAGTTACTGCCGTAAAGCAACAAATTTTCTAATCTTAATTGAGCACAAAAAAAACGCATACACTAAATTATTAAAGTACTAAAGTATTAAAAGACTAAAGAAAGAACTATAAGCAACGGTATTTAATTCTTAAAATAATTACTTGTTGATAACTTCTTTTACATAAGATTAAAAATAAAAGATTAAGAACTAAAAAGAATAAAGACCTCGGATATATAAGAGAAGAGATACAATCAAAAGTTGTGGATTTGATAGTAAAGGAGCATATCCTCCGTTAAAATATTATCGTTGAAAAAAACATAATAAGGAGAATATGCTCATGAATAATTCTACAAAAGAATCAGGTTTTAATAAAGAAGAAAATACTTGGTCACTACTTGAACAAGTAGCCAGACAAGGTGCACAAAAGATGCTTCAGCTAGCTCTTGAAAATGAAGTGGAAGAATTTATTTTAAAACATTCAAATTTAAAAAATGAGAATGGAAATAAAGTTGTGACAAAAAACGGTTATATGCCACGTAGAGAAATATTAACAGGAATGGGTCCTTTGCCGATAAAACAGCCAAGAATAGATGATAGAAATCTTAAAGGATATTTGCTTGATAGATTTACAAGCAATATACTTCCAAGATATCTTAAACGTATTCCAAGTATAAACAATCTTGTTCCCGTTCTTTATCTTAAAGGCATATCAACAAATGATTTTCCTACAGCACTGTCTGCCATCTTAGGTGAAGGAGCAGCCGGATTATCTTCCACAAACATTGTAAGGCTTAAAAACTGCTGGGAAAAGGATTATATCGAGTGGAAAAGCAGAGATCTGTCCCATAAGAACTACGTATATTTCTGGGTTGACGGAATATATTTTAACGTACGTTTAGAAGATGATCGTTCCTGCATCCTTGTAATTATTGGAGCAGATAAGAATGGAAACAAAGAATTAATTGCAGTAAATGATGGATTTAGAGAAAGCAAGCTTAGCTGGAAAGAGATGCTTCTTGATTTAAAGCAAAGAGGTCTTGCTTTGCCCCCAAGGCTTGCCACAGGTGATGGAAGTCTGGGATTTTGGGGAGCTCTTTCTGAAGTATTTCCGGAAACAAAAAGACAGAGATGCTGGGTTCACAAGACTGCAAATATATTGGACAAGATGCCAAAAAGCATTCGCTCAAAAGCAAAATCAATGATTTATGAAATGTATATGGCTGCAACAAAAGAAGATGCCCTGAAGGCCTATGATTATTTTATTAAGGTATTTGAGTCAAAATATCCAAAGGCTGTAGAATGCTTAAAAAAAGATAAAGAGGACCTGTTTACATTTTATGACTTTCCGGCCATTCACTGGATTCATATCAGGACAACTAATCCTATTGAATCAACTTTTGCAACAGTAAGACTTAGGACAACAAAGACAAAGGGGTGTGGATCAAGGATTGCAACTCTTACCATGGTCTTTAAACTTACAATGGAAGCTTCTAAGACCTGGAAGAAATTAAAGGGTCATAAACTAATACTGCTTGTCCTTGAAAACAAGAAATTTATTGATGGAGAACTTGCTGAGGAGGTGGCTGCATAATGACTTTTTGGAGGATATGTAGAATTTCTAATCCACAACATTTGACAATATCTCATAAGAGAATTCCATAGACCGTATAAAGTAAAACTATAACAGGCAAAGAGCAAAAACTCAGCTATAAAAAGAGCATAGATTAGCAACAAATTATTTAATCTTAAATAAGCACAAATTTTTAGCCTATACTAAATATTTAGTTATTACTAAATATTAAAAGACTAAATAGAAAACTAGGTTTTTTAATGTAAAAAGATAAAAGCGATAAGGATCAAATAAAATAATAACCTTAAAGATTTAAATATTTATAATTTACGCAAGAAAAGCAACAAAATATATAAGCATAAATAAGCACTGATTTTAAGCTGATACCCCTCCCAAAAAAATCAGGCCCCCACCTTCCCGGAGCCTGATTCTAAAAATTCTAAAATCCCTATACCTTAACCCACAACCCTACGGAGTAACATTAAATAACTTACAGATATTAATCCACTCTTCATTATTTAAAAACGCCCTTAGCGTTTCTTCTTTAGAATATCCGCTGTTTATATAGCCAAGCCAGTTATTATAACCGTCAGTATCAGGAACCCTTGCAAACAAAGTGCTATAAAGAAAATTTACATATTCCTCACCAGTCATAGCAGCAACCTTAGCCCCAATTTCATCAGAGTACAGAAAATGTTCCACCACCTGATTAGCCCCAAATACATTATTGGCTAACTGCTCATTCCAGTAATTTAGTCCTGACGTGTCCGGTATTCTTTGCATGCTGTTGTCATACAACATTTCAAGAAACCCTGTAGAAGTAGCCCCATAGTGATTGACCAACTGATCTATATCAAGATTAAGATCTACCCACTCATCAGGAGTAAGGGCACTTGGGCCGCCCGAACTTGGTGAATCTGCTATTTCGAGTTTTAACGGATTCCCACCAATAAACGGATAGATGGTATTAATATACCCTGTGCTGCCAGCCGGAACATTCGCAATTGCACCTGATTTAATATTTAGAAAACTATTTGCTCCAAAAGTCGGCGCAGATTCCCTTTTAAAATTAACTTCTGCAAGATTTGTGCAACCGGAAAAAGAATTGTTGCTGATACTTGTGACTTTACTCGTTACGGTAATACTGGTTAAGCTTGTGCAACCGGAAAAAGCAGAGGCACCGATACTTGTGACTCCACTTGGAATGGTAATACTGGTTAAACTTGTGCAATTCATAAAAACTTTAAGTTCGATACTTGTGACCCCACTTGGTATTGCAATACTGGTTAAAGCTGTGCAATTTTGAAAAGCCTGACCAACGATACTTGTGACATTACTTGGTATGGTAATACTCGTGACTGTACTCCTAATCGCTTCTGGAATAGCAAAGCTGCCGATACTTGTGACCGAATGACCATCTAACTTATCAGGAATGATTATCGTTGTCGCGGACCCTGTATATTTTACATTTGTAGCGTTGTCACCTGTTAGAGTATAAGTAAAGTTAGGGGGGTCTGTGGAATTGGCTGCATACAAAGACTTAAGATTTGTGGAAGAAAATAAGGGAAATAATAAAAAAGAAATCAAAAATACTACAAAAACAGCTGTTATTTTACCAATTTTTACTGATTGCGCTACCGTCTTTTTCATCGGTGCCTTTCCATTTGATTATTTAAATTTTCCTGCTTTTCTTAATTTAATAATTATAAAAAACATTTATAAATATTTTTTTAACTCTTTTATTAATTATACAAGATAAATATAAAGTTTAATACAGCAATGTAAAATCTATGTAAAACTTTTTAAAATAATACCCCTCCTTTAATCTCAACTTAAACCACAACAACCCCACCCCTCCCCCCTAGCCGCCAATCTTTTCCCCTACTCAAATAAAAAAAAA
>Ga0194044_10001780_pt1 | contig 10911 bp, 4 predicted proteins | sample JunL4417m_MetaG_FD_155460 | JGI IMG/M metagenome (GOLD analysis project Ga0194044, IMG submission 155460) | Anoxic zone freshwater microbial communities from boreal shield lake in IISD Experimental Lakes Area, Ontario, Canada - Jun2016-L442-17m | ecosystem: Environmental > Aquatic > Freshwater >...
CCCCCGAATAACATACTGAAATCATTAAATAATAGCAGCGATGAGAATTGCGCTTTAAATATTCAAAATTTGGTCTGCCCCTTTCTGTTCAGGGAAATATCTGAGAGTGTCAGCAATATCCCGCAGCATTTGGACGTTCATATCCTTAAATCCTACCTGAAAGAAATCATATTGCCGATGATCCGAAAATTATCAGATGCCGGTATTCGTCTCTCACCTGCTGAAGTTCAGGTGGCGGGTCTGGTAAGACTGGGAAAAAGCAGCAAGCAGATTGCAGATCTCCTGCACTTATCTGCCGAAACGATCAATTCCCACCGCAAAAGTATCCGAAAGAAATTGGGAGTAACATCTTCAAGCTACAGCCTTGGAACATATCTTTCTGCATTGTAGTAGGCATACATCACCATTTTTTCACCATTGCCGGGTTTTCATTTCTGCTATAGATGTGTATGGAGGAATAAAATCTGGCAACTCACCACGCAAGGAAACTCGGCCAACATCATCGGAATGATAAAGGGCAATGCAATGAAAAGTAAAGGGCTGAAAGGGCTTATTGTATTCTTATCGCTAATGATTTTTATAGCGACTACTTGGACCGCGATATTTTTCACATCTCCTGTGTTTGCTGGAATTACACAGGTCAATAACGGCGCAGTCAATACCCCGTTAGAAATTCCTTATGAATCGGTTGCACGAACTGTGACAGTGACGGGTGCTAGCAACTTTGCCGATATCAATGGGGTGGCGGTTGGGTTTCAAACTTCAATGCCTTATGTAATATCGGGGACTATGTTAAAAATAGATTTCTATGGGGGCATCGGTTTTTCCGGTGATACATATCGTATTTGTGCGCAGAATGCGACTGATCCACTAATCAAATCATCAGTGAGGGTAGGGATAGGGACTCCAATACAAGACTCTACGAGCTTTTTTTTTCAACTCGATGATTACGCCAATGCTGCCAGCACTTTGTTCGTAACTACCGAGCCGTGTTCCGGAGAAGCTTCTCATTCAGCCATCAAAGTCAATGTTCCGGCGGGTACACCCGGCGGAATGAAAAAAATAACCTGCGGAATTGTAACAGCAGGTTTTATCGAAATTGATCCATTTTCGACTGCCAATATGATTCATATCCCGGGTGGTCAGGAGAATGATTGGGAACTTTCGGTAAGTCCATCCGTGGGGGTATTTGTGGCAAGTAGTGATGCCGGTATGACCACTTTCAACGTTTCCAATACCGGAACTGGAACAATGCCCTGGACTGCGCAGGTAACATCCGGCGGCAGTTGGCTAACGATCACATCGGGTTCCAGCGGAACCAATTCCGGAACAATCAATTGCAGTTTCACAGCGAACACCGGTGCCTCCAATCGCACAGCTACCATCACGGTAACAGCAACCGGTGCATTCGGCAGCCCCAAAAATGTAATGGTGACTCAGGAAGGAATCATACCTACCACTGGAATTACACAGGTCAATAACGGCGCAGTCAATACCCCGTTAGAAATTCCATATAAATCGGTTGCACGAACTGTGACAATGACGGGTGCTAGCGACATTGCCGATATCAATGGGGTGGCGGTTGGGTTTCAGGGTACACAAAATATTTCCACTGGGAACTTGTTCAGAATTAATTTTGGTGGGGGCATCGGTTTTTCCGGTGATACTTATCGTATTTGTGCGCAGAATGCGACTGATCCACTAATCAAATCATCAGTGGAAGTAGCGCAAGGGACTCCATCACAAAACTCCACAAGCTATCATTTTCAATTCTATAATGGCACCAATGTCAACAGCGGGATATTGTTCGTGACTACCGAGCCGTGCTCCGGAGATGCTTCTCATTCAGCCATTAAAGTTAATGTTCCGGCCAGTACACCAGCCGGAGTGAAAACAATAGCCGGCAGACTTATGACAGCAGGTGGACTCATATTTGAAGCGTTTTCGTCTGCAGATATGATTCGTATCCTGGGTTCGTGTAATTTGCAAATATCGCAGTCTCCGAACGCAGGGGCTGTCGGGACGGAATTTTCGCTGACTGGGAATAGATTTACGCCGAACAGCACGGCAACGATTTATTTCAGCAATCCCTACGTTTTCCCAAATATGTGCGTGAGCATCGATAGGAATGGGAAGTTCAGCAACTCCCCTCGCTTTACCGTGCCAGCAAACACACCGAATGGATTCTATACATGGTGGGCTGTTGACGGGATAACTGGCTGCGAAAGCGAACATTTGCCTTTCACGATTGACACCACGACAATTTCCACCGGAAATTACAACGTGACTAACACCCAGAAGATATCCAATCAGTTCGAGCTGTGGCTGGATGTGTCCATCAACAACCAGAAGCCAGGGGAGAATTTTAAAAATCAATACACGATCGATATCACGCCTACATCTGGCTTAACCGTCAGTAGTATCGGGACCTGCGAATATAAGGGCGATGGCACAATAAAGAATTCCAGCCGTTACCGGCAATATTTCCAAATAAACTCAGCAGGTGCGCAGGCTTGGTTTGAAAACGGCAGTGTGAATATCCGTAAAAACGGCCAATTTGTTCAAACAATTTCGGATATGAATAACTTTTCAGTGTATGGGACGAATTTTAAAATAAGCAGGGATGCATGGTCGTTTGACAACAAATCGTGGAACTATGTAATAAAAGGAACAGATACTCATAAGGCAGCTGATGTTATAGATATGCATATTTTCCCTTATCAGAAGGATGTCTTTTGGGCTTCCGTCGGTATTAATAGCTCGTCAGCGTCACATGGGATGTGTCATGGCCTTACCAATGCCGCCATTGCCAACTTTAACAACAAAGATGGTCCTTGGGGGACAGGAAAAAGTGACCAATGGGAAAATGATATTGATACACACTGGTCAGGCATTGGATATGCGCAAGAACCATTTCAGTCTCTAGAAAATATTTACACCTATAATCTGAATTGGGAATTTTCTTCCGCAAAGAAGATTATGTATTATCATACAACCAGCAGCTTTTATAGACCCGAAAACATCCCAAATACTTGGGTAGGCCGGGATACTTATTACACACTATCTTCATCAGAAATTCCTAAATCAATACTCAAAAATGGTTCTCCATTATCGTTCTCTTTCACATTTGACCCGAAAGGTTCTCACACAATTGCTGTTACCCAACTTATCACCTACAACTCCAGAGACAAGTATATCTTATGGGACAACGAATACCCATTTGGAACATTGAGCGCGGATTATGGTCCTTATCTGATATGGGATGTTCGCCCTATTGACAAATGTAATAACTTGATTTCATTTTCAAACTGGTATGTCAGATCCATTTGGAGTGTTCGTTCACAGGATGAAGCGCAATTGCCCGATCAAATTAAATACACAATGAAGGAACTGCCAGCGTATCTCGCTGGTGACACCCAAAACATCTACAACCAGCGTTCGTCTCAGCAAAGCATAAACTACAATACAGAAAAACAAGAAGCGACCAATACCACATCAACCCAGAGCTATCCCGGTATGATTGAAGTCAGCATCATCGGTGGCGAGGTGACTATCGTTACGACAAATGGATCGGCCATCACACTGGTACCAAACGACGATCCGAGTACGGGTCAGGCTGTCATTTACAGTTCAAGCGGCAATTCGTTCAACAAACTTTATCTTCCCGTGGGCAAAACATACCGAATTGACGCTAAGAAGCTTAGTAGCGTGCCCTTCCTCAAGGTGTTTGTACGAACTCCCCAGACCGATGGCACGGTGGAATCTCTGAACTACGATGCTGTGCAGACTGGCGAGACCGATGCAACCCAAGTCTATTTCTATGTGGGAGTAGGAAACACGGAAAAGGCCATCCGCCGTACCGCCGCACCCGCGACAGCCCGGATGCAAGTACAGGCAGCAGCGGGCGACTATCCCCCGGACTTTGATCAAACTCTGACCACACAGATAAATCCGCCGGGGAACTTCAGAGCATTTGTTGAAAACGGCGTGGTTCAACTTGGCTGGGTGAATACGATACATCCAAATCTTTCGGCGGTCAAAATCGTTCGGACTACTGGCACCTATCCGACTTCTCCGGATGATGGCGTGACAGTTTACGACGCCTTGGGAACAAGCGCGCAGGACAACACTGTTTCAATAGGAACACTTTATTTCTATGCAGCCTACAGCCGAGATACCAGCAGTGCCTATTCAGAACCGGTGTATGCCAGCGTGAATACCTATCTCTACAGCATTTATGGAAAAGTTGCTTTATCCACGGGCGAGGGGGTTTCCGGCGCATCAGCCGTACTGGTTGATGGGTCAGGACAAACTGTTGGCGTGGCAACCAGTGGATCAGACGGCAACTACCTGTTTTCGAACCTTGAAATGGATGCCTATACGCTGACAGTCAGCCATCCCAGCCATACAATCGATAATCCGCAAAGAAGCATTTCAATCGAGGGGCAGAATATTGAGGAGAACTTTACAGCAGTTCCCGTGCCGACGCTGCAGCTTTTATTCAATCCGTCCTTTGTGAATATTGGCTCTACCGTATCGGTGCCTTGGGCATACCGCACCATCGCCAACACCGAGACGGTGAAGATTGAGCTTTATCGCGGAGGTGTCTGGCAGACACTGGCTGCCAGTGTGCCAATTCTGACCGGCAATATTCAGTGGACCGTCACCGGTCCTGCAGATGCGCAGGCCAAGATACGGATTTCTCTGAACGCAAACCCGTCATTGACAAACGAGAACACTTTTTCAATTGTTGATCCAAATGACATTGGTCTGACGGGTCCTGGATGGAATCTGATATCCCTTCCCTTGCAGCCTTCTAATACGGCTATCACCAATGTTCTTGGCAGCATTTCCGGCAAATATACAAGTACCTGGGCATATCAAAATGACTCCTGGAAGGTATTTGATCCTGCAAGCCCCGGACTCAGCGATTTGTCAATCCTGGAGACTGGGTGGGGGTATTGGCTTGACATGACGGAAGCTGCGACGCTTTCGGTTACGGGTACTGAACCATCTAAAACAATTAATCTTATCACCGGCTGGAACCTTGTTGGTTACAATTCCTCAACCTCACAAAATATCGCCGATGCCCTTGCATCAATTGCCGGAAAAGTCGTATCCGTGTGGGCTTACAAAAATGATTCCTGGGAATTCTATGATCCAGCCAACCCGGGACTCAGCGATTTAACAACCATGTCACCCGGATATGGCTACTGGATAAATACAAATGGGGTCTGTACTTGGACACTGCCATAAAATAATCCAGCGGGAGCGTCTCTTCTTTTTATGCCTGAGGCAGCCGCTCCCAAATTCCAGACTTTTTGTAATGATGATGGCGCAGCATTCTTTTTTTTTGTCTTTTCCTTACCGGCGTAAAGGAACCTTATGAACCATTTAAAAATAACTCGTAAAATCTTGATTTCATTTATCTGTAGCCTGATGCTTCTGTCTGTCTCTCATGCTGAAGTGCTTTCAGATAAAAAGTGGTCCTTTGATTTTAAAAATATTCCCATTACGGATGCTTTCAGTGAGATAAAAACAAAAACAGGCATCGAAATTGTTCTTCGTCAAAAATCAAGCCAACCTGTCATGATCACATATTGCAGTAAAGACCAAAGCATTTTTCAGATACACAAAGAGCTGCTTAGAAATGTCAATCATACCTCCACTTGGAATTACGCAGATGATGGAGGGCTAAAGTCCCTCAATATTGTCATTTTGGGTCGTGGGGACAGAAACGACAACAAGCCGGTATCAAACAGTATTAATCAGACATCTGGAACAACAGGTGAACAAAAAAACCTGCGAGCCAAATTGGCGAAACCACCAGAGGCTCCAAATATTATTGGGTTAAGGACTCCACCCATGCCGCCACCGGGTTCATAAGTTTTCCGGGGTATCAATAGCTATACCGAACTATTCCCCTGCATTTAGTGGTCTTTTCGTTTGAGTCCTCTTCTTTGGCGGCAAAAACTTCAAAATGAAGGCGTCATAAACCTTTAGGAGAAAATGATGAAGAAATTAAGTTTAATGATTTTGCTTACAATTGCCTTTAGTTTCGCAGTCATATCAGGGGTTGACGCCCAGGGAGTTCCCCAGCCATTCAGAATCGGAGGTTTAGTGACGATTGACGGGACTTCGATAACCCAAGCCAATGATGATGGATTGGTGTTTACTGTAACAAAGAGCGACGGTTCAAACTATACCGATATCAACAATAATCATCCGCAAGATAGCGATGGCTTAAATGCAAGCAATTTTTATCTGATTGACATTCCAATATATTCCGCAGACCAGCCGGGAGGCGCCCCGCCGGGCGAAGCGGCAAGGTTACATGTATTCAAAAATGGAATGGAACTTAATATTACTAATCCTGCAAATGGGTCAATAACGATAGGCGCATCGGGAGCAATTTCTCAGATTGATATCGTGGCTACTACACAACCCGTGCTTTCAGTAAGTCCATCTAATCGGGATGTGGCAAAGGATGCGGGTACGACCACATTCGGCATTTCCAACACTGGAACCGGAACCATGATATGGAGTGCATCTGTTACGTCCGGCAGTTGGCTAACGATTACAGCGGGCGACAGTGGAACGAATACTGGAACGATCAATTGCAGCTTCACCGACAATACCAGCACCTCAGCTCGAACGGCTACCATCCGGGTAACAGCAACCGGTGCAACCGGCAACCCGGTGGATGTGACGGTGACACAGGCACCAACGCCAACACCGCCGCCAACACCGCCGCCAACGCCAACATCAACACCGACACCGACACCGACACCAACACCAACACCAACACCAACACCAACACCGGTTCCAGTGCTGTCGGTAATGCCATCCAATCAAGCTGTTGCAAAGGATACCGGTACGACCACATTCAGTGTTTCCAACATCGGAATCGGAACCATGCCCTGGACAGCAGCAGTAACATCAGGCGGCAGTTGGCTGCGAATTCAATCCGGTGCAAGCGGGACCAATGCGGGAACCATCAATTGTAGCTTCACCGCCAATACCAGCATCTCATCCCGAACTGCCACCATCCGGGTAACAGCAACGGGTGCAACCGGCAGCCCCAAAGATGTGACGGTAACACAAACACCAACAACACCAACAGCAAGGTACGACTTTAATTCTGACGGCAAGCCCGACATCCTCTGGAGAAACACATCAACCGGTGAAAACTGCGTTTGGTATATGAATGGGGCGATGCTCTCTGAGGAGGAGAGCTTACAAGCTGTATATGACACGAACTGGACAATAGTGAGTACAGGAGATTTTAATAGTGATGGCAAGTCTGACATTCTCTGGAGAAATACCTCAACCGGAGAAAACTCTCTTTGGTATATGGATGGAGCAACCATCGTTGATGGAGGCTACCTCTACCCAACCGTTGCTGATTTGAACTGGAAGATTGTGGGTACAGGAGACTTTAACAGTGATGGCAAAACAGATATCCTCTGGAGAAATACCTCAACCGGTGAAAACTCTCTTTGGTATATGGATGGAGCAGCCATCATTAGTGGGGACTACCTCTATCCAACCGTTGCCGACTTGAACTGGAAGATTGTGGGTACAGGAGACTTTAACAGTGATGGCAAAACCGATATCCTCTGGAGAAATACCTCAACCGGAGAAAACTCTCTTTGGTATATGGATGGAGCAACCTTCGTTGCTGGAGGCTACCTCTACCCAACTGTTGCTGATTTGAACTGGAAGATCGTGGGTACAGGAGACTTTAACAGTGATGGCAAAACCGATATCCTCTGGAGAAATACCTCAACCGGAGAAAACTCTCTTTGGTATATGGATGGAGCAACCTTCGTTGCTGGAGGCTACCTCTACCCAACCGTTGCTGACTTGAACTGGACAATTGTGAATCATTAGGAGGACGTGTATTTTTAGCGTTCTTGACAGCAACGTTGTTGTTACTGCAAAACTAACAGATAAACTACCAAAGTCAGAGCATGGGATGTTTTCGGAACGAAAATTGCCGAGTCGGATTCTTTCAGTTCCTATAAAATTTTCAATTATGAAACGGTAAAGATCACTATCGCAGAGCTGGCCAGTCGGTTTTCTTCCGGTTTACCCATGGCATATGAGTTTACCGTCGGGTCATCAAAAGTCGTAATCACTAATGTCAAGAGCAGCTCGGATGGTAGCATCAATATCCCAACGGTTTATACCAGTGGGATAACCAAATATACGACCAACTATGTTAGTGATCTGAATACCATTCAAATCACTGACATGTCCGGCAGTGTCCTATCTGGTGGGGCAATAAGCATCACGGCCAGGGATGGGAGCGGAATTAAGATTCCTGAATCCGGAGGCTCGACAGCGCTGAAACTCGTTAATCACGGCACAACCACCATCGAAGGGAACGACCTTCGGAATAGGTTCTCTGGTGGTGTTCCTGTCATGTACGAATTTTCCATTGGCTCATCAAGCGTACTCATAACCAATCTAACGAAAAGTATGGATGGAACGATCAATATCCCAGTGGTATTCACCATTGGGCCTTATGGAGGAATATAATCACCTGTTTGTCTGAATAGAAAATATTACAGTTGGTAACTAAAGTGGAGATTAGACAAGAGAAATTTGTTTAACCTCCACTTTTCGTTTGGGCATAAATCGAAACAGTTATCCATCGTGGAGCTTGTTGATTCCGATGGCTAAATATGAAGACCACCAAAATCAATCTGCTGCAATCCAAGACGCTTCCGCTGTCCGATACCTTTGACAGGAATCAGAAATATAATGTGGGTAGCAGCGAGTCCCGATCTTTGATACGCATCTCCGAACGGGGGGTTTCCAAATACATCCTTTTAAAACTCACCAACGCAGAAATGGAATCCGTTGCTCAGACCAATGACCTTCCCCTCAATACGTTTTACAAGAATTATGTCGTCAATCGGAAAGAAGGTTTTGGTGTCTGTATTTTTCAGGCAACCTATGCCAATACCAACCAGGCCCCCTGGTTGATGGAAAACTGCTGGAATTGAAGCCTGATCTTTGCTGGCTGTCCGTTACCAACCAGCACATTCTTCCCAGACCCGGAATATGGAAATACCGGCATCCTTCATTTTCTTGTTGACACTTTCTGAGTGTATCCTTTATTCAGGCCATCAATTTTATATATTTTGGCGGCCTTGGTCGTCGTTCCATCCAGATCATTATGACTGATTTCCCCATTTATCATGATTACGGGTCACGGTGATATGGAACTGGCCATCATCAGCTTTCATGGGCAGGCTGCGGATTTTATCACCAAACCCATCAATGTGGATGTTCTGGAAATCGCCTTGAAAAAAGTCTGCTATAAAATTCTCTGCCGGAAAATGCTTAGGAAATACACGGAAAATCTGGAAAAACTGATTCGGGAGAAAACCGAGCTACAGAACCATCTGTCCTCGCTGGGACTGATGATAGGCTCCATAGCCTCAAAGGGCTTCTGACTGGCCTGGATGGGGGCATGTACCTGGTGAATTCGGGTTTTACCAAAGGCAATCAACCGCAGATTCAGGAAGGCTGGCAAATCGTCAAGCTGACAGTGGAGCGCATTCGAAAGATGGTTCTGGATATTCTCTATTATGCCAAGGAACGGGATCTTATATTTCAAATTATTTTTCCAAATAGCGTGTTAAAATCCCTCAAATCCGTGATAATCAGAAAATATCTTGTTGTATTCGGCATTTTGTTTGTTTATCATGAAATACGATGAACTTTGAAATCATAAGTGAGATTATCGATATTGAGCCGATTGCCGTAAGCAATGACATCCGTGATATACAGAGACTTCGCAAGGCATACGGAAAGAGTAAATGGAGAAAGCTGAAGGGAATTGCCCTTATACGTCTGGTCACTGGAAGGATACGGCGTGCCGAACTGCATTGGTATGAAGCTTCGGGAATAGGCAGAAAAGAAATAAAACGCAAGCGTTATCTGGATTAACCTATGAAACATCTGAAACATCGTGAAAAAAAGTCCGTCCGGTTCGCAGTCTGCCTGAATAATTCTGGTTATAGGGCATCTCTGGAATTGCATAAAATATATCGCATCATACCGGATGAAGATGCAGCCGAAGACGGAGATATCCGCATTGTAGATGAAAGCGGCGAGGATTATTTATATCCTGCCCGGTGGTTTGTGTTGGTCAGATTACCTCAACCGGTAAAACAGTCTTTATTGAAAGCTGCATGAGAAAACAAACTCCTAACCATCTGTAGCGGCCGATGGAACGGCTGAACATTGTGTTGGATTGAGCCTTCGGCCTTAAAGGAAAGTAAATGATGATAATGCAAGATAAACTATATATTAAAGGTTCGTTTGTCTATGAATCCGAAATAGCAAAAATCGTTATTATTATGAATATCTTTTTGGGCCAAGCTCTATACTACTTGATAAAGCATTAATAAAAACTGCAAGTGGAACAGGAACTATTCCTGATGCTTTTGCCATAAATTTCGCATCGCCAAGCTTTGCTGCGTTGTATGTACTACAAAAAGCAGGAAGTGAACGCAAGACAGTAAATGGATAGACTTCCTGGAAAACGATTGACGGAAAAATATTAAGTGAAATAAGGGAAGAAATCTAACAACTACTTCAACTTGACAACAACTGCGTTTTTGCAAGTTAGGCAAATATTCAACAATAGTTATCCTATTCTTGAGTTTTGGGCGATTCGGAAATATTAACAATACCATTCATATCCTTAAACATGACCGGATGTTAAATTGCGAATAGTGTAACGCCTAAAACCTGTTTTGTGACGAAATAGTGTAGCGCATTACAAAACTCAATTAATCTTTATGCTTACGCTCTTGTGTCGGCTATTGTTTTTCGGTAAAAATACCCCGCCCACAATTATTTAAGGTTTACCCCGCTATCCCGCTACATTTA